>Ga0209614_1002299_pt1 | contig 12822 bp, 13 predicted proteins | sample BlaSprsedimmetaG_FD_185484 | JGI IMG/M metagenome (GOLD analysis project Ga0209614, IMG submission 185484) | Hot spring sediment bacterial and archeal communities from California, USA to study Microbial Dark Matter (Phase II) - Blank Spring... ... | reverse complement strand
GGTCAGTTGTAGTTCTTGCTTTTGTGCTTGGATCTGAGTCTGCTGCTTATCAAGGATCCTCTTGTGATGTGCCAACAGGGATTCTTTTTCGTCTAGGGCTGTCTGGTGTTGTGCTAGGACTCTTTTGATATCTTTGAGTTTGCCCTCTTGATCATTGAGTGTGCGGGTGAGTTGGATAAGCTTCTCTTCTTTGTCGTGGAGACTGCTCTTGAGGATCATTGACTTTGAAACGATCGCACCGATAAGCAGGATAAAGACAAAGAGCAACCCCGCCATAAGATCTGCATAAGAGATCCAGAAGTTCGACCCCTCATCTGTCGCTTTCTTTCTGAACACTGCTTTCTACTCCCTGTTCTCTGTTGGAATATTTTTTAATATAAATTTATTTTGTTCGCTGATGATATGCCCAAAAGCGGCAAGCTTCTCTATCGCTTTTCCCATCTGAGTGTCGATCTTTTCAAAGGTGTGATCTACTGTAGCATCAAAGCGCTCAAGGGAGTGATGAAGATTCTGCGCACTCTTGTTAAACGCTTCAATATTCTCCTTCATCACAAACTCTGCATGAATATTTTCCTCTTGTATGCGTATCTTTTCAAGCGTCGTATTGAGTTGTTCTGAAACACTCAATAGATGGGTGGTAACTTCCGCGAAGCTTTTGCTGGTCTCTTCGATCACTCTGGTAAAGTTTTTGAGATACTGCTCATTGAGATCTTTGATAAAGTGCATATTGAATGTTTCATGAAGGGTCTGGATGAGTTCCTGATCTTTGAGTTCACTTTGCATATGTCTGTGCTTGATCAGTTCGCTCTCTTTCCATACATGTCCCTCATAGAGCTTTTCGAGGTCAAAGATATTCTTATCCACTTTTGCATTGCCTCTTTTTTCAAAATAGGTCCAAAGAAGCGAAAGAAAGATACCGTAAATAGAAGCATAAAAAGCTGTGCCGATCCCTGAAAGGAGGATGCTGATCTCATGGTCAAGCGCGGTAAGATCCTCTACGGTAAAGTCAGGCATAGAGATCGCAATGGCAATAAACGTACCCAAAATCCCCAGCATTGGAAAGACTGATGGGGCGACACGGGCAAACGTATCATGGAGCATCGCTTTATAAAACGCTACGATAAACTCATTGACATTCAGGGTGGATTTTGTCTTATCCATGATCTTTAGTGCATTCTCTTTTAGCGCACTCTGCAACTCCTCTTCCATATACCTGAAGCTTCCGCGCATCTGGCATGCCGTATAATTGGCATTGTGTTTGATAAAAGTGCTAAATACAACAAAGATAAATGCAACAATCACTAGCGAATGCGGCTCGACTTTCAGGGGAATCACCCCAACATACCCCAACACCATACCTAGCAAAAACAATAAGGGCAAAAAAAGTATCGCTATAAACTGCATGATGCATGCGCTTTTGCTGTTTTCTTCTAACTCTAGCATGAAACGATCCTAAAAGAGAAATTTTCAATGATTATACTTTTTCTTGGTAAATAGATAGAAGAGCAACAGATAATTAAGATTGATTGAAGTTAAGGATAGAGGGCTATATGTGAAGCGAAAGCACCTCACCAAAGGGTACCTCTGCTGCTTCAGGCATGACCCATATCACCTCATACATTGTCCCTTCTTCGGGGTATGTTCCCTCTCCATCGGTAAAGAAGAGCAGTGCGGTAGGGTTGTCGATGTGCTGATCGATATAGTCAAAAACAGGACGGAAGTCCGTCCCCCCTCCTCCGCACCCCTCGTACTCCAGTGCTTCACCGGGAAGATAGGTTTTGTGGGAGTGTACTTTCGTATCGGCAGTAATGATATCGATCTCAAAGTTGGGATAGACCTCCATGATCGACTCGACTTCACCCAAAAAGATCCCCAAAAGTTCCTTATCTATTGAACCCGAAGTGTCGATCGCGATGATGACGCGAAGCAGGTCGGAGCTCAGGCTCGGAAGAGAGATACCGCGGTAGAGATACTTCATGTTCGGAGGCATGAAGCTGTAACTGCTTTTGGCATAGGAGGCGATAAACCCCCAAAGCACTTCTCTCCAGTCCACCTTGTGCGAAAAGTACTCCGGTACGACAAACTTCAGATCCTTGGGCACCGCATCCTGACGCTTTAGCTTGTTAAATATCTGTTCAAAGTGTGCTTTGAGCTCTTCTGCGAGATGGCCTAGCTCTTCTTGGCTGATCTCTTGTTCCCGTGCAGGCTCTACTTTGCCCTGTTCGTTCTGTGTTTGCTTCTCATCACTGCTGGCTTGCTGCTTGGAAGACCCCTCCTCCTGTGTATCCCCGCTGGAGTCATGGTTGGTATCGGGGGCATACTTCATCTCCTCTTTGAGCTGTGCGTAGATCTCTTCGGCATACATCCCCTCAAACTGGGGCTGGTAGTTGACATACTCCGGAGCCTGCAAACCGTTTTTGACCAGCATCGCATTGACCGCAAAATCACACGCCTCCTGCCAGAGCCACTTATCTCTGCCACCGCGCCTTTCCATGTGCCCCAGCACGGCATGCATTGCCCCGTTGGAGAGGATAAACTCTACTTCTGAGACAGTGAGCTTGTCGATATATGCTTCATTGAGTCGTACGGTATGGCCGTCACTTTTAAACGTAAGCTGGCCAGGGTCGGACTCGATCCTGAGTGCGGAAGCAAGTGTGCCAAAGTAGGGGTGCTCGAGCATCAGTTTGGCTTTGGCTTTGGTCAGTTTTTCCTCATAGGTCATTTTCTGATCCGTTCGTGTTTCATGAGTGCTTCTACTGTTTCTTTTGTCCCTTGTACCAACAAAGGTTTTTTGGTCGCATCCAGCCACTTGATGATCTCTTTGATCTCCTCTTCTCTCATCACGGTGCATCCAGCAGTGGGGATCGATTTGATATGGATAAAGATACACGATCCCGCACCCCTGAGCAATTTTTCTCCTTCTGTGATGCCGTTATGATCTACAACGATGCCGTACTTATAGTAATCTTTGGGAAACTTCATGCGCTCATAACTTTGATAGTCACGTTGGATACGCTTACTTTTTATGATCTTGTTGTAGTATTGTGAGTTTACATCATCGACACAGTGGTCCTCTTCCGTATAGACTTCATACGGATAATCGACCTCAAAGGGGGCATACCCAAAAGCCTGTTTGAGTTCAAATATCCCTGCTGGAGACTTGCCATCTCCCTCTTTTTTGATGAACCTAGCATTTTCAGGAATCCCATGTAACCCTCTGCCCCATCCTAGACCGTTTCTTCCCAGCTTGATATCTATCGCTTTTCCCACTTCTTGCCATCCTGCACCGATGCGCTCATAGCGTTGCAGCTTGCCTTCAGACGAAGACCAGTTTTGAGTCGTCACAACGATCAGCTGCCCGGTTTGTGCATGAATCAGTGTAATGAGAAAAAAAGTAAGTGTGGTTAATAGTTTCATTTGGTTATAATCCTTGTATGGAATATGGCATCGTCTCAATAGCAATTCCCTTGCTGACTATTTTTCTAGCAATTATAACAAAAGATGTGATCGTTTCTCTTCTGGGCGGGATCTTTGCAGGATTTCTGGTACTCAACGGCTACAACCCGACCAAAGCCTTCCTCGCACTGTGGGATGGGGTCATCTTACTCTTCGCCGAAGGATGGATCGTCAAGACACTGCTTTTTATGCTCTTTGTCGGTGCGATCATTCGGCTTCTTGCCATTTCTGGTTCAGTAGAACGGTTTGTGGTATACCTCTCAAAGAAGTCAAAGCGTATTGACTCACCTACGGGAGCGATGCTGCTGGCATACTTCATCGGCGTGGTGATCTTCATCGAATCCTCCATCACCTCATTGGTGGCCGGAACCGTTTCAAAACCGCTGTGTGACAAGCATGGTGTCAGCCGCGAAAAGCTGGCCTACATCTGTGACTCCACTTCCGCACCGGTCTGTTCACTGATTCCTCTAAACGCCTGGGGAGCTCTGCTTTTGGGGCTGATCATCACCGCGATCGAATCCAAAGTGATCACAGGAGATGCGCTCTCTCTTCTTCTTTCTTCGATCCCCTATAACTTCTATGCGCTCTTTACCTTAGTGATCGTACTTGCTGTGATATTTTTAAATATCAATATCGGTCCGATGCGCTATACTCTTCCTAGAACCTACCGTCTGCCCGACCATCACAAAGAGATCAAACCCGCACTCTACGGGATGCTGCTGCCGATCGTTGTCATGGTAGCGATGGTGCCTGTTGGACTCTACATGACTGGTGAGGGGGATGTCTTCAAGGGATCGGGTTCTACCTCGGTCTACTATGCGGTGATCACGACCCTACTCGTGATCTATCTGTTGTTTGTGCCCAACAAAACGATCTCTCACAAAAGATATTTTGAGGGGCTCTTTGAGGGGATGGGCCACATGCTTCCCGTCACCTCCATCTTGGTATGTGCGCTACTGATCGGCAAGGTGATCGGTGACTTGGGTGCAGCACAATACCTTGCTTCCATCCTGCAAGGGAACCTCTCTGCGGTCCTTGTACCTCTGCTGATATTTTGGGTTTCCTCTCTCACTGCTTTTTCTACGGGCACGAGCTGGGGGACCTTCTCTATCATGATGCCTATAGCACTGGCGCTGGGTGCGACCCTTGAACTTCATCTCCCGCTTGTGATCGCTGCGGTCATCAGCGGAGGGATCTTCGGAGACCACGCTTCTCCGATCTCGGATACCACGATCATCTCATCGATGGCTGCAGACTGTAACCACATCGACCATGTGCGCACGCAGCTGCCCTATGCCCTGATCGGCGGAGCGTTGGCAAGTGTCTCCTTTTTGGTAGCGGGATGGGTGTTGCTTTAGTATGATCTTTGTTGGTACAAAGAGATATCAATTGGGGGTCTCCTTATCTTGATACCATACTTGTGGGACTGCCCGCAGGAAATACGCTTGGGGTGAAAGTCTTCACTTTCGTGTATCCCTTATGCTTTTATGCTAAAATACACGTCAATGACATCTTAGGACAACACACTTATGAAACTACTCGTCTCAGCCCTTGAGCCATCGGCAAACCTCCATCTTAGAGAGCTACTTACGCACATGCAAGACGTAGAGCTGATGGGGATATTTGAAGAGAGCATACCCGAGGGTACGCCGCTTTACGATATCTCCCACATGGCGATCATGGGGGTGATCGATGCGATCAAGAAGCTTCGATGGTTTTACAGGGTAGCAGACGAGATGGTGGAGCTAGCCGACAGTGCAGACAAAGTGCTTTTGATGGATTCTTCAGGATTTAACCTGCCACTGGCAAAAAAGCTCAAACGCAGGTATCCGCAGAAGGAGATCCTCTATTATATCCTTCCACAGGTCTGGGCAAGCCGTACTAAACGGGTCGAGAAACTAGAGAGGTACTGTGACAGACTGCTGGGGATACTCCCGTTTGAAGTGGACTACTATCCTCAGAAGAAGGCAGAGTATGTAGGGCACCCTCTTCTTGATGAGATGAAGATGACTTACCAAGGTAGGAGCGGAACGATCGCCTTTATGCCGGGAAGCCGCAGGAGTGAGATTAGCAGGCTTTTGCCGGTATTTAGGGAGGTTAGGAGAAAACTTACCAATAAGGAGGCGCTACTGATCATTCCGGGTACTTTTTCGCAGGAGAAGATCACAGAGCTCTACGGGGATATCTCGGAGTTTGCGATCAGCAGAGATACCCACAGTGCTTTGGCGCATTCGGAATTTGCCTTTATCTGTTCGGGTACCGCGACACTGGAGGCTGCACTGATCGGCACGCCCTTCACTCTGGCCTATATCGCCAAAAAGATCGACTACTTTATCGGCAAGAAGCTGCTTGGGATCACACAGGTAGGACTAGCAAATATCATCCTCACCCGATACAACGGTACTACGCTGCACAGAGAGCTGCTCCAGGAGAACGTTACAGCAGAAAACCTTCTAGCAGAGTATAGAGATACAGACAGGACGATCTTTGCCCAAAAAGCCAAAGAACTCAGAGACTATCTGGCGCACGGCAGCAGCGAGAATGTTGCAAAAATGATTGAGAGTTGATAAAAGGAGACAATATGCTGGTACATATCTGCTGTTCGGTGGACAGCCACTATTTTCTGCAAAAACTGCGTGAGGACTACCCCGAGGAGAAACTCACAGGGTTCTTCTATGACCCCAATATCCACCCCTACAGCGAATACCGCCTGAGGCTGCTTGATGTCAAACGTAGCTGCAGGATGCTAGGTATCGACCTGATAGAGGGGGAGTATGATACAAAGGGATGGCTGGAGGCTGTTAGGGGGCTGGAAAAAGAGCCTGAAAAAGGGGCACGCTGTTCTGTCTGTTTCGATAACCGTTTTGAAGTGACTGCCAAGCAGGCGGTGCAAAGGCTTGAGGAGAACTTTACCTCTACCCTGCTTACCAGTCCCAAAAAATCACTGGCACAGCTCAAGCGTGCTGGCGATGCCCTGGCTGACAAATATGGACTGAAATTCCATGCGCCCAACTACCGCAAAGCTTTGGGAACACAGGAGCAGAACCAGATAGCCAAAGAGGATGCGCTTTACCGCCAGGACTACTGCGGATGCCTCTTCGGGCTTACGATGCAACGTGAGCAGCAGGATAAGTTAGCAGATGAACTCTTCACCCCACTCTCAAACCAGATACAGCCCGAATCCATCGATGCCAGACTGGAAATGTACGAAAGACGCCTTGAACTTGAAGAGGAGAAGAAACCCTATCAGATCATCAAAGAACGCTTTTTGAACTGGCGACTGCTCTTTGGGATGCTCAGGGTGCGCAGAGAAGTGGTTCCTGCGCATTTCCTCCCCTACTCCACACTCAAGGGTACGTACACAAGAGGCAAGATAGAGTACTGTGTAAAAGAGGTGCACCATATGAACCGTGATGAGGTTCGCTTCATGACGCTAGCATACTATAACACCCTGGCGGGTACGGCGTACCAAAACGTTACCGAGCTGATCTTCAATCCTCCTTCTTTTGATAGAGAAATGCAGGTGCGCTTACAGATCGTACATTCCCACTTTGATCTAGGCGCGATACTAGTAGTCGATGAGATACCCCAAAGAAAGCTGGAGATCATCTGTGAATCCAAAACCTACAGCGACGTGAAAGAGACGCTAGTAACGTTTGAGTAAGCCCCTTTGATTGATAGACACCATCGTATGTCGGGAAACAGGCTTACTTCAAGCCAAAAAATATCTCTATGGAAACATGTAGGACATAGTTCGCTTCAAAGTCATACTGTTTTTCCCACTCTACTCTGGGTTCTATCTCAAAATAGAGCCATTTTCTGTAGACATTCTGCTTATAGGCCCCATGGAGACTATACTTGGTGATCTCATTTTCAGGCTGGGTCTGCCCATAGGTTGAAACACCTATTTGATACCCCTTATTGAAATTGGTCATTTTGTTGTAAGAGAGTGTAGCGTAGTATCCCATACCATCAATCTCATGTTTGCTATTTCTTCCCAGATGTATCCTAAACATGGTATCCTCATCAGTAAACCTATCAAAATAGAAATTGGTCTCCTCTTCAAAATGATACGCATTGGAGTATTTAAAGGACTGGCTTACCCGGTTTCTCCATCTTCCTATCTCATAGGGAAGCCAAAAATGGGTCAGAAGATAGGGGTTGTCGTAACTGTGTATCCCCACCGAAGCAAAAGAGTGCATAGAGTTCTTGACCCGAAAAGTATATCTCAGCCCGATACTCCCCTCGGTCATATCCCTATAATCACCCCTTCTGCGCTTCTCCTCCTCATCCTCGTTTTCAATGAAGAGATTCACCCGGTTTTTTGTCTTCGGTAGAGCAAGGGATGCCCTAAATGAGGTAAAGGGTTTTAACGTATTAGCTTTGTAGTCATATTTGAGTGTCGTTTTCCACAAGGCATAGCTTTTGGTATAGGCTTCATCAAAGATCTCATCTTTGAACAATGAGGAAAACCGGTCATTGATCGGGGGCCTATCTTGACTCTTGGTGGAAGCGTTTTGCTGATCGATCCTCGTGGCATTAGTCTCAAAGGGAGAGTGATAAGAGGAGAGCTTTTCATCAAGATGATAGGAAAAAGCGTGAAGTGTATGGGTAAAAAAACGATGATACGCATCAGCCCAGCTCTTCTCCTCTACAGAAGCATTGTGCTCTGCCCATGTAACACCGATCAATAGTAGGTTTAAAATCATAAAACGTATCATAGTTTATTCTACTACCAAAAATATAAAACTAAAAATTTTTTATGATAGAATCCCCCTTATGGATTTGTCATTGGTTTCGCCAAGCGTATGCTCATTGCTTAGTCAATCATGAAGGAAGAACATTTCAAGAAGCTATAGAGTGTATCAATGAAGTCAAAAAAAGTATTTTTGAGGAGCCTAGTATCTTTCTTGAGTGCGACGTTGAACGCTTAGAGAAAGAGCAACTCTACACCGCTAGATGCGATGCATGTAGCGAGATTGAAGCGATTAAAAACGCAACATGACACCGGCGTAAACACCTGAAAAATCAAGGTCTAAAGAGATATCTGATGTTTTGTCTGTTTGATATTTTTGCATTCTATATCCAACTTCAATCGCTGGCTGAATCACGGGTGTGATATCAAATGTATAATCTACCTTTGCGCGTATGTCATACACGGTATTGTGATCATACGCTATATACTTTACATCTGCTTCAGCACCAAAATTAGTTCCTGGAACTTGCATGCGTCCACGAACATATCCTAGTGGTATAACGAGTGTTTCAGTTGTCTTGTATCCATTTGAGCCAGCAAATCCATCAACCGTATACGTAGCATCGATGATTTTAAAATCGATACCTAGATCAAGCGTAATCCATGCTGTGTTATCCAAAATAGTGTAGTACGGAACCACATCTAGCTGTTTCATTTTAAGTTTCGTAGCCGTAGATCCAGGGATAGAGACACCTGATAAGGTACCCGTTGCCTCACCTGTAGATGTAATATCAACATACTCAACGCGTAGATTTGGAACCACTGGAACAAAATGCTTCATCATTGCCCACGCGTAAAGATTTGTTTCGCTCTCCTCTACCGAAGTATCCACCCCTTCAAAGCCATATTTCTCTCCAACGATTTTACCAGAAGAGGTTCCTATCCACGTACCCACACCCATCTCTGTACGTACAAAATCTGCACTTGCGGTTGCTGCGAACACTGCGGCAGATACCATACCTAAAACGACTTTTTTCATAATAAACTCCAAGTTGTATAAAGTAGCCGAAATTATATCAAACCCTAGAGGAAGTCAACTTAAGGGGTTTTAAAAGGCTACAAAGGGCAAAAATTGGGCTATTTGTCCATGCTTGTATTTGTTGATCCAACACCTTATTGATAGAGGATATCTGCTTTTATCTGTATGCGCTGTTTAGCGATCCAATTTGGCATAGCAAGCACAGGGGAGCTTCATTGGTCATGCCCTCTATCATGACATGTTTTACACCACACACTTTGATCCCTTCTCATTGCGCGCTTTGCTTCTTTCTTTTGAGAGGGTATCCTCCATGCAAATGGTGAACTTTATTGTACGCTATTGATTGACTCCCCAAACCATGTAGAGTGTATCTTGCTGTGCTCTTTTATCATTGAGTTTTTGTAGTGAAGAGAGGTATTGATACTGATAGCAAAAAGCGATACTAACAAGACCGCAAGGAGGCATTTGCGGACCATATAATCGTACACTTTTTAGCAGCATCATTGATGCTACTGCTTTAGTTTTTGTGAGATAGCCGGGCATTGAGTAGCTCCAGGCGTTCTGGGGTACCGATGTCTAGCCACTCGCCCCTATAGAGCTCTCCTGTTACCTTGCCCTCTTGGATCGCTTTTCTTAGGAGCGGTGCAAGCGGTGCTTTGCCATAAGGCAACCCCTTAAAGAGTTTGGGCGAATAGTAGCCAATACCTGAAAAGGTATACTGCTTTCTATCTACCACTTCCCTCCCCTCAAGACCAAAGTCACCTTCTGGGTTGTGTTCGGGGTTGGGTACGAGGATGAGATGCGCCAGTGTGTGCTTTGCCAAACGGATGACATGGTCGAACGCATAATCACACCAGATATCACCATTAACGACCCAAAATGGCTCATCCCCCAACAGCGGCAATGCCTTGATGATCCCCCCGGCACTCTCAAGTGCTCCCTCATGCTGTTCATCCGAGTAGGTGATCTTCGCACCCCACTCGCTCCCATCGCCCAGCGCTTCAGGGATCTGGTAACCCAGGTGTGCGATATTGATCACGATATCAGTGATCCCCTCATGCACTAGACGTTTGATATGCCATACGATGAGGGGTATGCCGCCCGCTTCAAGCAGCGGCTTTGGGGTTGTATCTGTAAGCGGACGCATACGGGTTCCCAAGCCCGCGGCCAGGATCATCGCTTTCATATGTTCTTCTCCTTGGTAAGAAGCGTATACCTTGTTCAACAATCTGCATACGCCTCTTGAATTACTATTTAAATGTTATGAGAGGATGTCTACAAGCCCTTTGGTCTCTTTATATCTGCCTGCCGCATCCAGTATATATCTCAAAGTCAGCGGTATATCTTTGAGATACCCCTCTTTTCCGTCACGGAGAGCAAGACGACTGAAGATACCCAGTACCTTGATATGGCGTTGCAGTCCCATGAGATCAAACCACCGCATGAAAGTTGCATCATCGACATCCAGCCCCCGTTTGTCACGAAAACTCAGTGCCAGCTGTCTGATCTTTTCGGGATCAAAGGCGACATAGCAGTCACGCAGCAGCGAGACGAGGTCATAGGTGACAGCCCCTGCCCTTGCATCCTGGAAATCGATGACGATGATCTCATCATGCGGGCTAAGCATAAGGTTGCGCGAGTGAAAGTCCCTATGCACAAAATAGCCCTGTGGCTGAGCCAAGACACCGTTTGTGATACTATTTAATATCTTATCAAGGGTCTTCTGCTCCTTCTTGTTTAAAGTTTTACCCAGATACCTCTCCAGGTACCACTCCTGCATCAGCTCCATCTCGGCACGCAGAAACGCCGCATCATACTCCAGAAGGCCTTCAGTCTGGGCACCCTGCATTCTTATAATGGTATCGATCGCTTTGTCATAAAAGTAGACGAAGTTACGCTCATCGATCGTTTCAAGCAGGTGTCTACTACCCATATCCTCAAGCATCAAAAAACCCTCTTCGCGGTTCTGTACAAGTATCTTGGGGACCTTGACCTGTGCATCCCTCAGGCAAAAAGCGATATCCACAAACGGTTCGATAGACTCTTTTTGCAGTGAGGCATCCATGATGATACTGCTTTGTATCCCGTCATTGAGACGGTAGTATCTTCGGAAACTCGCATCACTTGATGCAGGCTCAAGTTTTCCTTCGCAGCAGATATCCTCCAGCCACGCTTCTATTTTTTCCATGTCGGTCATTTCCTTCGTACGTCTTCCCCCAGGCGGGAAGCTATGGTTTGGGCAGTATGCCACGTTTTGATACCCCTGCCGTGCATGGGGCACCGGATTATCGATAGATCCCTCCGAGGATCCCGTTTTCTCTTGCGCCGGTAACATCTTTGAGGTTGATATGTTCATTGTGGATCCGTTTGAAGGCCAGCCATGCCATCATCATTGCTTCCAGCATATCCGCGTTCTCTGCGATAATGACATTGATATTGGGTATCAGTGCTTTGATGCGTTCGACAAGAAATGTGTTCTTTGCTCCACCGCCGCTGAGTACAGCGATATCTCTTTGAAACGTGAGAAGTTCATTGCATATCGTGATGGCGGTAAGTTCCAGCAGTGTACGCTGCATATCTTCACTCCTGAGTCTCTCTTCTTTTGCAAACTGGCTGATCCACTCTTTATTGAACTTTTCTCTTCCTGTGCTTTTAGGATAGGGTTGGCTGAAGTAGTTCTCCTGGAGCATTTTTTCAAGCAGCGTGAAGTTGATCTTCCCTGTTCTGGCCCAGGCACCGTGTTTGTCATAGCTTTCATGAGTATGGGTCTGGCACCACAGGTCCATCAGTACATTTCCCGGCCCCGTATCGTACCCTATCAGTGTTTTTCCTGGTATCGTGATATTGGCCATACCGCCTATATTGACCACCGCAATACTCTCACTCACTTCTTGAAACAAAAACTGGTGAAATGAGGGTGCCAGAGGCGCTCCTTGACCGCCCAAAGCGACATCTTTCGCCCTGAAGTCGGCCACTACGGGGATGCGTGTCCGTGCTGCAAGTGTACTGGGGTCCCCCAGCTGCATACTGAAAGGAAATTCACCTTGGGGTTCATGCCAGAGCGTCTGGCCGTGCGAGCCGATTGCTGTCACTGTTTTGGGATCGATAGCATAGGTATACAAAAAAGCGTTGACCGCCTCTGCAAAGAGGATCGCTAGTTCGATATGCACTCTCCCGATCTGTGCCAGAGTGGTTTTACCTTTGATCACTTGAAGTAGTTTATCTTTCAGCTCAGGCGGAAAAGGGTACGCTTCTGTATGGATCAGCTGACATTCATACCTGTCGATACGGCAAAGTACCACGTCTATCCCATCCATCGAGGTTCCTGACATGATACCGATATAAGATGCTTTTTTCATGGGCAACGCTTGTAGGTTAAAGTTGAGGGCATCTCTAAACACTCTAGTCACCTTCAGCGATAGAGAGAAGTTCACTTTTCAAGGCGACGCTTTGAAGCCCTAGCCCAAGCTAAAGCAAAAGAGGTAACGCAGAGTGTAGGCTTCTCTCTATCGCCCTGCGGGAGGGTTCAAAAAAGCGATATGGCATAAAACTTTTTATCATCGTAGCTACGGCTACGCTTCAAAAAAGGTTTTACACCATCTCATCTTTTTTGACTCCCTCTGAAGGTAAC
>Ga0209614_1002297_pt1 | contig 12826 bp, 7 predicted proteins | sample BlaSprsedimmetaG_FD_185484 | JGI IMG/M metagenome (GOLD analysis project Ga0209614, IMG submission 185484) | Hot spring sediment bacterial and archeal communities from California, USA to study Microbial Dark Matter (Phase II) - Blank Spring... ... | reverse complement strand
AGCCCAATCCCACCCGGCACTCGTAGCGTTCGTAAGCATCGAGCGTGGGCGTGTAGAAGGCAGAGAAGACGCGATAGCCGCCCGGTTCGGCAATCCGCAAGTAGAGCGTCGTCCCCTTGAAGTCGGCGTCGGGCAGCTGCGGGATGTACTTGATGATGCGGTTGAGCGCCGGGTCGCCCTTGCAGAGCAGCGCCCCGCCCGTCTGATCCACGAAGCCGCCAAAGGCCAGCGTGCCGATGTAGTTGATCCACTTCACCGGCGTCCGCGGGTCGGTGATGACGTATTCGCGGGCGTCGTTATCGAAATAGCCGTAGTTCATGGTATGGTCTCCTTGATGCAGATTTAAGTAATGGGTGATGGGTGATGGGTGATGGGTCAAGAAGCGCCCATCCGCCCCACCACCGCCTTGACCCAAACCTCGGTGCGCCCATCGCGCGGCAGGGGAACGATATTGCCGGTGATGGCCGCATCATCCACCACTAGCGCGACATCATTGCCCGGCCCGATGCGTTCGACGGTGATGTGGTAGGTAACACCCCGAAACACGCGGGTGGCCGTGAAGCCATCCCACGCTTCCGGCAGCACGGGCGCGATTTGCAGCCCGGCGTAGTTGGGGCGAATGCCCAGAATGTGCTGCGTGATCGCCACGAAGTTCCACGCCGCCGTGCCGGTGAGCCAGGAATTCTTCGCCTCGCCGTGCGTGGGCGCATCCTTCCCGGCGATCATCTGCGCGTAGACGTAAGGCTCGGAGCGATGCACCTCGCTGATGCCCTCGCGCGCCGCCGGGCAGATGCGCTTGTAGTAGTCGAACGCCCGGTCGCCGCGCCCCAGCACTGTTTCCGCGATCATCATCCACGGATTGGTGTGGCAGAAGATGCCCGCGTTCTCTTTGTAGCCCGGCGGATATGACGTGATCTCGCCCAGCTCGACGTGATAGCGGGTGTAGGCCGGCTGGTTGAGCACGATGCCGTGCGGCGTGGCGAGGTATTGCTCCACAGCGGCCAACGCCTGCTCCGCCAGACCGCTCTCCACGCCGATGCGCGCCATCACGCACATCCCTTGCGGCTCGATGAAAATCTGCCCCTCGGCGCACTCCCACGAACCAACCTTATTGCCAAAGTGATCGTAGGCGCGGAGGAACCAATTGCCATCCCAACCGTGCGCCAGCACCGTCTCCCGCATCTGCTGCGCCGCTTCTGTGTAGAATTGCGAATTGCGAATTGCGAGTTGGTCAGACGCATCTGATTTCGCCATTCGCCATTCGCCATTTGCCATTTGCGCCATCTCCTCCGCCGCCAGCACGAACAGCCCACCGATAAAGACCGATTCCGCCGTTTTGCCATCCTGGCTCTGCAACAGTTGGAAAGACTGTCCCGGCTCCTCAGAGAAGGTGTTGAGGTTGAGGCAATCGTTCCAGTCGGCGTGGCCGATGAGGGGCAGGTCGTGCGGGCCACGCCGATCCAACGTGTACTGAAGGGCGCGCTGAAGATGCTCGTACAGCGGCGTCTCCGTGCCTGGCTGATTGTCATAAGGCACAGGCGTTCCGAGAATAGCCCAATCGCCCGTCTCCTTGAGGTATGCCGCCACGCCCAGAATCAGCCACAGCGGATCGTCATTGAAGCCGCCGCCGACCGCGTCGTTGCCGCGCTTGGTAAGCGGCTGGTACTGGTGATACGCCCCGCCGTCGGGCAGCTGCGTCGCGGCGATGTCGAGGATACGCTCCTTTGCCCTTTCGGGAATCGTATGGACGAAGCCGAGCAAGTCCTGGTTGGAGTCGCGGAAACCCATCCCCCGCCCCACGCCCGACTCGAAGTAGGAGGCCGAGCGCGAGAGGTTGAACGTGACTATGCACTGGTAGGCGTTCCAGATATTGACCATGCGATTGGTCTCCGCGTCCGGCGTCTGTACCTGGAAGCGCGCCAGCAGCGCGTCCCAGTGTACCTGGAGCGCGGCAAAGGCTGCGTCCGCTTCGCGTGCGTCGGTGTAACGGGCGATGATTGGCTTGACCGTGCGCTTGTTGAGCACTTGCAACGCGGCATCCTCGAACTTCTCGGCGCGGGGATTCTCGTGATAGCCCAGGACGAAGCGCACCTGGCGCGATTCGCCCGGCGCGAGCGTGAGGGCGATCTGGTGGACGCCCACCGGCGCCCAGCCGTGCGCGATGGAGTTGCCGAGTGCGCCGCGCTCGATGGCTTCCGGCGCGTCCCAACCGCGATAGGGGCCGAGGAAGGCCTCGCGCTGCGTCTCGAACGCATCCGGTTGCTCCGAGCAGGCGAAGTAAGCGAAGTGATCGCGCCGCTCGCGGTACTCGGTCTTGTGGTAGATGACGCCGTCCACCACCTCCACCTCGCCGATGTTGAGGTTGCGCTGGAAGTTGGTCGCGTCGTCGTGCGCGTCCCACAGCGCAAACTCGACCGAGGCAAAGAGGTTCAGCGTCGCGGGCGTGTCGCGGTGATTGGTCACGGTCGTCTGCCACACCTCCAGCGTCTCGCCGAGGGGGACGAAGTAGCGCGTGCGCACCTCGATGCCCGCGCGCGTCCCGCCGATGACGGAGTAGCCCAGGCCGTGCCGGCAGGCGTAGTCCTCCAACGGCAGGCGCGTGGGCATCCATGAGGGCGACCAGAACTCGCCGCTCTCCGCATCGCGCAGGTAGAGGTAGCGCCCGCCAAAGTCCAGCGGGACGTTGTTGTAGCGGTAGCGCGTGAGCCGCCGCAGGCGCGCGTCCTGATAGAAGGAGTAGCCGCCCGCCGTGTTAGAAATCAGGCCGAAGTAGGCCTCGCTGCCCAGGTAGTTGATCCAGGGCAGCGGCGTGTCCGGGCGGGTGATGACGTATTCACGATTCTGATCATCGAAGTAACCAAAGCGCATGGGTAGAAGCTCCTTAGAAAATCTGCGAATTGGCAAATCACAAAATCACTTGTTGTAGACCTGACAGGTCTCAGAAACCTGTCAGGTCTGGTCGAGTATCTACGCGGGCCAGATCTTGCGCCCACCGCCTGCCGGAACGATGGCGGCGATCTGCTCCAGTTCTGCCTCGGTGAGGGGCGGCAGCAGCCCGGCCTTGAGGTTGGCATCCATCTGCGCCACATTCTTGACGCCAGGAATGACCGTTGTCACCGCCGGATGCGCCAGAACGAATTGCAGCGCAAGTTGGGCTAACGTGCGCCCATCGGCCAGCGGGCGCAGCGCCTCCACCTTTTTGAGATCATCCAGGAAGATCTCGTACTCGTCCGGATTCTCGTGCCAGCGCGCGCGGAAATCGCCCTCGCTGAAGCGCGTCTCCGGCGTGAACTTCCCCGTGAGGATGCCCATCGCCAGCGCGCCGCGCACGATGACGCCGATGTTGTGCTCCTGGCAATAGGGCAGGCTGTCGGCTTCGGAGGTGCGGTTGAGGATGCTATAATCAATTTGCAGTGTGGCGCAGTTGCCGTCGGCGTTAAAGGCTTGCAGATACTCGAAGTTGCTGGTGCTGACGCCGTAAGCGCGCACTTTGCCGTCGCGCTGCAACTGCTGGAAACCCTCCAGGAAGACCTCCATCGTGGGATCGCGGAAGTCAATGTGGCTTTGGATCACGTCCACATAGTCGGTATCCAGGCGGCGCAGGTTGCTCTCCACGCCTGCGATGAGCTTTTCCACCGTGGTGTAAGCGCTCTGGCCCTTCTCCCCATCGAAATCGAACCAGCCGATCTTGGTGGCGACGATGAACTTGTCGCGGCGGCCCTGCATCGCCTTGCCGAGCAGCTCTTCGCTGTGGCCGCCGCCGTAAACGTCGGCGGTATCGAAGAAGTTGATGCCGGCATCGAGCGCGTAGTCCACCGCGTCGAGTATCTTCTGGTCGTCCGTCTCGCCCCAGGCGTCGCCGCCCGCGGCCCACAGCCCCATCCCGATTTCGCTGACCATCATGCCGCTCTTGCCGAGCCGGCGGTAGTTGAGTTTGCTTTCCATTTGTGTTCTCCTATTTAGTAACGATAGGTGCAACGCACTTTTGAAGTGCGTTGCACCTTATTCTACAGTGATCTTATCGCAATTCCGCGCATTGGCTTCCTTATCGTAGGTGAAGCCCGCGCGGGTGACATCGGTGACGCAGAAGGTGACTTCGCCGCGCCGTTCGCTCGCCTCGGAGTGCAGGGTGACGACGCCGTTGGCATCGGTCAGTCCTTCAGTTTCACCGCGCCGGATCGCACCGACCCAGCCGCCAGTGACGCGGGCATCGGACACCGGGTTGCCGTCGGCGTTCACGATGGTCATCGTGGCAATCGCCTGCCACGTCCCGTCGGCGTTCTCCTGCGATGTGACAACGATATCGCCCAGGTGCATCACACCACGCTCGGTGGCGGTGGCTTCAACCATATCAGGCCGTTGGTAGACGCGGACGTAATCCACCTTGAGGAACTGCGGGAAGACGGTGGTGTCATCCGGCGGGCCGGGCCAGTAGCCGCCCACTGCCAGGTTGATGAGGAGGAAGAACGGCTGATCGAAAACCCACGCGCCGCGCACGCTCTCCGGCGTGACGCGGAAGAACTGCACGTCATCCACATACCAGCGAATTTCTTCCGGCTCCCACTCGATGGCATAGACGTGAAATTCCTCGGCCAGATCGGGGACGGTGGTGTAATGCCCCACGCCTCCGCTGCCGGAGTAACCCGGCCCATGCACCGTGCCGTGGATGCGGGTAGGCTCGCGCCCGATATGTTCCATGATGTCAATCTCGCCGCAAGCGGGCCAGGGCGTTTCCGTGATATTCGAGCCGAGCATCCAGAACGCGGGCCAGATCCCGTTGCCGTAGGGCAGCTGCATCCGCGCCTCGAAGCGGCCGTAAGTCCAGGCAAGCAAGCCCTGCGTCTTGATGCGACCGGAGGTGTAGTTACGGCGCACAAACGGCTCCTCGCGCGCCTCGACGATCAGCAGACCGTCTTCCACGCGAACGTTTTCGGGGCGGTCGGTGTAGGCTTGCAGTTCATTGTTGCCCCAACCGTGCCCGCCGATGTCGAAGGTCCAGTTGGCGGGATCGAGTGTCTCGCCGTCGAACTCATCCTGCCAGACCAACGTCCAACCCTCGCGCTCCCATTCGGGTGTGGACGTGGGCGTGGGTACGGGGGGAGGCGGTGTTGCCGTCGCGCCCGCGCATCCGGCCAACAGCAACGCGCAGAGCAGAAATGCAAGTATAGCTTTTGTATAGGTCATAATCCCTCCTTCTCATGGTAATAGGTGATGGGTGATGGGTAAACGAATCCTCATTACCCCTTACCCCTTACTCGTTACCCATCACCACATACGTCTGAATCGAACGCGCGGAGCTGACGCAAGCGAAGTTCTGGTCGCCCCACGCCAGGGTGAACGCGATTTCCGCCTCCGTGCGATTGAGCACGATGACCGCCAGCTGCCCATCGGGATTGCGGAAGGCCGTCGCTTCCAGCGGGCCTGCGCTCACGCGGCAACCAATCCGCTGCGCGCCGGGCCGGATGAAGCGGGCGAAGTGGCCGATGTAGTAGTAGGAGCTCTGGTAAAGCAACTCCCCCGTCCGCGTATCGGCGATGATGGGCGCGCTGCAATAGTTGCCCACATGGTTCGGGCCGCCGGTCTCATCCAACAACATGTTCCAGTCAATCCAGCCCTCCGTCCAGGCGTTGAGGTCATTGAGCATGGCGTGCGCGTACCGCTCGCCCAGCCCCCACTCGCCCAGATGCGGCCCGCCTTCCTGGCAGCCTTCGGTGAAGACCAGGTGCTTGTCGGGATAGGCATCGTGGACGCGCTGCACTTCATCGAAGCGTTGGGGATTCTCGTACCAGTGGAAGCCCGCCCCCCAGACGTACTGCGCAGCGAGCGGGTCATCGTACACGGTACTGGCGCGCTCGAACAGCACATCGCGGTTGTGATCCCAGATCAGCAGGCGGATGTCGCCCAGCTCGTGATGCTGCAACGCCGGGCCGAGGTGGTCGCGCACGAAGTCGCGCTCTTCCTCGGCGGTGTAGCGGCAGGAGTCCCACACCTGTGTCGCCTCCGGCTCGTTCTGCACGGTCAGCCCCCAGATCGGGACGCCCTCCCCCGCATACGCCTGGATGTAGCGGCAGTAATACTCGGCCCAGACGGCGTGGTACTCCGGCTTGAGCTGCCCGCCGTGATTCATCTCGCCGTTGGTCTTCATCCACGCGGGCGGACTCCACGGCGAGGCAAGCAGGTTGAGCGCGTCCCCGGCGATGGCGCGCGCCGCCTTGATCAGCGGCAGCAACGCCTGCCGGTCGCGCTCGATGGAGAAATGCTCCAGCTCCATGTCGCCCGGCACGTCTGCGTAGGCGTAATTGCCCAGCGAGAAGTCGCAGCTGTTGATGTGGGTACGGCAGAGCGTGTAGCCGTGCCCGGCGGCGGGATCGAAGTAGGCGCGCAGCAGCTCGGCCTGCTTTTCCAATGGCAGCTTGTAGAACGTCACCGCAGCGGCCTCGGTGAACGCGCCGCCAAAGCCGATAATTTCCTGGTATTGCGACTCCGGGTCAAGCGCGACAACAGGGCCCGGCTGTGACGTAACAGACGGCAGCGCTTGCTCGGTCAGGCGCAAGTCGCTGTCTTTGACGGTACTAAAAAGATGTATCAGTTGCATTGGGTTCACCTATTCATAAAATTGAGCCGGCTTGCCGTCCACGAATTTTGCCACGAATGCACGAATCCATGCGGGTGGGCATTCGTGTATTCGTGAAGATTCGGGGACGGCCCCGGTAATTACTCCAACCCATACCCAAACGGGAACAGCGGTGCTTCATCGCTGCTGCCTAGTGGCACCTGCGCCATCGAGGCGGGCCAGCTGAAGGGCAGCTTGCCGGTGAACGGTACATCGCCGAAGAGCACATCCGCCACGCCCTGGCCCTCGGTGCCGGGCAGCCAGGCCACCACAACGGCATCCGCCATGTCGAGCGCGTCGCCGAGGATCAGCGGACGGCCCGTGATGAGGATGACGATGAGCGTCTCGCTGTTCTCCCGCAGCCGGGCGATGACGGCCATATCCGCCTCGGTCAGCGCGAGCTCCGCCCGGTCGCCGCGCCCCTCCGCGTAGGGCATCTCGCCCACCACCGCGATGCCCACATCAGCCAGGGTATCGAATCGGCCAAACCGGCTGAAGCGCACATCGGTGTTCGCGCCCGCCGCCGCCTCTATCGCTTGCAGGATGGTCGTCCCCTCGGTGATTTCGCCGGGTCGCCCCTGCCACTCGATTGTCCAGCCGCCGCACTGGATGCCAATGTCATCCGCCGCAACCCCACCGACGTGGATGAGGCTCACGTCCCTGGCGATGGGCAACGCGCCGACCTCGTTCTTGAGCAGCACCAGCGATTGGGCGACGGCTTCGCGGGCCAGCGCGCGATGTTCAGCCGCGCCGACCACGTCCAGCAGGGCCGGATCGCTCATCGGCTGCTCGAAGAGGCCCAGCGCGAACTTCACCGTGAGGATGCGGCGCACAGCGTCGTCAATGCGCTCCTGCGAGACATCGCCCCGCTCCACGGCCTGCGTCAGCGTGGTGATGAAGCGCTGGTAATCGTAGGGTACCATGTTCATATCCACGCCCGCGTTGATAGCGGTGACGACGGCCTCGTAGTAATTCGGCGTGATCTGATCAATCGCGCCCCAATCGGAGACCACGAAGCCTGTGAAGCCCAACTCGCCCTTGAGCACCTCGGTGATGAGGTAGTGTTGCGCGTGCATCTTCATCCCGCCCCAGCTGGTGTACGAGACCATGATGCTCTGCGCGCCGGCCTCGATGGCGGCCAGGTAGGGCGGCAAGTGAACGGCGCGCAGCGTGGCCTCATCTACGTCCGTGACGCCCTGATCCAGCATATAATTTTCAGTGGTGGAACTGCCCCAGGTGGTTTGCCCATCACCCACGAAATGCTTGGGCGTCGCTAGAATGGTGCGCGGATCGGCCAGACTCGCGCCTTGCAACCCTTCGAGATACGCGGTCGCCAGCTCGGTGACGAGGGCGGTCTCCTCGCTAAAAGCCTCGTAGGTGCGGCCCCAGCGGATGTCCTGTGGCACAGCGACGACCGGCGCGAAGTTCCACTCGATGCTGGTGGCGGCGACCTCCAGGGCGGTGGCTTCGCCGATGCGCCGCACGAGTTCGGCGTTGCGCGTCGCGCCCAGGCCGATGTTGTGCGGGAAGATGACCGCGCCCCGGACGTTGTTGTGGCCGTGGATGGCGTCCACGCCGTAGAGCAGGGGGATGCCGAGCCGGGTATTGAGCGCGGCAACCTTGTAAGCATTGACCATATCGGCCCAGGCGGCGGGCGTGTTGGGGCTGGGATAGCCGCCCCCACCGCTCAAGATGCTGCCGATGGCGTAGTCCGTCACGGCCTGCGGGTTGATGCTGCCCTTCTCCACCTGCGTCATCTGGCCGATTTTCTCCGCCAGGGTCATGCGGGCGAGCAGGTCTTCCACCCGCGCTTCGATGGGCTGCTGCGGATCGAGGTAGAGCGGAATTTCCTCCGTCTCCACAGGGGCGAGCGTCGCCTCGGCGGTAGGGATAGATTCAGGTGTCGTAGCCGTCGGCGCACAACTCGCTAACAGGATGATCCCAATCAAAGCCAGCCCTAAAAGACGATACGGGTATCTCATATTTACTCCTTTTGAAATCTACAGACGATAAATGGCAGGAGGGAACAACGGGCCGTTACCCGTCACGTCTGACCCATCACCATTCTCATTGATTTGGTTGCTTCTCAGTCCTTCATTCCCGGCCATTCAGCCAGCCAATAATCATCTGTGACTGCGTTGCGATAGGCTTCCAGCGCGGCCTCTGATGAGTTGATACGCCAGTCGGTCTCTTTGGAGATGTGAAACCAGATGAGGGCGCGGATTTGTGGGTATTTCGTGCGGATGCTGTGGAATGCATCGGTGATCCAGGCGGCCTTGTCGCCGCCTTCCTCGGTCGAAGAGAATTCACCGATCAGGATGGGTTTTTCGGGGTTGATAGCCTGCAATTCGGCGTAACTGCTGGCAAAAATCTCATCGAAAGAGGTCCAGGTAGCATCAAACTGCTGCCCGAAAGCCGACGCCCCCCAATTGTAGCCATCAAAGCCTAGCCAATCCACATAGTCATCGCCGGGATAGTAAGCAGCCGCGTGATTCCAGTCGCCGAGGGCGTGGGTCATTGCGTCGAAGGGGGCATTGAGGCACCAGACCCAAAGCACATTCTCTGCGCCATTTTCTCTAAAACGATCATGGATATAGCGATAGGTGTCCACAAAACGTTCGGGGCCATCGGCCAGATTCGGGTCGCCGTAACCGTCCGTATTGCCGCCGCCGTTGGCGATCCCCGACCAGGGATACCAATCGCCGTTCATTTCGTGCCCAAAGCGCAGCAACACCGGCTTTCCGAAATCGCGCAGCCCATTGGCCCAACTATCAATGTAATCATCATAGTTGCCGTCCAGGATGGCTTCAAGCACACGCCCTTCATAGCCGCTAACCCTGGTGCTTGCCCCTGGCATAAACTCCCACGTAACAAGCGTGATCCGTCCAACATAACTGTTGGCAGTCAACAGTCCACTGTTGACGCTGCTGTTCCAGTTCAGGTAAACCGCAGAAATCGCAACGCCTTTGCCGATTTGCTCAAAGAGCGCTGTGCTGGGCGAGCTGGTGCCATGATAGGTCCCAAGATACACACCTGGGATGGCTTCGTACTCGCGCGCCACCGGCGCAGGCCGGCAAGCAGACAGCATTGCCAGACTCAAGCCGCCGAAAATAGTAACCAGGGGTTTGATAAAGGCCACACTTACCTCCACACCTTGCATTTCACCATAGTGATTTTGTCAACCGCACGATCTCCGCCCGCTGCGCTGGCGTGAGCGCGACCAGCGGCGAGTTATCATCGGTCGTGTCCGCGTTCTCCACGATGAGCACGGTCGCATCCGCGCTCAGGGTGTGCGTGTGCCACGCCCCGCGCTTGACGTTGTAGAGCTTCAGCGGTTCCATATCCGCCGCGTGGATAGTGGTCACAATGTCCGCGCCCTCGCCGAAGAAGAGAATGCACCGCCCGGCGAGCAGCACGAAGACCTCGTCGGTCTCGTCGTGGCGCTGCATCGTGGCGAGGTTCTCCGGCAGCAGCTCGTCAATCGCGCGCAACACAGCCACGCGCCACGCGCCAAAGTCAATGAGGGGGCGATACCCCTCGCCGGTGTAATCGCGGATTTCGAGCAGGGTTTCAGGTATAGGCATGGTTAGTCTCCTGGGGAGGAAGTAGGAAGTAAGGGAGTACTCCCTACTTCCCTACTCCCTACTTCCTAATATGACCTCAAGCCAATGCGCGACGCCCGCCTCCAGCGCTTCGATGCGCGCCCGCGCAATCACCACTTCCGCGCCGGGGGTGATGGGCAATGTGTCGCCATCGAGCGTGACGGTGACGATACTATAGTCGCCCGCATCCAGCCCCGCCGGGTTGTGGTAGACAATATCCAGCGTCCGCCCGGCAAAGAGCGCGCGGATCCCCGCTCGCCCCTCGACATTGAACTGCTCGCGCACCAGGCGCGGACGCAGGCGCAGGTCGCCCGCCTGCCCCTGCACGCCGTAGACCTCGGTGAGCAGCGTGAGCAGGTACCAGCTCGCCGAGCCGGTGAGGTACGGGTAGACGCCGCGCCCGCGTGGGGTGACGTACTCCGGCAGCCCCGGATACATCCGGCTCACGGGGAAGTTCTGGCTATGCTGATAAATGCCATCGAGCACGCGGAACCCCTCGCGGACGAAGCCGCGCCGGTAGAGGGCGTTGGCGTACATCACGGCCATGTGCGTGAACATCGCGCCGTTCTCCTTGTGCCCGTAGGCGAAGCCGAAGCAGCGCCCCAGATTGTGCAGCACCTCGCCGAAATCCGTGTTGAGGCGCGGGCCGCCCACGCTCTCATCGTAAAGATGCCGATTCACGGCGCAGATGATGTCCGCTGCCTGCGCGTCGGTCGCCACGCCAGACATCAGCGCAAAGACCTGGCCCGTGAGTGTCATCCGCACACCTAGCGGATGCTCCCCCTCCACGCGCTGCCCGTCGTTGTCGTAGTAGCCGTTGAACCAGCCGTGCCCCTCAGCGGTCAGCCATTCCTGCGCCCGCAGATGCGCCGTGAGCCAATCCGCCTTCGCGTCGAGGTCGCGGGCCAGCGCAGCCAACGCCACCGGCGTCTGTTCGCCGGAAAGCGTGGGCTGCACGCTCTCAAAGTAGGCGCGCAATCGCGCTTGCTTCCCTTCGACCGAATCATAATCCACCGGACCGCTCAGCGTATCGAGCAGCAACAACAGCTCCACCGCCAGCGGCGTCTCGGTCACGCCAGATTGCTCCAACTGGCGGGCAAGCTGCGCCAGCTCACGCAGATTCCCGGCGTAGAGCGCGGTGAAGGCGACGCTCTCGCCGCGTTCGGGGGCCATATCGAGGCCGTCATTCCAGTCGGCCCCTTCCAGGCGGATGATGTTATGCTCGCCCACGTTGAAGAAGGCCGTGAGGTGCTGCACCAGCAGATGCTCCAGGACGCTGCCTCGATACGGCGCATCGGCGGCGGTCTTGAGCGCGTGATTCCCGTCCCAGTCCGCGTCCACCCGCTGCGCGCGATGGAGGTAGGCGTCCTGGAAATAGCCCTGGTCGGCCAGGAGAAAATCCAGGTCGCCGCTGGTGTGGATGTAGAGCAGCGTGGTGAGCAGCGGCCACGCGCCGTGATCCATCCACACGCGGGGGATATTGTTGCGGTCGGCCTTGAACTCGCCGTTCGCGCCGATGATGGTGGCATTGCTGCCATCCACGCGCACGCCCGCGAAGTTGTGCAACAGCGCCGGGCGCACGGTATCGGGTTCGGTGAGCAGGAGCGCCAGCTGATCTTGCCAGAGATCGCGCCAGCCGCGCCCACCCCGCCCGTAATCGTGGTAGGGCAGGAAGGAGTTGCCGCACCAGCGGCGGAGCGTGGGTTGCAAGGAGACCCAGCGCATCCAGGCGTCGAAGCGCGCATCGCCGGTTTTCACGGCGAAGGTCGCCAGTTTGGCATCCCAGTAGGCGCGCGTCTGCTCCAGCGCGGCGGCGAATTTACCCGCGTCGCCGTAGCGGGCAAGCAAGGCCGCCGGGTCGTCGCTCTCGCTGATGGCGAGGATGAGCACATAAACGCGGCTCTCGCCCGGCGCGAGCGTGATCTCGCGGAAGCGCAGGCCGCCGAGCGCCTCGTAGCCATCGAGGGCGACGCCCGCCGGGACGCCAGAGACATCGCTTCTTATCGCAGCGGGCCAATCCAGCGCGCCGCCCTCGCCGATGAAATCCTCGACGGTGGGGAAGAACGCTTCCGGCGCGCCGCCATCCCCTTCTGCGCCAAGCACGGCGTAAGTGACCGTGTTGACTGTATGCCCGCGCTCGTCGAAGGAGAGCGTGGGCTTGACCAGCACGCCGTGCGGGTGGGTGCGGATGCGGTGCAGCAGCGCGGTGACGTGGCGATGGTCGCGCAGGTTGTCGGCGGAACGCCCGTAGAGTGGGATGGCCGCCGTCGGCGTGAGTGTGAGGGGCGCGCTGCCGGTGTTGGTCAGCGTGACCTGCATCAACTCGACGTGATCGCCCTGTGCCGGCACGAAGTTGAGCGTCTCGGCTTGCAGGCCCAGCGCGGCGTTGTTGCGCGTGACCTTGTGCCAGAGCAGCCCGGCTTCGAGCGTGACCGTTTCCTCGCCCGCCAGCCCCGCAATCTGGGCCGCGCTGTTGCCCGTCAGCGACCAGACCTGCCCCTCGGCGGTGCGCACCCAGAAGTTGCGCGCCGCCCGCGAGGTGTGCAAATCCTCCACGGAGACCGGCGGCAGCAAAAATGTGTTCTGCCCGGTCTTCGCGTCGCCGTGCAGC
>Ga0209614_1002295_pt1 | contig 12828 bp, 8 predicted proteins | sample BlaSprsedimmetaG_FD_185484 | JGI IMG/M metagenome (GOLD analysis project Ga0209614, IMG submission 185484) | Hot spring sediment bacterial and archeal communities from California, USA to study Microbial Dark Matter (Phase II) - Blank Spring... ... | reverse complement strand
GACGGTCAGGGAAACATAATCTCATACTGGGGGGTGGCCAAGTGTGCCTGGTAGTGCCAACAGATTTTTGGCGTCTTGTAACATGCTAAAATTACAAACATATTTTTTTCTTACTGTAGAAGATAAGCTTGACACACGACCGGGGCTTTCCTATATTCCCGGCAGTCGGAAGCAACGCCTAATCCGTTGTTTCTTGCATACGCGATGGATTAAAGGAGATACCATGCCAAGACGTGAGGACATCAAAAAGGTAATGATCATCGGTTCCGGGCCTATTGTCATCGGTCAGGCCTGTGAATTTGATTATTCCGGCACCCAGGCCTGCAAGGCGCTGCGCAAATTTGGTTATGAGATAGTACTGGTTAATTCCAACCCGGCCACCATCATGACCGACCCGGGCACGGCCGACTTCACCTATATTGAGCCGCTTAATCTCCAGAGTCTGGTGGAAATCATTGAGAAAGAACGGCCTGACGCCCTGCTGCCCAATCTGGGCGGCCAGACTGGTCTAAACCTCTGCTCTGAACTGGCACATGCGGGCGTACTTGAGAAATACGGTGTAAAAGTAATCGGTGTAGAGGTAGAGGCCATCAAACGCGGCGAAGACCGGATTGCCTTCAAGGAAACCATGGACAGGCTGGGTATCGAAATGCCAAGAAGCGCGCCTGCTTTCACCGTGAAGGAGGCTGAGGCCATAGCTAATGAGCTCGGCTACCCGGTGGTCATCCGTCCTGCTTACACCTTAGGGGGTACGGGAGGCGGCCTGGTCTATAATGTAGAAGAACTACGCATTATAGTGAGCCGCGGTATATCAGCCAGTCTCGTGGGGCAGGTATTGGTAGAAGAGTCCGTCCTGGGATGGGAGGAACTGGAGCTTGAGGTCGTCCGCGATGCCAAGAACCAGATGATCACCGTCTGTTTTATCGAGAACGTGAATGCCATGGGCGTCCACACCGGAGACTCATTCTGTGTCGCCCCCATGCTCACCATCGATCCTGCCCTGCAGAAGCGCCTGCAGAAATATTCCTATGACATTGTCGAGGCCATCCGGGTGATCGGAGGGACCAATATCCAGTTTGCCCATGATCCCAAGACCGGCCGGGTGGTGGTGATCGAGATTAACCCCAGGACTTCCCGGTCTTCTGCCCTGGCCTCCAAGGCCACCGGCTTCCCCATTGCCCTCATCTCTTCTATGCTGGCCGTCGGTATTAGCCTGGATGAGATCCCTTACTGGCGGGAGGGGACGCTTGATAAATATACCCCATCCGGCGACTACGTGGTTGTGAAATTCGCACGGTGGGCCTTCGAAAAGTTTGAGGGCGTCGAAGATAAACTCGGCACCCAGATGCGGGCCGTGGGCGAAGTAATGAGCATCGGAAAGAATTACAAAGAAGCATTACAGAAGGCCATCCGTTCCCTGGAAACCAGCCGCTATGGACTCGGTTTTGTTAAGGACTTTCATAAACGTTCTCTGCCGGAACTCATGGAGGCCCTGGCCGAGCCGTCCAGTGAGCGCCAGTTTATCATGTACGAGGCGCTGCGGAAGGGCGCTACAGTGGAGGATCTCTATGCCAAGACCTATATAAAACCCTGGTTTATCCGGCAGATGAAAGAACTGGTAGAGCTGGAAGAGCAAATCCTGCGCTATAAGGGAAAGGATCTGCCGGAGGAACTTTTGCGACAGGCAAAAAAGGATGGATTTTCCGATCGCTACCTGTCGCAGATTCTCGGTATTCCAGAGACGGGGATCAGGCGGCAGCGTACCCATGCCGGGATAGTTGAGGCCTGGGACTCCCTACCCGTGAGTGGTGTGGAAAATGCGGATTACTATTTCTCCACCTACAACGCCCCCGATAAGGTCGTGACCAGCAAAAGGCGTAAGATAATGGTCCTGGGCGGGGGACCCAACCGGATCGGCCAGGGGATCGAATTTGATTACTGCTGCGTTCATGCCGCTTTTGCCCTGCGCGACGAAGGCTATGAGTCTATCATGGTCAACTGTAATCCCGAGACCGTCTCTACGGACTACGACACCTCAGATAAGCTTTACTTTGAGCCGCTCACGGTAGAGGATGTCCTGAGTATCTATGAGAAGGAGAAACCGGAAGGGGTAATCGTACAGTTTGGCGGCCAGACTCCGCTCAACATTGCCAATGAGCTGGCCCAGGCAGGCGTTAGAATCATCGGTACCTCGCCGGAGGCCATTGACCTGGCTGAGGACCGGGACCGCTTTCGCCAGATGATGACCAAATTAGGCATACCGGAGCCTGAATCCGGCATGGCCAGCAACCCGGAAGAGGCCCTGGCCGTGGCCAAACGGATCGGCTACCCGCTGATGGTGCGGCCATCCTATGTCCTGGGCGGACGCGCCATGCAGGTGATCCACGACGAAGAGATGCTTACCCATTATGTTTCCGCGGCCGTAGATATTTCACCAGAGCGGCCCATTTTGATTGATAAGTTTCTGGAAAATGCTATCGAGGTCGAGGCAGACGCCATCGCTGATGGCTCAAACGCCTTTGTCCCCGCGGTTATGGAACACATCGAGCTGGCTGGTATCCACTCCGGCGACTCTGCCTGCGTGATTCCACCTATCAGCATACCAGCCAAACACCTCGACACCATCTACGAATATACAAGAAGAATAGCTCTGGAGCTCCGGGTGGTCGGTCTGATGAATATCCAGTATGCCATAGCCAATGATACCGTTTACGTTCTTGAGGCGAACCCGCGAGCCTCCCGGACCGTTCCCTTGGTCTCAAAGGTATGCAACATTTCCATGGTGCGCCTGGCCACCCAGATACTTCTGGGTAAAAAACTTTCCGATTTGAATCTCAAGCGGCAGTCGATTCCGCATTATGGCGTCAAGGAAGCAGTCTTTCCGTTTAACATGTTCCCTGAGGTTGACCCGCTACTTGGTCCGGAAATGCGGTCCACCGGAGAGGTATTGGGATTGGCGGACTCTTTTGGGCTCGCCTTTTACAAGGCCCAGGAGGCCGCCCAGCAGTTGCTGCCTTCTGAGGGAACCGTCTTGATTACCGTCTCTGAAAACGATCGGCCGGCGGTGTTAGAGGTAGCCCGCCAGTTTAGCAAGCTTGGTTTCAAGATCAGGGCTACCGCCGGAACCCAGGCCTTTTTAGCCGCGAAGGGGATCCAATCCGATCCTATCCATAAGATGCACGAGGGACGCCCCAATATTGTCGATGCCATTAAGAATGCAGATATCCAATTAGTGATCAACACTCCCAGCGGCAAGCTGAGCAAACACGACGACTCCTACATTCGCAAGGCCGCCATAAAGTATAAGGTGCCCCATATTACTACTCTGGCCGCAGCTTTGGCCGCAGCCAGAGGGATTGCCGAGCGCTGGAGGGGCCACGGTCAGGTGCGGTCTCTGCAGAGCTACCATGCAGAAATTTCATAGACGTGTCGCATGGCGACTCGGAAAATCCGGGCGGCCTCCCCGGGAAAATGCTTTCTGTGTAACGCGGGGCTAAACTGTCTTTTCCTCTTAGCTGGTGTCCGTCCGGAAACTCGCCTCCCCCTGGCTATTTCTTTTCCCGCAGCACCCGTTTATCCCCCACCCGAATAGTGACCTTCGCGGCATCAAAGTATTCCAGGAGGGGTATCATGTACTTGCGTGAAAGGTTGGTCACCTCTTTGAACTGGGCCGGGGTTATCTCCTGGTGTTTTCTGAGAAAATCTACGATGCGGTCTCTAAGGTCAATTAAGGGCTTGTTATGGAAGCAGAGGTCTTCCTTCACCTTTATCAATATATTTTCCCGGATGAGAAGGTCAATAAATTTCCCGGACTGGGCGCCGTCTTTCCCCAGAAGCTCTGATACCGCGCTACGCGAGGGCGGCTCCCATCCCGCCTTAAGGTATATCTCCTCTATCCTATCCCTTAGGCCCTTTTCATCCACCTGCAAATCCACCTTATGCCCGGGCAGGCGCAGGAGTTCCTTTTCGGCCACAAGCCTTTTGGATTGAACTAGATCGTTTATTAAAAAGGAGAATAACCTTGGATCCATCCCGGAAGAAAGTTTGCTTCTCAGCTCTTCCTTCGGGATGCCAAAGAGAAGCGGATTACGTTTGTGGTAATCTTGCAGGATGCCAAGGACATTTTCCCTGGCTCTTTCATAGACCCCGGAGGCCACAAATGCCTGGTTTTCCTGATTGAAGAGCAGAATATCCCCGCTCTTGGTTAGTTTGTGGATTGTACTGGCCAAATCCTGTTCATTTAATCCGCCAAGAAGAGCTAGCTGCCTGCGCGTTAGCCCTTGCGCCTCCGCCTTGTTTACATGTAAAAGAACGATCTCTTCCGGGCTTCCGGCCTCCAGGATCTTTAAATCCGAAAGAGTGGCTTCGATGAAGCGCTTATGCCGTTTGGGGACAGGATGTAATATTTCTCCCCCGCCAATAGTACGCGTCGGTGAATAGCTGCGCAGCACGTAGCGATCTCCGGGCAAGACGGCTGCTTTTTTAAGCAGTCTTAACTGGGCATAGGTCTTTTCTCCCGGCTTTAGTTCATCACGGTCCAGCAGGGTTACTCTGGCGGCGATCTCGCATGTTCCGGTATGGAAGCGCACCCGGGCGCTATTCTTTAATGGCTTAGAAACGCTCGGCAAGTAGTAAAGGCTGACATCCAGCAGGTAGGAGTTTTCCAGGCTGTTTGCCGTAGCCAGGACGTCTCCTCTCTCAATGGTTTCTTTTTCTATGCCCTGAAGGTTTATAGCCGTACGAAGCCCGGCCTTAGCCTCGCGTACTTCCTGGTTATGTACCTGGAGGCCGCGTATCCTGGCCGGCAGCGCACGGGGATAGATGGTAACGCTGTCTCCGGTGCTTATTCTACCTGAGATGGACGCGCCCGTAACCACGGTGCCAAAGCCTTTGATGGTAAAGACACGGTCTATAGGCAGGCGAAAAGGCCCGCTGGCCGGTTTTTCCATCACCCCGGCGGCCAGGGATTCGAGCGCTCCGGTCAACTCCGACAACCCCTCCCCGGTTAGTGAAGAAACGGCCACAATTGGCGCTTCTTCCAGGAAGGTTCCCTTGAGAAATTTGCTCACGTCATCCCGCACCAGTTCCAGCCATTCTTCATCCATCATATCCTTTTTAGTCAACACTACCAGACCGCTCTTGACGTTAAGAATCTGACATATCTCCAGATGTTCCCTTGTCTGGGGCATGACCCCTTCATCAGCCGCTATAATCAGGGCTACTATATCTATACCGCTGGCCCCGGCCACCATGTGCCTGACGAAACGCTCGTGCCCGGGAACATCAACAATACCCAGCTCCTGGCCGCTGGGCAGAGTCAGATGGGCAAATCCCAACTCTATAGTGATACCGCGTTCCTTTTCTTCTTTGAGCCGGTCGGTGTCAATGCCGCTAAGGGCCTTGATAAGGGATGTTTTACCGTGATCAATGTGCCCGGCCGTGCCCAAAATTACGTGTTTCATCTTTAGCCTGGTCTTTGGGATGGATTTATGTTTATGGCATAGCAAAGATTTTGCGGGTTGGCAAGGTAAATTACCCTATACCAACCCTCAAGGAAGGCAGGTTAGATCAGTCTGTCTTATTGTTGAGTCCGGGGATTCGTTTCCCCGGGATGTAACATGATAAAATGTTCCAGGATAGGCTATTCTTAACGGTCGTGCCATGATCACTCCTTCGGTATGGAAGATATCATGATCTTTCTACATCAAATAACGCCTATTTGTCAAGAATGAAGACCTGACCCCTTTGACTTCATTATTAGTTAGACTTGAGATGTTAAAATTGATATATGCAAAAAGAGGCATAATGCTTATGATCTTAAAAAGTGCGCTTTGAGGTGGGACATGCCTTTACCTGCTGAGGAAAGTTTTAGATGTGAGATTATGTCCTGGATGAAGGTCGTGAAGGATGCAAAAAGGCTCTCCAGGATCATAAAAAATTCAGGCTATTATCCTCACATGGTGGTAGCTATTGGCAGGGGTGGTTTCGTTCCGGCCAGAATTCTTTGTGACTATCTATTAATCAAAGACTTGGCCACAATAAAAGTGGAACACTGGGGAATTGCTGCCACTCCCATGGGAGAGGCAGTTATCAAATTCCCGCTCTGCGCAGATATAAGGCAGAAAAAAGTCTTACTGGTGGATGATATAACTGACACCGGTGAGACACTCAGTGTCTCACTGGAGCACCTAAGGGGTTTTGAACCGAAGGAAATCAGGACAGCGGTGCTTATCCACAAGATTACCTCTAACCTTATACCAGATTACTTCGTCAAAAGGATTGTAAGGTGGCGATGGGTGATATTCCCATGGGCACTTTGGGAGGATCTGGTAGGGTTTGTCAGTAGGATAACGACCCTGGGTATCCGCCACCCAGAGGATATAAGCCGCGAACTGAGGCGACGGTACCATATTGATGTCTCTATCGAAACCATCAAAGACATCTTATCTGAAGCGAAATAAAGTAAAGTGTCCTGAACAAGGCGTAACTTGACAGTGGTGCCACTAACATTTGAGCCTCTTGCAAAACTCCATTTTTTGTCATTCCCGCAACGCTTTTGAGCGGGAATCTGGTTTTATTCAAGTAAAAACCATATCCCCGATAGAATCATTCGGGGATGACAGACAATTTTGCAAGAGCCTCATTTTATACAAGTTTTTTTAAAGGAAACCGGGGTAAAATATTTACATGAAAATCGTTTACCTCCTGGTATTTTTAGTCCTCTTTCCGGCAAGCTCCCATTCCCAACCCCTTGACCTATATGCCCGGAAGCGGCAGGTAATGGTGGAAAGGGATATTAAGGGTAGGGGCGTAAAGGATAAAAAAGTGCTTGAGGCGATGGGAAAAGCGCCCAGGCATCTCTTTGTGGATGAGTATCTGAGAGACAGGGCATACGAAGATTATCCCCTGCCAATAGGGGAAGGTCAGACCATATCTCAACCCTATGTAGTTGCTCTGATGACTGAGGCACTGGGGTTAAAACCCTCTCACAGGGTATTAGAGATAGGCACTGGTTCAGGTTACCAGGCGGCAATCCTGGCCGAGATCGTGAAGGAGGTCTATACCATAGAGATTCGGAAGGGCCTCGCGGACAAGGCTGCAAAGAGGCTTACGGCGTTGGGTTATAAGAATGTAAGCGTCAAATATGCTGATGGTTATTTGGGGTGGAAAGAATTCGCCCCGTTTGATGCCATAATTATAACTGCTTCGGCAAACCATATCCCGCCACCCTTGATTAAACAGCTTAAGGAAGGGGGGAGGCTTATAATACCGCTTGGCAGTACAGTCTTTTTCCAGACTTTAACTCTGGTTACGAAAAATAAAGGCGAGCTGGATGTGGAGCAGCTTATTCCGGTAGCCTTTGTGCCGATGATCGGTGAGGCGCAGAAGAAAAAAGAGTAAGAGTGGTAAAAGCCATAAGATAGGCAAGTGCCCCCAACCAAAAGACTCCCTTGAACCCTATAGCCATGGCCAGCATGATGGTCATGATAGGCGCCAGAACTGAAAGGCATCCATTTATCGCCCAGGCCCATGGGATTAGCGAGTTGTCGATTCTGCCCAGGATTTTCAGGCCGGAAGGAAAAGGGATGCCCATAAAAAAACCCAGCGGCATCAGGATAAGGAATACCAGGATAATCTTAACCGGCATGGAATGCAAAGAAAGGAAATCCGAGACCTCAGGAAGAAAAAAGCTGTAAATTATAGCTAAAAAAGAGATGGCCAGGGTTGCAACGGAGCCTGTTAAACCTATCACCCTTTGGCTAAATAGACTGCCGATACCTGAACTTACGAGAATTGAGGTCAGAACAGTGGCCATAGCATAGGATGGATTTTCGAGGGGAAGGATAGTCTTCTGGATGAGCGATATCTCTACAAACATAAAGCCAATACCAAGAAAGGCAAAGTATGCCAGGATAGGATTCAGTCTCAGTTTAAGCCTGTCTTTTTTATCAACCCTACGTTTAGCTACGGCTGGAAGCATCACCAGGACAAGACTTAAAAAAAGCACCTGTATGAAGACAGCGGGAAGTATATAGCCTTCTTCTATAAAATACTGCCACTTTTCTCCCATAATCCTGTAAATTGCCCCGATGTTTTTGAGCCTTAGATAGTAGTGAAAGAAAGGATCGTCATCATGCACCGGCCTTATATCGAAGAGGTAATCATTTACCAGTTTTTCCCGTGTCTCTGGATTCAGGGCATTCTTAAAGGCGGTAAAATATTCGTTAGAGGGCATACGAACATAGATATTAGACTCCTCTTCTTTAATCCCTGGATAATGTATGAGGTCAAACCGCCGATCTCTGGAGAATTTCTTGATAGCATTTAGCTCATTAAGTGTAAAAGGAGACTTTTTTACAAGGATGCATATATTTCCCCAAGTGCGAATAACCACAATATATTTTGCAGTTTTTTTAATCCCCATTTCTTCCATGGATGCAATAATAGTATTAAGAAGTCTTAATTCTATCCTGGGAGGTGGGAGGATAAAGAGGTTTATGCTCAAAAGTCCATCCGGTTTCAGATGTCCTATGTACTCGTTAAAGGCCTCTATGGTGAATCGGTAGTCCTCCGATATGCCAAAAGAAGCAGAGGGCATGGTTCCCATTAATGAAATGTCGATAATATCGAATTTTCTCTTGCCTGTTTTCAGCCAGGACCTTCCCAGGCCTGAATAGGTATTATCTCCAAATATGTTTCCCGAAAATTCTTTGTAATCTTTCCGGATGATTTCTACTAGGAGGGGATTGGACTCGATCTTGGAGACATTCTTTGCGCCGGCCATCTGTGCTACCAGGACCTGAAGACCCCCTTTAGGATCGAGGATAAGCACGTCATCCTTTTGCCCTATTTCGTAAGGAAGGAAAGATGGCAGGTATTTGAGAAAGGCCAGTGGTCTTGGATCGCCGGAGGCGGTTATAGCATTTATATCACCACCATCTATGGAAAAGCCTATCTGTTCGGGGAGAGGATGGAGATACCTGAGGCTGAGGCCCGGAGCGAAACGCACTACCGGACTCCTAAAGGTGTCTATCCGCGAGAAAGGGCTTAAATAGGTCTTTATATGCTCTGCCCCAGGGTATTTCAGGGCTAACTGAAGCCCCTTATATAGGGACATTCTGAGTTTGGTAACCGAGGGTTGAAAAAAGAAAAATGAAAGGGCGGTTAATATCAGCACTAGAGAGATGGCCCGGAGCCAGTTTTTACTGACAATAAGTGACGCGGAGAGTGCAATTAAAGCAAGGATAAACACAACCTTATCCGGACCCATGATGGTCATGACATAAAGGATTCCCATTGAGCCCATACCGGCTCCCAGGAGGTCCGCACCATATACCAGCCCTGATTTTTCGCTTAGAGAGGCGAAGGCGGTGGCAACAATCAATCCTATGCAGAAAAAGGGTAGGGAGAGTGTGATGTAGTAAAGGCCGATATAAAGCAGCTGTGTCCTCTCCCAGGAAAGCCGCACTGGATCAAAAGGGATCTGATTTGAAAGGACATAACTCAGAGGAATACTTACACCAAGTAAAAAGGTGTACATAGCTATATGGGATGGATTGCGAAGTCTTGGATAAAGAGAGAGAATGGTACCGCTTGCGCCAAGGCCGAGCATAGCAATGCTTATTATCATGAAGGCAAAGTGATACCAGAGTGAGATGGAAAATATCCGGATGAGGGTTAGTTCATAAGCTAAACCGCAAAAGGAAGAGAGAAATATTACCAAAAATATCCTTGGACCCTTAATCATAATTAGGCAGATAAGAAGCTAAAATTTGAAGACTTGTAATGCCAGGTTGCATTCAATTCCCCCCTTTTCAAAAGGGGTTAGGGGAGATTTTATGGGTATATTTTTGAGCCTCTTGCAAAAATCGTCACACCGGTGAAAACCGGTGTCCAGAGGTATCTCAATCTGCTTGAAATTACTGGATTCCGGCTTTCGCCGGAATGACAAGAACGCCATTTACAAGACTTTTGCAAGAGGCTCTTTTGATTACAACTTCGTATGCAAGCAATCCGACGGTAGCTCGGCTGTGTGCGCGGGTCGGACATTTCTTCTTGCATGCCTTTGTGCTATATTATAGCATGAAATTAGCCCATTCAACCGGCATTGACAAATAATTGTCAGCAGCCGTCTCTTCGCTGGTTTTCTTTGGAGAGGATGGCAAAGTCATCCGGTCCGAGCCATGACGTTTCAGGATATTGCACTACGGGCAGAGGAATTCCCTATGAGATTTCTACTTAAACTTTTCCTTTTCGTTGGTCTGATTCTTGGGACCACAAGTTGCGCTACCTACCGCATCGATGTAACCGGCTATTTGGACTCGGCACGCCCTCCATCTCTGGTTCCCGGCAAGACAATATTTGTAGTACAGAGCCCGGAAGCTGACAACCCTCTCCTTGAAAGAGAGGTGGCGTCAAAAATAGCCAAGCTGCTCAAAGAAAAAGGTTATCCACTTTCCCCGGCTGAGGATGCGGACTTTCACCTTGTCTTTCGGTATGGGATAGGTCGAGGCCCTTTGCATACAGGATTTATTTCGAGACCTCAAGACATCAGAGCTTATGATCCTTATTCAAAGACGTGGTATTATGAAACTGTATATAGGTATGAACCTTATTCCATTCAGTATCTTACCCGGTCATTATCAATAAGAGTGATAGATGCCCATAAACTACGTGAATCCGGTCAAACGGAGGTAGTCTGGGCGGGCGACACTGTGAGCGAGGGAGAGAGCCGTGACCTTAGAATCGTGATAGATTATCTGCTGGTGACAGCATTTGATTATTTCGGAAAGGATACCGGCAGAACTGTTCAAACTACGTTAGCTCCCACGGACCTTCGTGTAATACGTTTAAGGGAAAACAGATAAGGTATTGTGCGGGACACGTTATTGGCTACGTTGAACATGCATAGCGAGCGCATTTCCCCCCTTTGTGCTTGACGCCATGATCTTTTTTCTCTATGACTATGGAAAAAGACAGTTGCCAGCTAAAATATAATGTTCGACACCCCAAAAATATATTGAGGGGAAACTCAAATTGAACAATTTCCCTTGTTGTGCTATAGTTACACCATGAAAAACAACAGAACAGAAAATAATATAACCATACGTTTTATCGACCTTTTTGCAGGGATTGGTGGTTTTCGCTATGCAATGCAAAACGCTGGAGAGGAACTCGGGGTTACGACCGAGTGTGTGTTTACCAGTGAGATAGATAATGAATGCCAAAAGGTCTATAAAGAGAATTTTGGTGATATGCCCCACGGTGACATAACCAAGATAAGCGCTCAATCTGTTCCCGACCATGATATTCTTCTGGCGGGGTTTCCATGCCAACCATTCAGCATCATAGGTAATATGCGTGGTTTTGAGGATACTAGAGGAACTTTATTTTTTGACATCGCAAGAATAATTGAAGAGAAAAAGCCATCGGCTTTTGTGCTTGAAAATGTAAAATTGTTGGTAGGGCACAACAAAGGGAAAACCATAAAGAGGATCATGGAGGCCCTTAATGAGTTAGGATACCATGCGACTTATAAGGTCCTAAATGCTTTGAATTTTGGGCTGCCACAGAAAAGAGAGCGGGTTTTCATCGTTGGGTTTAGAACCCCCTGTTTTTTTCAATGGCCATCTGAAAAGATACCAATGAAACCTCTGTCCAAAATCCTTGAAAAAAATGTTTCTAAAGAATTTTTCGCATCTGACCACATCAGAAAAAAAAGGTTGGAAAAACAAGAGCCGACCAAAGAACCGACTATCTGGCATGAAAACAAGGCCGGCAACATCAGCGCTTATCCATTTTCGTGCGCCCTGAGAGCCGGCGCGTCATACAACTACCTATTGGTTAATGGGGAAAGGCGATTAACATCAAGGGAAATGCTACGCCTGCAAGGATTTCCAGAAAGTTTCAAAATTATTTGCAGCTATACGCAAGCTAGAAAGCAGGCAGGAAACAGTCTTCCTGTTCCTGTTGCTCAAGCCGTAATTAAAAAGACAATCGAAGCCTGTGCTTTTTTGCCTTCCTCATATCAATACGAAACTGACAAATTGATTGTAGATGGCAGGCTGAGGCTATTTGAAAAAGAAAAGGAATATGGCGAAATCTCCGAAGCTTCGAACAGTTGAAAAATACAAGCCACCGTATCCGATAAACAAATTCCCTAACAACTTTGCGGTCGATTTGGGGCGAGAGGTTGTTTATCTGCTGGCCAGTAGAGGCAAAGATGCTCGGCTTGAGGGGGCAGATTGGGAGGAAATTTTCGCTCGTTTGGTTGGCGCCCAATGGAAACCATCAAATGTCGGACTCGACGATATTGTCTTAGAACAAACAGCCTGGGGAGCGAAAACAGTTAAAAATCCCCGACCATCCACTGTTTCTAAAATACGCCTCATTTCTGGGCGCAACTCTCCAGTGTACTCCTTTGGTGACAAAGAAATAAGCGAATGCGACCCAAATGAACTCGGTGAAAAAGTTCTAGCCATCTGGAATGAACGAGTGGCCGGTATCCGAAAGTTATACAGGCATGTCAGAACAGTCGTATTGATAAAATCAAATGATCTTCTTGAGCTTGCCGCTTTTGAGTTTGACACTGTAATTTATTCCCCTGATCAATATTGATGGTTTCGTAAAAAGTCGTTTTTAGCTTAAGTATTTGAAATAATATTATTTTATTGCATTTTTGTCTTGACTTTCATGTTGTCCCGTGATAGAAAACATATGCAACATCAACATGTTATGGTGAAGAACATGATTTATACCAAAGACCACAAAACGGGTTACATATTCGACCCATGGCACTATTTGGGCCCGAAGCGGCGTAAGCTCCTG
>Ga0209614_1002291_pt1 | contig 12856 bp, 14 predicted proteins | sample BlaSprsedimmetaG_FD_185484 | JGI IMG/M metagenome (GOLD analysis project Ga0209614, IMG submission 185484) | Hot spring sediment bacterial and archeal communities from California, USA to study Microbial Dark Matter (Phase II) - Blank Spring... ... | reverse complement strand
AAAATTATTTATTTTCTCTTCTTTTAGTTGTAATCGCCCAGATGACCCACCCTGCCCCGATGATGATAAAAGGGAGGCTGAGTACCTGTCCTGTACTCAAAGGGATCTCCCATGTATAGGCAGCCTGATTGGTTTTGGTGTACTCCAGTAGAAAACGTACGGTAAATATCATCAAAAGAGAGAGTCCAAAAAGAAGTCTTGTGGTAAAGGCCGGCGTGAGTTTTTTGTAGAGTATCACAAAAAGCCCTAGGATGGCAAGGTAGGAGAATGCCTCATAGAGCTGTACGGGATGGCGGGGGAGCATATCGACCCGCTCAAAGATGATCGCCCAGGGCAGATCGGTCTGTTTGCCGAGTATCTCCGAGTTGAAGAAGTTCCCAAACCTTACAGCCGCTGCGACTACAAGTGCTGGGATCGTGATGCGTGAGAGTAGCCAAAAAAAGGACTCTTTGTATCGTCTACAAAAGAGCCATAGAGCAACGATCGCGCCAAGTATGCCACCATGACTTGCAAGTCCCCCCTTCCATACCATCAGTATCTCAAGGGGGTTGGAAAGGTAGTAGTGTGGCTCATACGCCAAACAGTGCATCAGTCTTGCCCCGATCACTGTGCCTACTAGGGTATAGATCAGTAGCGTGTCGAGCAGTTGAGGATCACGCCCCTCACGCCGGAATATCCATTGGGATATCAAGAGGCCCAAAAAAAATGATCCTACAAACAATAGACCGTACCAGCGAAGTTGCAGGGGGCCAAGTTCCAAGAGTACGGGGCTGACATTCCAAGTAAAATAATCCATATTACTGCCTTTATGAGTCGTTGGCGTATTATACTTTAAGTTGTCTGGTGATTGATTGTGTTTGTGGTGTGATCACAGAGTACGGTAGTGGGGCAAAAAGAGAAACAGGGTGCACAAGATCTGTGCACCCAAGCAGAGGGTGTTGGATTTTCACTTGATCGCTATGGATCTTGGCTTGAGTTTTTCTTCCTTCTGTAGGTTGATGACCAGCTGCCCGTTCTCCAGTGTCGCCGAGATCTTTTCGGGGTCTATCCCTTCAGGGAGTGTAAATTTGCGCTCAATTTTTCCAAAGGCACTCTCAAAGAGATAATACTCCTCCTCTTTTACCTCATTTTTCATTTTTCTTGTTCCAGAAATGGAAAGAATGTGATTGTCGATATCCACTTTGATATCCTCTTTTTTGATACCAGGCATATCGATCTCGATATGAAAATCCCCATTGCTCTTTTTTGCCAGGTTCGAGAAAGGGAGGTGACTGGCTACGTTATCCAATACTTCACCCGCTTTTTCTACTCCTCTCTCAAGACCTTTTTCGATCTGTGAGCCCAGATTTTTGGCACTCTTGATGATATCCATCATGCTCTCCTTACTTTACAGCGATTCTTTTGGTTTTTTCAACTTCTGGTTTCTCTAGTTTCGGGATCACCACTTCAAGCACCCCATCTTCACATGATGCACTGATATTTTCCATATCGACATTTTCGGGCAGTGCAAAGCTTCTTTTGAAGGTACCGTAGTAACTCTCTACTTTATAATAGTCCTCCTCTTTCAGCTCCTCTTTGAGCTTCTTCTCTCCCGAGATCACGAGTCCATTCTCTTCGATATCCACTTTGATATCCTCTTTTTTGACTCCCGGAAGATCAACCTCCACATGGTAGGCATACTCACCCTCTCTTGTGTTGACTGCGGGCGTAAAATCATACTTTCTTTCCACATTCTGTGTAGAGAGATCCATCTCGTTTAGCAAGGAATTAAGCCTATCGAATCCTCTTCTGAAATCATTGAATTGGTTCCATGGTCTGTAACGTGTTACTAACATATCGACTCCTTTTATGGCTGTTGTATTTCCCCGTTTTGATACGGTTTATAAAAATTATATGTTATAAAAAAAAGTTTGTCTGCCACTAAAGTAGCAAAAAGCTCATTTTTTCGGATAGCCAAGTAGTTTTTGAGCGTTTTTTGGAGTGATGTTCTTGCGTTTTACATCGATCACTCCTTCGGATTTAAGCTCCTGTAGATGCCGGTTAAGTACTTTTCTTGTGGTGCCTATCAGCGCAGCGATCTCTTCATGGGGAAGGTCATGGATAAGTTTGAGTTTGCTTGGTGTTTTAGGATCGATGTTTTTGATGATCAGTTTAAAGAGCCGCTGGGAGGTACTATGCAGCGAGAGGTCCAGCGCCAGCGCTTCGGTCTGCCTGATCTGTTTTGCGATATAAGGGAGGATCAGCTGGCGGAAGCTAGTGTGGTCGTTGACCCATGAACGGACGATATGGATAGGGAAGCGCATCACCTGGGTATGGTCATCAAGCGAGGTGAGCAGGTTGTTATGAAGCTCTCCATCCAGTAGGGAGACGATATCGTACATATCGCCGGTGGTGAGTATTTTTAAGGTCTGTTCTTTGCCGCTTTGGAGTTCAACCTGTGAAACCTTAATGCGCCCTTGAAATACGATAAAAAAATAATCCAATAGCACTTCGGGGCTGAAGATCGTCTCGTTTTTGTTGAAATAATAAGGCACTCCATACGCTTCAATCTCTTTTTGCAGTCTGTTGGGCAGATTGACGATCGGTGACTCTTCCATTTTTTACCGGTTCATATGGGATTGTTTAGAGTATAACGTAAAACCCCCATAAAATCAAGCAGTCGGTCGGAGGCGTCTTATTCGTTGATCTTTGCTTTGATCTCTCTGGCGATCGAAGCGAGTTTTGCGATCTTCTGTGTATCGCTCAACGTCTCATCAAGGAGTACTTTGACAAAGGCAGAACCGACGATCACACCGTCCACACCTTCGGCCTTCTTTTTAGCTGTCTTCTCATCCACCCCGAAACCGACATAGACGGGCGTGTCGGTAAAGGTTTTGATCTTTGCTACGATCGGCTGCAGATCCTCGCTCTTGCCCGCACCGGTGATCCCTGCATAGGCCACAAGATAGATGAACTTCCTGGCTCCGCTCACGATCTGTTCGATACGTGCCTTGCTGTCTGTGGGGGCGATAAAATCTATGAGGCTCAAACCTGCCTCTTCGATCTGTGGCTTATAGGCTCTGGCCTCTTCAAAAGGAAGATCAGGGATGATAAACCCGTTAACGCCGCTCTCTTTGGCTTTGGCGATAAAATAGTCGATTCCTTTGTGGTAAAAAGGGTTAAAATAGCCCATCCACAAGGTATCAATATGCGGTGCGATCTTGAAAGAGGCATCAAAAAGATGCTCTAGCTTGAAGCCTGCCCGGAGTGCTTGGAGGTTGGCCGTTTCGATGATCGGGCCATCTGCCACGGGATCAGAGAAAGGCATGCCCAGTTCAAGCGTGTCAACCCCGGCCTCTTTTAGTGCCAATGCAGCATCCACGGTAAACTCAAGTGAGGGGTATCCTGTAGTAAGATAAGCAACCAATTTTTTCAAGGTAAACCTTTTTTATGACGATCAATAAAGTATTTTGGATATTATATGCTAAAATCAGTAAAAATATCGATGCAGTAGGAAAACAATGAGTATTCACACTCCAAAAATAGAGAAAAAAGTCACTTTGAGTGCACTTCAGGCAATGAAAGGCAGAGAGCCTATCGTGATGGTTACAGCCTATGATGCGCTGTTTGCAAAGCTCTTTGATGGGGAAGTAGAGTTGATACTGGTAGGAGACAGCCTCAATATGAGTTTCCTAGGAAAACCCGATACGCTCTCTGCCACACTCGATCAGATGATCTACCACACCCAGGCCGTCTGCAATGGGGCAGGGAAGTCGATGGTGGTTGTGGATATGCCCTATGGGACCTATATCACGCCTGAAATGGCAGTGGCCAATGCAACAAAGGTCTATCAGCAGACAGATGCACAAGCGATCAAGATCGAGGGCGGCAAAGAGCGAGCCCCTGTGATCAAAGCATTGGTAGACAATGGTATCGCAGTGGTCGCGCATGTGGGGTTGATGCCCCAGTTTGTACGAAGCGAAGGAGGCTATAAGGTGCGCGGCAAAGATGCAGAGGATACCCAGAAGATGGTAGAGGATGCCAAAGCGCTTGAAGAAGCCGGCGCATTCATGGTCCTTGTGGAGGGGGTCAAACCCGAAGCTGCTAGGGCGATCACAGAAGCCGTAAGCGTCCCAACCATCGGCATTGGAGCAGGGAATGCAACAGATGGCCAGGTGCTGGTGTGGAGCGATATGTTTGATTTCTTCGAGGCCTTTACCCCAAAATTTGTCAAAAAGTACGGCAAGGGTGCACAGATGATCAAAGAGGGGCTACAGCAGTACCGCGATGAGGTAAAAAGCAGGGAGTTTCCGAGCAAAGAGCACTCATATTAGTGAGCAACGAAGCGTTTATCGGAAGAGTAAAATAGGAGTGAAGGCATGGTGAATATGAAGAGTGATACAACGACAAAAGGCAAACTACCATACATCACTTTCATCAAAAAGGGAGTGTGATGGAAAGAGTGGTAGAGATAGAACGTTTTGAAGGAGAAGGCAGCGATGAAGTCACATTGCGTCCGAGCAGCTGGGATGAGTATATCGGGCAGGAAAAGATCAAGAAAAACCTCAAGGTCTTTATCGAGGCAAGCAAAAAAAGGGGAGAGGCGCTAGACCATATCCTTTTTTTTGGACCTCCGGGGCTTGGCAAAACGACGCTGGCAAACATTATCTCTACGCAGATGGGCGCCAATATCAAAACCACCGCAGCCCCGATGATCGAAAAAGCGGGAGACCTTGCGGCCCTACTTACCAATATCGAGGAGGGGGATATCCTTTTTATCGATGAGATCCACCGTATGAGTCCGGCAATCGAGGAGATACTCTACCCGGCGATGGAAGATTTCAGGCTAGATATCATTATCGGTTCGGGTCCTGCGGCGCAGACTGTGAAGATCGATCTTCCGCGTTTTACCCTCATAGGTGCCACGACACGGGCAGGGATGCTCTCCAATCCGCTTCGCGAACGTTTCGGTATGCACTTTAGGATGCAGTTTTATACCCCTGAAGAGCTCGGGCATATCGTCATGCAGGCATCATGCAAACTTGAGAAACGATCCCAAAAAGAGGCAGCCTTGGAGATCGCAAGACGTAGCAGAGGAACACCCCGTATCGCGCTTCGGCTACTTAGGCGGGTACGCGACTTTGCTGAGGTGGAAGACGAGCATGAGATCACGCTGGAGAGAGCAAGATATGCACTCGATGAGCTAGGGGTCAATCAGATAGGATTTGACGAGCAGGATATCCGTCTGCTGGAGCTGCTTGTCTCTGCGAAAAACAAACCGATGGGACTTAGTACGATCTCTGCTGCGCTGAGTGAGGATGAAGGAACGATCGAGGATGTGCTTGAGCCTTACCTTATCGCAAACGGATATATCGAGCGTACCGCCAGAGGACGTATCGCTACGCAGAAGAGTTATGAGCATTTCAAGCTTGGCGGGTTGAAGGAGGGGCTTTTTGCATAAAACGTGCATCTTTGAGTTGAAACATGAAGCTTTAGTAAGAGGAATGGTATTGAAGCAGAGTCTGGGTACAAGGAGAGATCACCCAAGGAGTCTGTTTAAATGATCACCAATAAGGGTCTGACGATCACGGTACTGTATCTTCTCTCACTGATCGGTGCGTACAGTATCTACCAGCCGTTTCTACTCTCTTTGGTGGTTGCTGTACTTCTGACGATGGCGACTTGCAACTTCACCCAAAGGCTGATCCGTCAAACCTCTTCAAGAAAGCTGAGTGCTGCGATCGCCACGCTACTTCTGGCGCTGATCATCTTTGCTCCTATTGTCTATCTTGCAACTATAGGGGTAGGGTATCTTTTGAAGATGGATATCTCTGTGATCAATGATATCACTTCCACATTGAGAAAATACGATGTGCCCTATTTTAAGGAATGGATGAGTGATGAGAAGATCGCAGAGTACCTGAAGGTAGCTACCTCTTATCTGACTACTGCAGGAAGTGTGGGGATCGGATTTGTCAAAGATATGCTCCTGGTGCTACTCTTTTATTTTTTCATAAACTTCTACGGGGAGCGTTTTTTTGAACTGATACGCGCATTGATGCCTCTTAGTCGTACCAAAAGTGCCCAAATGATCCATGAGGTTTCCTCTACGATGGAGGTGGTATTGTATTCGATCATTATGACCGCTATCTTTGAAGGGGTGCTTTTTGGTGTCATGGCAAGCTGCTACGGATTTAATGGACTGCTCTTTGGTGTGATCTACGGTTTTGCTTCACTGATCCCTATTGTAGGTGGGGCAGTCGTATGGGTACCTGTCTCCCTTTATGCCTGGACCAATATCGATGGTCAGACGGCATTGGTGATCGCGCTCTATTCAGTCATTGTGATATCGATCATTGCAGATACCCTTATCAAGCCGCTCATCATCAAAGTGATCAAAGAGAACCTGCTTAAAAGTACGATAGAGATCAATGAGATCGTGATCTTCTTCTCGATCCTGGCAGGCATCACTACTTATGGTTTCTGGGGTATGATCCTAGGCCCAGCGATCACCTCGTTTCTGATTGCGATCACCAAAGTATATATCGATTCTAATCAAAAAGAAAATCTCAAAGAGATACAAATCAACACTACAGAAGGGGAAAGATGATTAAGATACTGATCATAGAAGATGACCTAGAGCTCGCGCAAATTCTAACCAACTATCTCACCAAGTACGATATGGAGGTGATTGGTGCTGAAGATCCTTATTTGGGGCTTTCCCTCTTGATGCAGCATGCGTTTGATCTGATCATTCTTGATCTGACGCTACCAGGGATAGATGGACTTGAAGTGATCCCCAAGATCAGAGAGATCACCACGATTCCTATCATTATCTCCTCCGCACGGGATGATATCACCGACAAGGTGATAGGCATGGAGCGGGGCGCAGATGACTACATGCCAAAGCCCTATGACCCTAGGGAGCTAGTAACCCGCATCAAGACGATTTTGCGGCGTACACACAGTGTGGAGACACCTCCAAAAGAGCCCGTACTTTTTGATGCAGACAGCAAGGCGCATACGATCACATTTAAAGGGGAGTTACTGGAACTGACCGCTGCGGAGTATGATATCCTCACTACGCTGATCCAGCATAAGAACGGTTCCGTATCCAGAGAACAGCTGCTCTATGAGAGTGAACATATCGATGATGACAGTTCGATCAAAAATATCGATGTGATCATCTCCCGTATCCGTCAGAAGATCGCCAAGATCGACCCCGATCATATCTATATCAAGCCGATTCGGGGTGTGGGGTATCTGCTCACTGACCGCCCCGCTCCCGCGAAGTAGGACGAAAAGAAAGAGCGCAATGCGAAATCTATCTGTCACGACCTTTATCCATATTCTTTTTTCTATAGCGATCATCATTCTGGTGACGACTTTTGTACTCTTTCTCTCGTGGGATAAAGATCGTCAGAAGATCGAAGAGTTCAAACACTATCAGCTGATCTCTGTGACCTTTCTCTCCAACCTGCAAAGGCATCCCGATGAGGTGAAACTACAAGAACTCTACAACGAACTTCAGCTCAAGCCCCTCTCCAAAGAGGGCACTTCAGTCTTAAAAAAACGTATAGAAAGCAGCGGGAAGACCATCTTTACAGGCGGTTCTGCACTAGGAAAGGTCAGGGTCTTTGATATCAAGGGAAAACGATATATCTATATCCGGCATATGTCGTACAACCTGATGCTTGAGGATGCCAGGGAAGAGAAGTACTATTTTGAGATCGCTGTGGCACTGGGCGTCTTTTTGACCATACTCCTGCTTCTGCTCTATGTGGCGGTCCTGCGTAAACTCTATCCGCTTAGGACGCTGCATCGAGAGATACAACGCTTTGCAAAAGGGGATCTTTATACTAAGGTGAGTTACAAGTATGATGATGAGATCGGAAAGATCGCACAGAGTTTTGATAATGCCATCAGATCTATCAATCAGCTCTCCGCCTCCAAGAATCTCTTTATGCGCAATATTATGCATGAGTTGAAAACACCGATCACCAAGGGGCGCATCGTTGCGGAGATGCTAGAGGATGAACAGAGCAAAAAAATATTGGTACGGGCGTTTGAGCGTATGAATGAGCTGATCAATGATCTCGCCCAGATAGAGCGTGTCACGACACAGAGTTTTGAACCCAATTTTGAGTATACATCGCTAGGTGAAGTGGTGCAAAGAACGCGCGACCTTCTGATCAATGAGAGCGAGAGGTTGTGTATCGAAGTCAAAAATGACGCGTTGGTGACGGATGTGAATCTTTTGGCTTTGGCACTCAAAAACCTTTTGGATAATGGTATCAAATACAGCAAAGACAAACACGTATGCCTCCGGTCGACAGAAGATGGCTTGGAGGTGATCTCCAAAGGCGAAGTTTTACTGCATCCGCTCTCTTATTATCTAGAGCCCTTCTCCCAGGAGGAGAAACGTAGTTCTGGCTTTGGGCTGGGACTCTATATCGTTCATGCGATTGTTGGAAAACTCGGATACACGCTTGCGTACAGGCATGAGGAGGGAAACAATATCTTCTCTGTTGTTACCCAGAAGCCTAGTAGTTAGGCTGACACTAGTAGAGCAAAGGCAACTAAGGAGAGAGGAGGGACTTGTTATCCCTGACTTGATCAGGAATCCACATGTTTTTGGGGAGCAAAAAGAGTAAAGCACTTTTATTTGAGTGCTTCAGCGATCAGCTCCAATGGGTTTTTGAAGATCGTCTCCACCTCTGCATTGTTCATCGCTTCGCTTAGCTGGACACGGCAGGCACTACACTCTGCACTCACATACTTGGCTTTTGTCTCTTTGATCATTGCCGCTTTTGGTTTTCCTGCTGCTTGTGCAAGGTGGAACTTCTCTGTCTGCATCGTCACCCCTCCAAATCCGCAGCAGCGGTTTGGATCACTCATCTCCTGTATCGGATAGCTTTGAGCCAGCAGATTGCGAGGTTCTTTCCAAATACCCTGTACTTTTCTTGCATGGCACGGGTCATGGTAGGTGACGACATCATCAAACTTTTTGCCTTTCTCTTCGAGGAGTTTGACAAGGTCAGTATGGTGGTAGAGCCATTCGGTTGCCATATGTATCTTTTCTGCCACTTTTTTGGCACGCGCTTCCCATTCGGGCATATTGTGGTTTGCAAAGAAGACCTGCCAGTCATGTTTGACCATCGCCGAACAGGTCGCTTCGGGGATCAGCATCGCATCGCACTCATCCATAAAGCGCTCGAAGTATGTGATATTCTTTTTTGTCATGTACTCTACCGAGTCACTATCTCCGGTAAAGTAGGCAGGTGCACCACAACAGAGCTGTTTTTTGGGGATGAAGACATCGATATTGAGCTGTTTGAGTATCTCTATCAGGCTCTCGCCGATATCGGTATAGTTGTAGTTAGCAAGGCATCCGATGAAGATCGCCACACGGGGATTTTTCTTCTCCTGAACGGGAGCAGGGATCTCCTCTGGATGGTTGTTAAGAAAGCTTGTTTGTGCCAAAGAAGGGAGCAGCCTTCCTTTTTTGACCATCGGGAGGGTAAATCTTGCCTTGAGTCCTCGGCCTTTTTCATCGACGCTAAGGGCGCATGTCTTGAACATAAAGCCAAGTTTCATCACCAGATCCATCACCCTTCTGTGCCGAAGGAGGAAGAAAAAAGCCCTTTTAAACCAAGCGATACCGTACTTATCAGCGATATCGGCACGTACCTCTTCGATGACCATATCTGTAGCTAAAGCGTTGGGACAGACATCGACACAGTTGGTACACAAAAAACAGCTCTCAAAGATATCTTTTGCGTTTTTATCTAGCTCAAGTTCTCCGCGCTTATAAGCACCGAGCAGATCGATAAATCCACGTGGCGAGGTGGTCTCATCGGGATGGATCTGGTGGATCGTACATACCGGGATACATTTACCGCACTTGATACAGGCTTCGCTGGTATCGGTGAAGTTAAAGATTTCGTCGATTGATTGGCTCAAACGGTTTCCTTCTTGGTGTTTTGGTTTTGTTCTACCTCTTCTAAGGAGGAGTGCAGGCATTTGCCAAGATAACTTGTCTTTGTTTAAGTTTAAGTGTCAGATTTGCTTTGTGAGAAAAAGCCTATAAACGTATCCACACTCAAATAAGTTCAAAGCTTTAGGCACAAACACTTTAACGCTACAGGCTTCACCGATCGTCGTGACGATGGCTATCTAGCCAAACCATGATCCCTTTTTGCGCATGGAGTCTGTTCTCTGCTTCGGTGAAGATCACCTCCGCATGCTGCTCAAAGACCGCTTCGCTCACCTCATACCCTCTGTAAGCGGGCAGGCAGTGCAGGAAGATCGCATCCTCTTTTGCTAGGGCCATCATCGCTTCATCCACGATATAACCATCAAAGGCTGTGAGCTTTGTCTCTTTCTCTTCTTCCTGCCCCATGGAGATCCATGTATCAGTCGTCACCACATCGGCACCATTGACCGCCTCTTTGGGATCGTTGCCCAAGATGAGTTTGCCACCATTTTCTTCTGCTAGTTTCTCAGCACGTGCGACGATCGCAGGATCGCATGCGTACCCTTTGGGGGTGGCCACACGCAGCTCAAAGCCCATGATCGCCGCAAGCATCAGCCAGGAGTGGGTCATGTTGTTGCCGTCTCCGACATAGGCGACCACAGGGTTCTCTTTGCCAAACTCAAGCATCGTCAGGTAGTCTGTCATGAGTTGTACGGGATGGTAGTCATCGGTAAGCCCGTTGATCACCGGTACTTTTGAGTATTGTGCAAACTCTTCAAGCTTGTTGTGTTCAAAGGTACGGATCATCACCATATCGACCATACGTGAGATCACGCGTGCCGTGTCCTTCATCGGTTCTCCACGCCCTAGCTGTATATCGTTGGAGGAGAGAAAAAGCCCTACACCGCCAAGCTGGTAGATCCCTGTCTCAAAACTGACTCTGGTACGTGTCGAACTCTTCTCAAAGATCATTCCTAGTGTCTGGTGTTCTAGGTATGGCACAAACTTACGCTGTTTGGTCTGGGCTTTGATCTTTTGCGCCAGTGCGATCATCTCTTGCAGCTCTGCTTTACTAAAGTCTGCTAGTGTTAAAAAGTGTCTCATTGGACTTCCTTGCTAGATACATTCAATGAATAGCTGAAATTTTAAAAGGAAATATTCTACCATAAATGGGTTGAAAGTAGATGAAGCATAGAGTATTTGGGCAAAAGGCCTGAAGAGCGCACTACTTTTGAAGCAGAAGCGCCGCCTCTTTGGCATGGTAGGTGATGATGATATCTGCACCTGCACGCTTAAATCCAAGCAGGGTCTCCATCATCACTTTCTCATAGTCGATCACGCCTGCTTTGGCTGCCATCTTGAGCATCGAGTACTCTCCAGATACGTTGTAGACTGCTAGCGGAAGCGAGGTATTGTTCTTGATGTCTCTGACGATATCAAGGTAGGCAAGGGCTGGTTTGACCATCAAGATATCCGCACCCTCTTTTTCATCCTCTATGCTCTCTAGGATCGCTTCGTTGCGGTTTGCCGGGTTCATCTGGTAGCTTCTTCTGTCACCAAAACTCGGGCTGCTCTCTGCTACATCACGAAACGGGCCGTAGTACGCTGAAGCAAACTTCGATGAGTAGCTCATCACCGGAAGGTTCTCAAACCCTGCACCATCCAACCCTTCGCGGATCGCAGTGATCATCCCGTCCATCATCCCGCTGGGTGCGATCATATCCGCACCCGCTTTTGCATGGATAACGGCCTGTTTTGCTAGGTTTTTAAGTGTGATATCGTTATCCACGGTTTCTAGAACGGGGTCGAGCACACCGCAGTGCCCGTGGTCGGTGTATTCACAAAAACAGAGGTCAGTTGCGACGAACATATCCGGATGTGCAGCCTTCACCGCCCTGACGGTCTCGGCGATGATGCCGTGTTCGCAGAGTGCATCGCTCCCTACCGAGTCCTTGACCTTTGGGATACCAAAAAGGATGATCGCATAGATCCCGAGTTTTTTCAGCGCGTCACACTCTTTGATGATCTCATCGATGCTCATCTGGTAGACCCCCGGCATGGAGGCGACCTCTTCTTTGATCCCTTCGCCGCTTTTGGAAAACAAGGGATAGATGAAGTCATGGACACTCAGGTGTGTCTCTTGAAGGAGGTCTCTTAGGATGGGGTTGATTCTTTTTCTGCGAAAACGTGCAAACATATTAAGGTAGCCTTTGATCATTTTATATCACACAAATATTCTACTATAAAGCCGATAAAAATCTACAAAAAATCTAATTTCTAATTTCTAATCTCCCATTTTTCAGTATAATTTCTCGTATGAAAGCAGTAGAACAATCAGAAACGGCCAAATTGCCAACGAAATACGGTTCATTTCATATCCAAGCTTTTAAAGATCACCTAGGAAAAGAGCATTTGGCGATCTTTACCGATGATCTTCCAGAAGCGCCGATCGTACGTGTGCACTCAGAGTGCCTAACAGGAGATGCACTGGGTTCGCTCAAGTGTGACTGCGGAGATCAGCTCCATTTTGCGATGAGGTTGATCGCAAAAGAGGGCGGGATGATCATCTATCACCGTCAGGAGGGACGCAATATCGGGCTTTTGAACAAGGTCAATGCCTATGCGCTGCAGGACCAGGGATTTGATACCGTGGCGGCAAACCATCAGCTAGGCTTCCAAGCAGATGAGCGGACCTATGATATCGTCGAGTTTATTTTGAACCATTTTGGGATCAAAAAGCTCAGGCTCCTTACAAACAATCCCAAGAAGATCGAAAGCCTTAAGCATATCGAGATCATCGAGCGTATCCCTATCCAGGTCGATTCAAATCCTCACAACGAAGGGTATCTCAAGACGAAAAAAGAGCAGATGGGACACCTGCTGTAGCCCCTTTTCTCACAG
>Ga0209614_1002290_pt1 | contig 12859 bp, 14 predicted proteins | sample BlaSprsedimmetaG_FD_185484 | JGI IMG/M metagenome (GOLD analysis project Ga0209614, IMG submission 185484) | Hot spring sediment bacterial and archeal communities from California, USA to study Microbial Dark Matter (Phase II) - Blank Spring... ... | reverse complement strand
GGAGGACGAGGGGAACGGGGTCGCCGGTGGTGGTATGGGGCGGCGTTGGTCCCGGTGTCGTTGGCGGCGGGGCTCTCTTTTTCGCGCGGGGCGCTGCTACTGGGGCTGCCGGCCGGGCTGGCAGCGATGGGCTGGCTGGCCGGGGGGCGGTACCGCCGGGCGGCGTGGGTACTGCTCGGGCTGGGTGCGCTGGCGCTGATCCCGCTGCTGCGGCTACCCCGGTTCGCGTCGCTGCTGAATTTGCAGCGCGGCAGCACTTTCTTTCGATTGGAGGTGTGGCGCAGCGCACTGGTCATGATCCGGGAGCATCCCTGGTTCGGCGTGGGGCCGGGCAATTTCTTGCCGGCCTACCGCTCCCGGTACGTGCTCCCTTCCGCCTGGCAAGAGTTCAACCTGGAACATCCTCACAATATTTACCTGGATCACTGGACGCGGTTGGGATTGGGAGGTCTGTTGGCGGGCCTGGCGGTGCTGGCAAAGTACTTGCACTCGCTGGTTTCACACCTCCGCCGCTGGGGAGCTGTGAACTGCCCGCTGCTGCTGGGTCTTACAGGCAGCGTTGTCGTCCTGCTGGCCCACGGCCTGGTGGATAATACGCTATTCTTTCCTGATCTGATGATCGTCTTTATGCTCACGCTGGCAGTCGGGGGTCGGGATGATTGACAGATGGTTCAAGTTATGTTAGAATAGCGGCTAGTGAGTATGAGGACGCCTGATGATTGATCACTTGTTGCCCGCCCCTAGCAGCTCCCAGCCGTACCCGTTTCCAGGGTTCGGTTAGCGCTGCGTGGGCAACGCCGGTCATTGGCTTGTTTCGTCCATTGCCAGCCTTCCGAATCCGGAAGGCTGGTTTTGTTTAGATGCAATGCGGCCATTCAATTCAGTGTTCTTTAAGGAGGGACGACTACGATGAGACTTGGAGAGCTTTTTGGACAGACCTGGCGCAAACCGCCGGCCGACGCCCAGATCGCCAGCCATCAGTTGCTGGTGCAAGCCGGATTCATACGCCAATTGGGGGCGGGCATTTTTAGCTACCTGCACCTGGCGCAGCGTTCGTTGACAAAGATCGAGAATATCCTGCGGGAGGAGATAGACCGCATCGGCGGGCAAGAGATCACCATGCCGGTCGTGCATCCGGCCGATATTTGGAAGGAAACCCGGCGCTGGTACGAGATCGGCGCCGAGATGGGCCGTTTCCAGGATCGCAATGATCGGGATATGGCGCTGGCGATGACTCACGAGGAGGTCATCGCCGACCTGGTGCGGGGCGAGATCCAGTCCTACAAGCAGCTGCCGCGCCTGCTGTATCACATCCAGACCAAGTGGCGGGACGATCCCCGCCCCCGGGCCGGCCTGATCCGCGTGCGCGAGTTCACCATGAAGGACAGCTACAGCCTGGACGCCGATTGGGAGGGGTTGGATCGCCAGTATCGGGCCCACTATCAGGCCTATTTCGACATCTTCCACCGCTGTGGGCTACCCGTCGTCGCGGTCCGGTCGGACGTGGGGATGATGGGGGGCAAGACGGCTCACGAGTTCATCTACCTGACGCCGGTCGGTGAGGACACGCTGATCATGTGCGACGCGTGTGGCTATATGGCGAACCGCCAGGTCGCCGAGTTCCGCAAGCCGGAGCCGGAGCATGAGACGGCCTTGCCCATCGAAAAGGTCGCCACGCCAGGCACGACGACCATCGAGGAGGTGGCGAATTTCCTGGGCGTGACCAGGGCGCAGACGGCCAAGGCGGTCTTTCGGATGGCGACGGTGGCCGAGGGGCGGGAGGACGTGGAGCGGTTCGTGTTCGCCATCGTGCGCGGCGATATGGACGTGAACGAGACCAAGCTGGCGAACGTCGTCAAGGCCAAGTCCCTGCGTCCCGCGGTGGACGAAGAGATCAGAGCCATCGGCGCGGTGCCCGGCTATGCCTCTCCGATCGGCATTCACGATGCCATCATCGTCGTGGACGACCTGATCCCCCACACGCCGAACCTGGTGGCCGGGGCCAACGACGAGGGGTATCACCTGCGCAACGTCAACTGTGGGCGGGACTACCAGCCGACCGCCGTGGCGGATATTGTGGTGGCCGAGGCGGGGCACGCCTGTTCTGTGTGTGGGTCTACGCTTCGGGCCTCCAAGGGCGTCGAGACAGGCAACATCTTCAAGCTGGGCACTCGTTACTCTGAAGGGTTGGGCTGTACGTTCCTGGGCCAGGATGGCGAGATCCACCCGGTGATTATGGGGTCCTACGGCATTGGGGTGGGGCGGCTGTTGGCGTGCGTGGCGGAGGAGTATCACGACGAGTACGGTCTCGTGTGGCCGATCAGCGTGGCGCCTTACGAGGTTCACGTCGTGGCCTTGCAGGGCGGTGAGGATGCGGCCGAGGCGTTGTACGCCGATCTGCAGGCGGCCGGTGTCGAGGTGCTGTACGACGACCGGGAGGAGCGGGCCGGCGTCAAGTTCAACGACGCGGACTTGATCGGTGTGCCCATCCGGCTGACGGTGAGCAGGCGCTCGCTGGAGGCGGGTGGGGTCGAGTTAAAGCTTCGTCACAGCACCGAGCGGACCGTCATCCCGCAGGCCGACGTCGTGACGCAGGTTCAGGAGAGCATCGAGGCGCTGTATGCCGAACTCGATGCCCGGATCGTGCCGATGCCTTACAAGGAGTAGTGAACCGGGAAGACGGGTTTTTCAAGTGTTTCTCTATATTGTGTCACGTCGTCATCGCCTCGGCCAACTCGGCCTGCTCCACCAGCACGTCGGTCATCACCGAGCGGAGCAGGTCCAGGGCCTGGATGACCCGCCGATCGCGCAGGGCATAATGGACGGTGTTGCCTTCCCGCATCGCCGTGACCAGTCCTCGTTCGCGCAGGACTTTGAGATGGCGGGAGACGGTGGGTTGGCTGACGTCCAGTGTATCGGCCAGTTCCGTCACGTAGCGCGGTCCATCGTCCAGCAAGTACAGCAGCAGGATGCGGGTCGGGTCGGCCAGCCCCTGACAAATCTGGGCGTGCAATAGATTGACTTCTTCGGTGATGTTCTGATCCATCATGATTCGGTCTAGATGAACAACTGGATTTTCGAGTCGGCGGCCTCTTTGACAAAGGTGGCGACTCCCACGACATTCTCTACTTCGGGAATCAGGTCGTCGCGCGAAATCTCGAGCACATCCATACTCATCTTGCACGCCAGCAGGTGCACGTCCAGGTCAACGAGGGTCTGGCGGAGGTCGTCGAGGGAGGTCACGTTCTTGTCGCTCATCATCTTGTGAAAGAGCCCGCGTCCGATACCCCCAAAGCTGAAGCGGGAGGGATTGAGGCGCTGAATCCCTCCCCGGTTCACAAGCCCCATCATCTTGCCCAGGAATGACTGGGCCTTGATGGGGGCGCCGGTTTTGATGGCATTCAGTCCCCAGAAGGTGAAAAAGAGGGTTGTATCCATCCCGGCGGCGGCGCAGCCAGTGGCGATGATAAAGGCGGCAAAGACCTTGTCCATGTCGCCGCTAAAGACGACGATGGTCGCTTTGTTTTCCTCGGCCATCGCTCTAACCTGACTTTTGGACATAGTAGCGCACAAAGCCATCGTCCGGTTCCTGACCCAGGAACTGGTTGCCGGTTTGCTCGCACCAGGCCGGGATGTCGGCCTCGGCCCCCTCGTCGTCGGCCAGAATTGTGAGCACCTGTCCGGCCTCGAGCTTTTTCATATTCTTGGCCAGAAATGCGATGGGCATGGGGCACAACTGGCCGATGGAATCCTGTACCATATCTACCTTGACGTTCATTCGAGTTTTCCTCCTCAATTTTTACAACCACGGTGCAACGTGGTGCTGCTCCACCAATTCCACGAATCCATCATAATCAACGAGCTGGACGCCGTCCACCAGCGCGGTCAGGCCGCGCGCTTTGACGTCGGCCTGCAGGGCATAGACCGGGTGCTGGGCCAGGGCTTGCAGGATCAACGGTTCGCTGGTGGCGCCCTGGGCAGCGGCGTACACACCGTCCTCGTACAGCAGGAGCGGCTCGCCGACCGGCGCGATCCGTAACGCGGATTGCAGATTGCCAAACATCAGGGGGGATTTGTTGATCGTGTAAAGCATGTCGCTCTCCCTCTCAGAATGGCAGGACGATGCCGGATGATTCCAGGATGTGGGCTGCACCGGCCTCGTCCACGAGTTGTACGTTCATCACCAGATCGTCGGTGGTCAATCCCCTTTCGCTCAACGACTGATCGTGAACGTAGAATTTGGTCACGCCAAAGTCGGGCATCATGGGAAAGCCATCCCCCAGGGGTTTCATATCCAGCGCGGACGGATCCTGTCCCTTGACCAGTGCATAGACCCCGTCGTCCACGAACAGGACGCTGATGTCCAACTCAAAGACGCCGATTCCCATCATGGAGCGAAACCCCTCGGCGGTGTAGACCGACCCATACGGGGCCTTGCGCATCAATATGGTCACTTGTTCGCTCATATGCTCCTCTCTCGTTAAATTGCTAACGAAGCTTTGCCTCAAACCGACGAGGTTGGAACTCGCCGCAGAGCGCGCCAAGCCCGCTGAGAAAAACACGAGAAAGCACTGCGTTCTCTGTGGGCTCTGCGGTAAAATCGGGTCTACACGGATTCGTGGGGGAAAATTTCGCAGCAGCAGGTGACGAAGGCGAAAATACACCTGTAGCGGGTTTCTTACCCGCCGGGCAGGTATGGAAACTGTAAAGAATTGTAGCCCTCAACGAGTCTAGTCCCCAAAGGTCACGAAACGGTCGGATGCCCGGATGTAATCGGCCAGGGCGCCCAGGCCACCGAGTTTCACGTTTTCGGACAGGGTGTCGCGTCGAAAACCCCGAAAGCGAGCGCAGGCGGTGCAGGCCACCACGGCGATACCCTGTCCAGCCAGTTCGCTGAAACGCTCGGCGATGTTACGCTCACCGGGCGGCTTGATGTACCCGTTGGCGTTGTTGACGCCGTCGGTGTACAAAAAGATGCCGCTGATGGTGTGTCCGCGCTTCAGGGCCGCTTGGACGAAATAGTAGGCCGAGTCGGCCGCCTGGTGTTGGTACGGCCCCTCCAAAACCAATACGCCAATGTTCATACATTCCCTCCTGATTCCCTCCTGATGCTATAGACTGTTGAACGGCGATGTGAAGGATTCCGTTAGTTCCCCTCGTTCGTAACGTTCGAGGGCCTCACGGACGGTAATCCCCTCCGGCGCGACGTACACCGCGACCGCCAGGGCGCGCAGAGCCATACAGCATTCGGGGTGAATCTGGGGTGTGATGAGCACGGTCGCGCCGCTGCGAGCTATGGCGCGGATGGCTTGCACGTTCAATTCCTGTTCCGATCCATCCGCCTCGACCCGTATGGTCTCTTCCTCCATCGTCGTCGGGTCCACGATGATGAAGGAGGTGCAGGCCCCAAAGTGGGCCTCCAGCGGCGCCTCCAGTCCCTGGCCCTGGGAGACGACGGCGATGCGGGTCGTCATCCCCCGGCGGGATGCGGGCGTCTCGAGGCCTGTGGCTTTGTACCGCTCGATCGTCTCTCCTACCGTCATCCCTTCCACGCCATCAATCACGTCTATGCCCAGGTTCAGCAGGGTCTCACGACACACGTCCTTGATATGTCCAGTGATGACGGCAGAGACGCCTTGCGTCGCCACGGCGCGGATGGCGGCCAGGCTGATGCGATCCGGGGTTTCCTGGTGAGGGGGGACGCCCACGACGATATATTCCAGCGTGTCGAGATCAAAGACCAGGAACTGGGAACACATGCCGAATTTGATACCCACCCAGGCCTCGGGCACGGTACCCATAGATGCGACGGCAATTTTCATCTTGTGGCTCCTCTATTCCGATATTGGGTATATTCGCATATACGTACATACCAACGAACGAATTATACCACGGATGCGGGATTGTGCAAGCAGCCGGCGAAGCGCTAACTACCAATCCGCTACGAACCGAGGATGCGGCGCAGCATCTCTGGATCGTCGCGCAGCAGGCCGGCAGCGGGCAGGCGGGTCAGCAGCGCGGCCCAATCGGCGTTCCTGGCAAACACCTGGTGAAAGATGGGCAGCGCGTCGTCCACCCGCCCTATGTCGGCCAGGGTGACGGCGTGCCAAAAGGGCAGTTCCTCGATCTCGGGGGTCATGGCGGCGGCAGCGCGGTACTCGCGGAGCGCCTCCTCTGTCTGCCCGGCCCCCAGCAGTTCGTCGCCCCGGTTCATTCTCTGGTAGGTGCGGTGCAGGTGAACCAGGCGTCGCAGTTCACGGATCGGGTGAGGGTGGTCCTCGACCCCAAGTTCCATTACCTTATCGTCCCATGGCCGTTGGGTGGAGACCGGTTTGACGATCAGGATGGCCGCGCTCTGCTGGCCCCGGATGTCACCGCCAGCGGCCTGACCGGCCTCGAGGGCGCGCAGCAGCCGTTCCGCCAGATCCCCCTCGTCATCGGCTGCGCGGTATGCTTGGGCCATCGCCGACCAGACGGTGGGGTTGGCCATCATGTTGGCCTGGACAGAGAACCCGGGGCCCGTCTCGTGCCCGGCCTCGGCGATGCAGCGCGCGCCGGTGTGGACGGCGGTCCGGCCCTGTCCATCCACCAGCGCCACCTGGCGGAGCTCCGAGTTCTCGTCGGCGGCCAGCAGCGCTGCCAATGTCTCCGGGGCGGACTTGCCAGCCCGCATCAGGGCCAGTCCCAGCGGGCCGTAGCTGACCTCGACCATGGCCTGGGTTGCCACGGCTCCGACGCCGGCTTCGGCCCAGGTCACCAGCGAGCCAACGGAGAACCAGTGGGACTGCACTGCTACCCCCAGCTCGCCGCTCTCAGAGTCGCGGGCGACGATGGAAAAGGTGTGCACCAGTCGAGAAGGGCGGGCGTGTACGTTGGGTTTGTCTTGCATGCTATCTCCCTTGTAGAGTCTGTTACCGGATGCCTGTGGATCACGGACCTCGCGCACGGACGAACGATACGAAATTGGAGGTCATACAGTGAAAAGTATAGCTCAATCTGACCGTGAAGTCAAAACCTTGCTCCTTTCCCGGGCTGCTAGTTCCCGACTTGCATCTTCTCTCTCCCTGAGTACAATGGGTACTGTTGAGGCATCGTATCAGATCGGAGACGACAATGGGTGCGACAGTCGGCGATCAAAAGGGCAAACTCTACCTGGGCCGCGAATACGATTTGAAGAAGGGGGAGGTCACGGCGTCTCCCGTTCTTTACCAGGCCCGGCACCTCACGACCCACGCGATCATTCTGGGTATGACCGGTTCCGGCAAGACGGGCTTGGGTGTCATCCTGTTGGAGGAAGTGCTGCTCCAGGGGATTCCCGTCTTGATCCTCGATCCCAAGGGAGACATTTGCAATCTGCTGCTGACGTTTCCCGATCTACGCCCGGAGGATTTTGCCCCCTGGGTGGACCTGGAGGGCGCCCGCCGGCGCGGGGTGACGGTCGAGGAGTATGGGACCGAGATGGCCGAAAAATGGAGGGACGGGCTGGCCGAGTGGGGTATCACTGGCGAGCGCATAGCCCGGCTGCGACAGGCGGCCGAGTTCACCATCTTTACCCCCGGCTCGAGGGCGGGGCGGCCGGTGGATGTGCTTCACTTTTTCGACACCCCCGCGATGGAATGGGAGGAGCACGAGGAAGCGTTGCGGGAACGGGTCGGGGGGATCGTCTCGGCGCTGCTGGGGTTGGTGGGAGTCGAGGCGGACCCGCTCCAAAGCCCCGCGCACATCCTGCTGGCCCGCATCGTCGAGCACGTCTGGCGGGCTGGGAAGCCGCTCAATCTGCCCACGTTGATTCGCCTGTTGCAAAAGCCGCCTTTCCAGCAGGTGGGGGTCTTTGAACTGGAGACCTTTTTCCCGGAGAAGGATCGGTTTGCCCTGGCTCGTTCGCTCAACAACCTGATCGCCGCGCCGGGGTTCGAGACCTGGCAGGAGGGAGTCGGGCTGGACGTAAAGACGCTGCTCTACGCCGAGGATGGTCGTCCGCGGGCCAGCGTTTTCTATTTGGCCCACCTGGACGACGCCCAGCGGCTCTTTTTTATCACCCTGTTCCTCGAAGCGGTGCGGGACTGGCTACGCGCCCAATCGGGGACCACTGATCTGCGGGCGCTGCTCTATTTCGACGAACTGTTCGGCTATTTTCCGCCCTACCCGGCCAATCCACCCACCAAGGTCCCCCTCCTGGCGCTGGTCAAGCAGGGCCGCTCGGCCGGGCTGGGGGTGGTGCTCGCGACCCAGAACCCGGCCGACCTGGATTACAAGGGGCTGACCAACGCTGGTACGTGGGCGGTCGGATCGCTGCGAGCCGAGCGAGACAAGGCGCGCGTCCTAGAGGGATTGGAGGGAGCGATGGCCGAGGCTGGCGCGACGATGGACCGGCGCACGATGGACCAGGCGCTGGGGGTCCTCAAATCGCGGATCTTTTTGTTCCACGACATTCACTCCGGTCCGCCTCTCTTTTTCCACACCCGGTGGGCCATGTCGTACCTGCGGGGCCCGTTGACCCGCAAACAGGTACGCCAGTTGACGACCCTCGCCCCGGCCCCATCCTTCGCCGTCGTTCAGGAGGAGGCAGCGGCAGTCCGAACAGTCGAGCAGTCGGCTGCCAGCTCGATTCAGCCGGTAGCTGCGGCTCCGAGCGGCGGGGAAAAGCGTCCCCTCGAGTCCCCCTTCTCTGGCTTGAGCGCTGATCCGTCCACTCTCCCACCGGACGTGCCCCAGGTCTTTTTGCTGCCGATGGTCACGTTCGAGTGGGCGCTCCACGGTTACGAGGAGCAGGTGGGGCGCTCGATACTGGCCCAGGAGCGGCGCGTGGTCTACATACCTCATCTGTTGGCGATGGGCACGGTGCGGACGTTGGATCGCAAACGCGGCGTGGACAATCAGGAGGTTGTGGCGCGGCTGGTGCGACCGGGGGATGGGCCCCTGAGGGTCAACTGGGACCAGGGGCAGGTCGCGTTGACCAGAGAGGATCTCTCGCCCAGGCCGTTGGGCGAGGGGCTGTATGGGCTGGTTCCTGCGACCTTGGCCCGTTCGCGCGATTTGAAACAGTTGGAGAAGGATTTCTCCGATTATCTCTATCACAACATCTCGACCACGGTCTGGTACAACCCGGTGCTGGACCTGTATGGCCTGGTGGGAGAGAGTCCGCGTGACTTTCGCGTGCGCTGCGAGGCTGAGACACGACGTCGGCGGGACGAGGAGGTGGCGAAGGCTCGCACCCGTATGGATCGGGAGATAGAACGGGTGGAGGAAAAACTGCGGCGCGAACAGCGCGAGTTGGCCATGGATCAGAAAGAACTGGAGGCCCGAAAGCAGGAGGAACTGCTCACACTGGGGGAATCGGCCTTCAATCTGCTCACCCGGCGGCGGTCGTCGGCGATGATCTCGCGCTCCAGCCGCAAGCGCACGTTGACGAAAAAGGCCGAGGCCGACGTCGAAGAGTCGCTGGAGGCGATTGAGGACCTGGAGGACCAGTTGGAGAGCTTGAGAGCCCAGTGGGAGGGGCAGGTGGAGGAAATCAGCGATCGGTGGGTCGAGACGCTGAATCTGGTGGAGGAGTGTGTGGTCAAGCCCCGCCGGGCCGATGTGACGATCGAGTTCTGTGGTCTGGCCTGGGTGCCGACCTGGCGGGTGGTGTTGCACGATGGGAGTCAACTGGAACTCGTGGCTCGCGAGATGTAAAGCCACATTTGCAAATTGTCTCACGATATTGATAGGAGGTGTTGGAATGGATGTTATCACGAGGGATATGACCATTGGACATGTCGTGGAAACGTATCCGCAGACGGTGGAGGTCTTTCTCCGTCACGGACTGATGTGCTTTGGCTGTGCCGTTGCCCGCTTCGAGAACGTGGAGCAGGGAGCGATGGCCCACGGCATCGACGTGCAGGCGCTGGTGAGGGATTTGAACGCCGCCGTCGCCGCCCCGGCCGCCGCCGCAGCATGAACCTGGTGCGGCCATGATCTCTTTTCAACTGACCGAGGAGCAGCGCCAGATGGTCCATCTGGCCCACCGATTCGCCGAGCGGGACATCCGCCCGGTGGCCGCCGACTATGACCAGAGCGGGGAGATGCCCTGGTCGGTGTTGGAAAAGGCGGCCGAGGTCGGGCTGATGTCCTACCAGTACCCGGAAGAATACGGGGGCAGCGGGGTGTCCAGCATCCTGACCGCTTGCCTGGTGGCCGAGGAACTGGCCTGGGGCTGTCTGGGCATCGCTACCGCCATCATCGGCGCCGGATTGGCGGCGGTCCCCATCACCATCGCCGGCAGCGACGAGCAAAAGGCCCGCTACTTGCCATGGTTCTGCGACGAGGAGACCGTCCGGCTGGGCGGTTTTGCCCTCACCGAACCGGAGGCCGGCTCCGACGCCGCCTCCATCCGCACCACCGCCGTGCGCGACGGCGACGAGTACGTCCTCAATGGGCAAAAGCGGTTCATCACCCACGGCGGCGTGGCCGACCTGTACGCCATCTTTGCCACCGTGAACCCCGGCAGCGGACATCAGGGCATCACCGCCTTCCTCGTCGAAGGGCATACTCCCGGCCTCTCGGCGGGCAAAAAAGAGGACAAGATGGGGATGCGGGCCTGTCACACCGGGGACGTCATCCTGGAAGACGTGCGGGTGCCGGTCGAGAACCGGATCGGCGAGGAGGGGATGGGCTTTTACATCGCGATGAAATCCTTCGAGCACACCCGGCCCGTGGTGGCGGCCTGCGCCGTCGGCGTGGCCCGGGCCGCCTACGAGTACGCCTTTCAATACGCCCAGGAGCGAGTCCAGTTTGGCAAGCCGATCATCGCCAAGCAGGCCATCCGCTTCATGTTGGCCGACATGGTCACCGAGATCGAGGCGGCCCGGCTCTTGACCTGGCAGGCAGCCTGGCGGGCCGATCAGGGCCTCCCCTGCAACGTTCAGGCCAGCATGGCGAAGGCCTTCGCCGCTGACGCGACTATGCGTATCACCACCGACGCCGTCCAAATCCTGGGCGGCTATGGCTACATGCGTGAGTATCCGGTCGAAAAGTGGATGCGCGACGCCAAAATCCTCCAGATCGTCGAGGGGACCAGTCAGATCCAGCGGGTCATCATCTCCCAGATGTTGGCGCTGGGGATGGAGTGAGATGATCAAACACATCGTGATGTGGAAGCTCTACGATCAGGCCGAGGGGTTCAGCAGGGCCGAAAACGCGCGCCGCATCCAGCGCCGCCTGGAAGGGATGGGGGAGCGGATCGAGGTGCTGCGTGCCCTGGAGGCCGGGGTCAACCTCACCGCCGCGCCCGATGCCTTCGACGTGGCGTTGTACGCGGAATTCGACAGCCTGGAGGACCTGGCGGTTTATCAGGCTCATCCCGAACACCTCAAGTTCAAGGAGTTCATTCACCCCCTGCGCGCGGAAAAGCGGTTGGTGGATTACGAGGTCTGACGATGGGAGAGAACATCACTATCGCTGCTGTGCAAATGGATGCCGCTCTGGCCTCCACGGCCGACCGGCTGGCGCGGGCCGAACAGTTGGTCACCGAAGCGGCTGCAGCCGGGGCGCAGTTGGTCGTGCTGCCAGAGCTGTTCAACGTCGGCTATGGCTACAGCGACGAGAACTATTGCCGGGCCGAGCGCCCGGACGGGCCCACCGCCGCCTGGATGCGGGAGACGGCCGCCCGCCTGGGTGTTCACCTGGCGGGGTCGCTGATGCTGCTGGACCAGGACGATGTGTACAATGGCTTGCTGCTCTGGTCGCCGGACGGCCGCGTGTGGCGCTACGATAAGCAGTATCCCTGGGCCTGGGAGCGGGCCTACTTTCGAGGCGCCGACCGCATCACCGTCGCCGAGACGGACCTGGGAGCCATCGGGATGCTGATCTGCTGGGACGCCGGTCACCTGGGACTATGGCGGCGGTACGCCGGGCGGGTGGACCTGATGGTGGTCGTCAGCTGTCCGCCGAACGTCGGTGAGCCGACCTATCACTTTCCCGACGGCGCGGCCTTGACCTTTGACGATATGGGGCCGCTGATGGGCGGGATGAAGGGGAGCGCCGGGCGGGTGTTTGGCGAGATGATCGAGCAGCAGGCTGCATGGTTGGGGGTGCCGGTGGTGAACACGGTGGGGTCGGGCCACATTCGGACTCCCATACCGAACGGCTTGGCCAGTTTCCTGAGCTTTGTGCCCCTGGCCCCCTGGTTGATCAGGTATTTACCCCAGGCCCACGGGATGGAGATGGCCTGCGATATGACGCCGGGCACCAAGGTGGTGGGGGCGGACGGACGGGTGTTGGCGGCGCTGAGTCAGGAGCAGGGCGAATCCTTTGCCATCGCCGCGGTGACGCTCCCCGACGAGCGGCCCTCTCCCTCTGGCAAAACACAGCCCGCGTCTCCTCTATCTCCTCTGGTCTATTTCGCCTCCGACGTCGTGCTGCCGGCGTTGAGCGTCCCGGTCTACCGGCGCGGGCTGCGGCAGGCCTGGGGGGAGCGGATGGCCCCCGTCCACGCCTCGATGCGCCGTTGGAGCGCTGTCCTGGGCCTGGGCGTGGTGGTGGGAGTTCTGATGGGCTGGCTCTGGAAGCGCCGGCGGTCGTAAAGAAACCAGATTGGGGAGCAATGACTGGTCTCCTCCAAAAATAGGCTCTACGCAGATTGGTGGGGTAGGGCAGGTTTCCATACCTGCCCGGCGGGTAAGAAACCCGCCCTACAGCGGGTAAGAAACCCGCCTACGCAGATTGGTGGGGTAGGGCAGGTTTCCATACCTGCCCGGCGGGTAAGAAACCCGCCCTACAGCGGGTAAGAAACCCGCCTACGCAGATTGGTGGGGTAGGGCAGGTTTCCATACCTGCCCGGCGGGTAAGAAACCCGCCCTACAGCGGGTAAGAAACC
>Ga0209614_1002288_pt1 | contig 12863 bp, 21 predicted proteins | sample BlaSprsedimmetaG_FD_185484 | JGI IMG/M metagenome (GOLD analysis project Ga0209614, IMG submission 185484) | Hot spring sediment bacterial and archeal communities from California, USA to study Microbial Dark Matter (Phase II) - Blank Spring... ... | reverse complement strand
CTGGCGGGTTTCATTTCTCGATCCCGGCGACGGGCGCGACTTCAATGACGTTTTGCAAGAAAGGGCGGCGGCATGAATGCGCACCCCATGATTAAGGAAGTCCCCTTCACGCCCGAAGGACCGCAACCGCTGGTGCGGGAAATCGCCCCCGGTGCAGCCTATCCGGTGCAGGCGCTTGGGCCGCTGCGCGCTGCTGTGGAAGCGGTTCAAGGCATGACGCAAGCCCCAATGGCAATCCCGGCGCAATCGGCGCTGGCCGTGGCATCGCTTGCGGTGCAGGGCTTCGCGGATGTGGAAACCTTAGCCGGCACGCGCCCGCTATCGCTTTACGCTTTGACTGTGGCGCGCTCGGGTGAACGGAAATCAGCCTGCGACGCGCCCCTGCTGGCCGCGCTGCGTGACCATGAACGCGAACAGGCCAAGGCGCGGCGCGACGAACTGCAAAGCTGGGAAAACGCTTATGCATTATGGAAGGTCGAACGCGACCGAATTCTAACCGAGGCCAAGAAAGGCAAAGGCGAAAAGCGCATGGCGGCGCAAGCTGACCTTGCCGCGCTCGGGCCGGAACCGGCTGCACCGCCCAGCGCTGACAGAACCGTGACCGAACCGACCTTTGAGGGGCTGACCCGGCTTTTCGCGACCGGGCAACCGTCGCTCGGGCTTTTCTCGGATGAAGGCGGGCAATTCCTGGGCGGGCACGCCATGAACTCGGAAAACCGGCAAAAGACGCTGGCCGCGTTCAATGATCTTTGGCAGGGCAACCCGATAAGGCGCACGCGCGCGGGCGATGGGCACGCGACGCTATACGGGCGGCGGCTGGTTGTGCATCTGATGGTGCAGCCGACCGTGGCGCGGACCTTCATGGCTGACCCGATGGCGGCGGATACGGGCTTTTTGCCCCGCTTTCTGGTGTGCGAACCGCCCAGCACTATCGGAACCCGGATGCAGGCGAACGCCCGGCGCGATGATGCGGCGCTTGCAAGCTTCGCGGGCCGGCTGCGCGACATTCTCGAAGCGCCCCTGCCAATGGACCCGGAAACGCGGGAACTGGAGCCGCGAACGCTGCACCTGACCCCCGAAGCCCGCGCGTTGCTGGTGGCGTTTTCCGACGCTATCGAGATGGCGCAAGCCCCCGGTGGCGATTTGGCGCATATCACCAGCGCGGCTTCCAAGGCGGCGGAACAGGCGGCACGCATTGCTGGCGTCCTGACACTCTGGCGTGATCTCGACACCCCGGCGGTGCGGGGGGACGATATGGCCGACGCAATCGACCTTGCGCAATTCTATCTTTCCGAGGCTTCGCGGCTGGCAAGCGCTGCTACCGTATCGGCGGAAATCGACCGCGCCGAAGCCCTGCGCAAGTGGCTGATGGAGGGCTGGCCGGAGCCGGAAATCATGGTGCGCGATGTGGTGCGGCTCGGGCCGAACCCGCTGCGCGAAAGCCCGAAAGCGCGGGCTGCGCTGGGCATACTCGAAAAACATGGCTGGCTTGTGCCGTTGGAGGCTGGAACCGTGGTGCGCGGGGCGGCTCGGGTCGAAGCTTGGTCAATCGTGAAGGGGCCGCGCGATGTGGTTTGATGCACGCGCCAAACTGGCGGAAATCGCGGGGCACCCCCCTGCGACTTCTGCGACATCTGCGACACAAGCCCCGGCTGCGCCACCCGTGTCGCAAGTGTCGCAAGTGTCGCAAGCCCCCGAGGCTGAAAAGCGCACTCGTGTCGCAAGTGTCGCAAGTGTCGCAACGCCCCAGCCCGGCGCTGCAAAGGCGGCGGGTCTGCCAGCTGCGCCCCCAACCTGCGCGGCATGCGGGCGGGCCGACTGGCTGGTTTCGATGATGGATATTGGACAACGCCCGCTGCACGTTTCGTGCTGGCTGGCGGAACAGGGCTGCGAGCGATGAGACTTCGCGAACGAATTGAGCGGCTTGAGGCCACCCGCCTTGAAACCCCGGCGGGGCAGGCGATCGACCTGCCAGCCGACATTTGCGCCCGCGTCGCGGCTTCACGCGCATCGGGCACTTTTCCGAAATCACTGGCCGATGCAGACCTCGAAGCAATCGTGGCGGCGGCTGACAAGAAAAGGAACGCACATGACTGACCAAGGCCGAAAGAACGGCGGGGCAACGGCGGGCCGTGACGCACTCGGGCGCTTCACGACAGGAAACCCCGGACGCCCGCGCGGGGCACGCCACAAAGCGACACGGGCGGCGCTGGCGCTGCTGGATGGCGAGGCCGAAACCCTTACCCGCAAGGCGGTAGATCTGGCGTTGACGGGCGACGCAACGGCCCTGCGCCTGTGCCTCGAACGCATCGCCCCGCCCCGCAAGGATAGCCCGGTGCAATTCGACCTGCCCCGCATGGAAACCGCCCGCGATGCTGCAACGGCGGCTGGGGCGGTGCTGGACGCGGTGGCCGATGGCGAACTGACCCCGACCGAAGGCGCGCATGTCATGGGGCTTATCGAAGCCTTTCGGCGAACGCTTGAAACAACGGAACTGGAAGCCCGCGTGGCGGCACTGGAGGACAACGCGTTATGACCTTGCGGAAGCGGATTGCCCGACTTGAAGACAAGCGCGGAGCGGCCAGCGCTGGGCCGTCCGTGGTTCTGATCTGCGACGCCCTGACCGGCGAACCCGGCGCGGCGCTGATGCTGGGCGGCGGGGGTTTGACCCGTGAAGCCGGCGAAAGTGCCGAAGCCTTCACGGCTCGGGCCGAAGCTTTCAGCAACGCGCAAAGGGTGGATAATTAGGGGGATACGCGCAACCCGCTCGGGGAAATTTTCTAGGCATTTCAGATGCTTATCCAAATAACATGGTGCCGATCGGCGGCACCATCGTCTGCGCGCAGATGGGCGATCCGAACGCCTCGATCCCGACGCCGCAGCCGGTCTATATCCGGCCCATGTTCGGTGCCTATGGCCGGTTGCTGGAAAATTCCGCCGTCATCTTCGTGTCCGAGGCCGCCCAGGCCGAGGGCGTGGGCGGGAAACTGGAGCTCGCTACGCAGACGCTCGCGGTCAGGAACACCCGCACCATCGGCAAGCGCGACCCGATCCTGAACGACGCCACCCCGCAGATCGAGGTGAACCCTGAAACCTACGAGGTGCGGGCCGATGGTGAATTGCTGACCTGCCTGCCCGCCCAGGTGCTGCCGATGACGCAGCGTTACTTCCTGTTCTGAGGGAAAAATGGAACAGACGCACAAAATTGCTGCGACGCAGCATGGCGATGGCGGGAATGTCCAGTCGGCAGGGGGCGGGGCGCCCCGTGAACCCTATGTTGACCATCAAGGGAGGGAAACTTCTTGTGACATACGATGAGGTTTCCGATGGCGACGCCTTTCATGACGGTGAAATATGTGCCCGCGGGCATGTCCGAACGGCTAGACCTGTTCTTCGCGGGGCTGGGGCAGGGCTTCAACGCCTATACCCTACGCCGCGCGCGGATGCGCGAGATCCACAATCTCAACGCCTGCACCGACGCCCAGCTTGCCCGGCTCGGCATCACGCGCGAGGGGATCCCCGACCACGTCTTCCGCGACATCTTTTCCTGAGCCCCATTCGGGCCGGAACCCTGCCATGAGCGCCCTGCCCGTGGCCTGCGAGGCGCCTGAATGTGGACGGGCGGGCCGATGATTGCGTGACGCTGACCTGTGACCAGAGATTCCTCCGGCGCTGGCGGCTGGTCAGCGACGGGGGTCTGGCCTTCCTCGTCGATCTGGCCAGGATCACCTTGCTGAACGAGGGCGACGTGCTGGTGCTGGAGGACGGGCTGACGGTCAAGATCCGCGCGGCCGGCGAACCTCTTTACGAAGTGACCGGCCCTGATCTTGTGCGCATCGCCTGGCATGTCGGCAACCGCCACACCGCCTGCCAGATCGACCCCGGCCGCCTCGTGATCCAGCGCGACCATGTCATCCGCGACATGCTGGGATGCCTCGGCGCCGAGATCACCGAGGTCGAGGAACCCTTCCTGCCCGAAGGCGGCGCCTATGGCCATGGCCGGACCCATGGTCACGCGGATGGCCATTCCCACAGCCACGATCACGACCACGGCCACGCTCGGAACCACGCCCATGCCCCCTGACGCGCAAGTCCTGAAACTGGCGCAATGGCTGTCCCCGGCCTCTTCGGTCGGGGCCTTCGCCCGCAGCCACGGGCTTGAAGCGGCCGTCGCTTCCGGCGCGGTCCCGGATGCCGAGGCGCTGACGCGCATGCAGGTGCTGCCCGCCGAACGCATCAGGGGCGTGGAAACCGGCGGCTGTCCCCATACCGCGATCCGCGAGGATGCCTCGATCAACCTCGCCGCCATCGCGGATCCGACCGCCCGCTTCCCCGATCTTGAGGTGATCCTGATCGAGCCGGGCGGCGACAACCTGTCGGCCACCTTCAGCCCGGAACGGGCCGATCCGACCGTCCATGCGATCGACGTCGCCGCGGGCGAGGAGATCCCCCGCAAGGGCGGCCCGGCGATCACCAAATCGACCTGCCCGTCATCAACAAGACCGACCTCGCCCCCATGTCGGCGCCGATCTTGCGGTGATGGGGCGTGACGCGAAACGGATGCGGGGGCCGGAGCGGTTCATCTTCGCCGCGTTGCGCCATGGCCAGGGCGTGGAAGAGATCGTCGCGCATCTCTGCCTGATCGGAGGTCTGGCCGAAACCGCCTGATCCCCCTCAGCCCCCGCGCTGGCCCGCCCGGCGCAGGGCCATCATCTCGGCCAGGATCGAGAGCGCGATTTCCTCGGGCGTGATGGCGCCCAGATCCAGCCCCGCGGGCGCGCAGGCGGTGACCGAAAAACCCACGCGCGCCGCCAGGTCAACCAGCGCGACCGCCACCGGCGAGGCGCCGCAGATCACGCAATCGGGCGCGGGCATGACGGCCTGGATGAAGATGTCCATTATGCCTTGGCTCGGGCACATGTTGCGGGCAAAGCAGATGCCGTCGCGTGTCTCGCCCGGGGCCAGACCGCCTTGCGCCAGCGCCGCCTCGGGCTGGACCGAGATCAGCCGCGGCGCGCCGTCGGCCAGCGCCTCGCGGGCGGCCCGGATCACCGCGCCCCGCGCACAGCCGCCGCCGATCCAGCCGGCCTGCACGGTGCCGTCGGGCAGGTTCACCGCCTTGGCGCCCGCCTTGGCCGCGGTGGCGCGTACCGTGCGCACCACGGTCGCCACCGCAAAGGCGGTCCCTGCGCGTTTCAGGTCGGCGATGCGGTCAAGGATGTCGTCCTGTCTCATCGGTTTCATAGCCGCGCAAGCTCCGGTTCCAGCGCGGCCAGCGCCGCAAGCGTGTTGGCCGCCGCGAAATGGTCCAGACGGGGCAGGGCGGCCGCCATCCCGCGCGCGACCGGTTCCTAGCCCTGCCAGCACAGCAGCGGGTTCAGCCAGACGATCCGGCAGCCGCGCTTCCTCAGCCGCGCGAGTTCCGCGCCGATCATCCCCGGCGGATCGGTGTCATAGCCGTCCGACAGCACGATCGCGACCGACCGCCCATTGACCCGCGCCCTGGCATGGCCCCGGTTGAACGCCGCCAACGCCCCGCCGATCCGCGTCCCCCCGCCGAAGCCCTGCGCCATCAGGCTCAGCCGGTTGATCGCGCGCAACGGGTCGGGATCGCGCAGCGCGTCGGTGATTCGCACGAGGCGGGTGTGAAAGAGGTAGGCGTCGGCCCCGGGAATTGCGCCGATCAGCCCCTTGAGGAAGGACAGGAAAACGCGGGCACAGACCGTCATCAAGCCCCACACGTCGCACAGCGCAACGATATTGGCGGGCCGGTCGGGCCGGGCGCGGCGGAACAGCCGCAGCGGCTCGCCCCCCGTCGCGACCGAGGCGCGCGATGCGGCGCAGATCCAGCCGCGCCCCCCGCCGGTCGGCCCTGAGCCGGCGCGCACGGCGGTCGCGGATCGCCTGCGCGATGCGCCGCGCGGTGGCCTCGGCCTCCGCGATATCCTCGGGGCTGACCAGATCGCGCAGATCGGTGCGCTCCAGCCGCGCGACGCGCGCACCCACCAGCCATCCCTCGCCAGCGGCTGCGCCACCTCGCTCGGCACCCGCGCCCGGTCGGCCTGCGTCTTCAGCAGCGTGACCAGGGCCGCCTGAAGCGTCCCCGGATCGTCGGTCAGGTCCGCCACCCCCAGCCCCGAAACGGCCGCGGCGAAATCCAGCGTCTCGGCCGCGTCCGGCACCTTGTCCAGATCCTCGCGCCTGAGCGCCTGCACGAAGCCCACGATCTGCGCCGCCAGCCGCGGCTCAAGCCCCTCATAGCATTGCAGCCGGATCAGCGGCGCCGATTTCAGCGCCGGCAGATCTTGGCCACCTCGGTCTTGCCGACCCCGGCCGCACCCTCCAGCAGCAGCGGCCGTTCCAGTTCCGGCGCAAGGTAAAGCGCCATGGCCAATTCGTCCGAGGCGACATAGCCCGCCCCGGAAAGCTGCGCCTGCAACGCCGCGGCCCCGCCGGTCAATGGCCCGCGTTCTTTTCCAGCCAGGCGCGCATCTGCGCGATCTCTTCCTCCTGCGCGGCGATGATCCCCTCGGCCAACACCCGGATCTCGGGGTTCTCGCCGAATTCCAGCACCACGCGCGCCATGTCGATGGTGCCCCGGTGGTGGGGGATCATGCCCCGGACGAAGTCGATATCGGCATCCCCCGTAAAGGGGATCTCCATCTGCGCATGCATCCGGTCATTCGCCGCGCGATAGGCGGCGGTCGAGGGGCTGTCTCCCCCGGCCGCGCCATGCTGGTGATGGGCGTGCTGCGCCAGCGCCGGGGCGGCGGCAAGCACGGCCGCCAGAAGAACCGCCCGCCTCATCCGTGCAGTCCCGGATCGCGCGCCGTCCGCCAGATCCGCCAATTGTCATGCGGCATATGGGTCTGGGTCAGGCCGAAGACGCGGAAGGCGTCGTGGACGGCATTGGAAAACGCGGGAACGCCCCCGACATTCGGCCTTTCGCCCACGCCCTTGGCCCCGATCGGATGGTGCGGGCTGGGGGTTTCGGTCCAGTCGGTCTGGTAATTGGGCGTCTCCCACGCGGTCGGCAGGAAGAACTCCATCAGCGTGCCGGTCCGCACATTGCCCATGTCGTCATAGGCAATCTCCTGTCCCATGGCGATCGCCAGCGCCTCGGTCAGCCCGCCATGGACCTGCCCTTCGATGATCATCGGGTTGATCCGCGTGCCGCAATCGTCCAGCGCGCAGAACTGGCGGATTTCGTGCTCGCCGGTATCCGTGTCGATCTCCATCACGCAGATATAGGCGCCGAAGGGGTAGGTCATGTTGGGCGGGTCGTAATGGCTGACCGCCTCCAACCCGGCTCGCCCCCCGGGATCGCCGGGTTGTAGGCGGCATGGGCGATCTCGGCCATGGTCTTGAATCGCTCGGGCGCGCCCCTGACCACCAAACGGTCCACGTCCCATTCCAGATCGTTGTCATGCACCTCCAGCAGCCAGGCCGCGATCATCTGCGCCTTGGCGCGGATCTTGCGCCCCGCCATGGCAGTCGCCGCCCCCGCGACGTGGGGCGAGCGCGAGCCGTAGATGCCCGGACCACAGGGCGCGGTGTCGGTGTCGCCCTCCTCGATGGTGATCTTGTCCGCCGGAACGCCTCGACCCGGTCGGCCTGTTCGCGGCGCAGGCCCTGGTAATCCACCGCCTTCAGCGCCTTGTCCCAGGCGGTGTGATAATCGCCCGTGTCGTATTCCCGGCCCAGCGCCGAGGTATAGGGGAACTGCTCCGCCCTGATGAAGTTGATGCGGCGCAACTCGGCCGCATCCATCCCCAGCTTGATCGCGAGGATCTCGATCATCCGCTCGATGAAATAGGCCGCCTCCGTCCCCCGGAACGAACAGCGATAGGCCACGCCGCCTGGCGCCTTGTTGGTATAGACGCCATCGACCGCGCAATAGGCCACGGGAATGTCATAGCTGCCGGTGCAGATGTGGAAGAAACCGGCGGGAAACTTGGTCGGGTCCGCGCAGGCATCGAACGCGCCATGATCCGCGGCAACATGGGCATGAAGGCCCGTGATCCGCCCGTCCTTCGTGGCCCCGATCCGCCCCTTCATCCAGTAGTCGCGGGCAAAGGCCGTGGCCATCAGGTTCTCCATCCGGTCCTCGACCCATTTCACCGGCTTGCCGGTGACGATGGTCGCGACGATGGAGCAGACATAGCCGGGATAGACCCCCCACCTTGTTGCCGAAGCCGCCGCCGATATCGGGGCTGACCACGCGGATATTGTGCTCGTCGATCCCCGACAGCAGCGAGGCGACCGTGCGCACCACATGCGGCGCCTGGAAGGTGCCGTGGACGGTGGGCTTGCCGTTGACCTTGTCCATCGACGCCACACAGCCGCAGGTTTCCAGCGGGCAGGGATGGGTGCGGTGGTAACAGATCGTCTCATCGGCGATCACGTCCGACCCGTCGATGGCCGCCATCGCGCCAGCCGCATCGCCCTGTTCCCGGGTGAAGATATGGTTGTGATGCCGCCGCGGGCCATGCGCGCCCTCGGTCACGCCCGCCAGCTCCTCGCGCAGCACCGATGCGTCGGAGGCCTCGGCCTTGAACGGATCGACGACGACCGGCGGGTCATCGTAATCCACCTCGACCAGCTCTACCGCGTCGGCGGCGATGTAGCGGTCGGTGGCGATGACAAAGGCCACCTCCTGGCCCTGGAACAGCACCTTGCCATCGGCCAGCACCATCTGCTTGTCGCCCGCGAGCGTCGGCATCCAGTGCAGGCTCGGCGGCTCCAGATCCTTCGCGGTCAGCACCGCCACGACGCCCGGCAGCGCCAGCGCGGCCGAAGCGTCGATGGAGTTCACGCGGGCATGGGCATAGGGCGAGCGGACGAAATCGCCGAGCAGCATGCCGGGCAGCTTGATGTCGTCGACATAATTGCCCTTGCCCTGCGTGAAGCGCGCATCCGCGACGCGCTTGCGGGCGCAGCCCAGCCCCTTGATGTTCGCGCGGCGTTCCGCGCTGTCGGGAAGGTCCTTCATTCCGCGGCCTCCTTGACGCTGTTCAACTCATGGGCGGCGGCCAGCACAGCCTTGACGATGTTCTGACAGCCGGTGCAACGGCAGAGGTTCCCGGCCATGCCGAAGCGCACCTCCTCCTCGGTGGGCGTCGGATTCTCCTGCAACAGCCGCGAGGCACGGGTAATCATCCCCGGCGTACGGAACCCGCATTGCAGCCCGTGATGCTCGCGGAACATCTCCTGCAGCACATGCAGGCTGTCGGGCGTGCCGATCCCCTTGATGGTGGTGATCTCGGCCCCCTGCGCCTGCGCGGCGAAGATCGTGCAGGCCTTGACCGATTTCCCGTCCATATCGACGGTGCAGGCGCCGCAATGGCTGGTCTCGCAGCCGATATGCGGGCCGGTGATCCCCGGCCGCTCGCGCGGCACATGGATCAGCAATTCGCGCGGCTCGGCCAGCGTCTCGACCGCCTCGCCATTCACCTTCAGCGTCAGGTGCATCCTGTTCGACATCTCGTCCTCCCTCAGGCCCGCGACCAGGCCCGCGCGATGGCGCGGGCCAGGATCACTCCCGCAACGTGGCGCTTGAACTCCACGGGTCCGCGATTGTCCTCGACCGGGTCGATATCGCCCTGCATGGCGTCCAGGGCGGCGACGACCGCGTCCTCCCCGCAGTCGCTGCCCAGAAGGACCTCGCCGGCCGCCGCGCTGAAGACCGGCACATCCGCCAGATTGGTCATCGCGACCGAGGCCGAGACGACGCGCCCCCCTTTGGCCCCGATCAGCACGGCAGCCGCGGCGGTCGCGTAATCGCCGATCTTGCGCTTCTGCTTTTCATGGGCGAACCCGCGGGCCGGGCGGTCAAAGCCGACCGCGGTCAGGATCTCCTCCTCCTCCCGCGAGGTCACATAGAGCGCCTCGTAGAAGCCGCGCGCCGCGCCCTCGTGCACCCCCTCCGGCCCTCCAGCGTGAAGGTCGCATCCAGGCACAGCATCAGCGCGGGCAGGTCGTTGCCCGGATCGCCATTCGCCACATTGCCGCCGACCGTGCCCAGATTGCGCACCTGCGGATCGGCGATCTGGCGCGTGGCCTCGCCCAGCCCGGCATGGGCGATCATCTCGGATTGCGTGACCATCGCCCCGATCCGGACCCGGTCGCCCGCCTCGATCCCGCGCAACGCGGCGATGCCTTGCAGGTCCACCAGATGCGCAGGCGCGGCCATGCGCAGCTTCATCATCGGGATCAGGCTGTGCCCGCCCGCCGCTGCCCATAGGCCACCCGGATCGCCAGAACCCCCAGCCCGCCCGCCACCGCAAAGCCGAGGGGCCGGCAGACCGGCGCGCAGCCCTCGATGGCGGACAGCCCGGTGTCGTGCATCACCACGATCCCCAGCCCCAGCACCGCCCCCGCCAGCCCCATGCGCGGCCCGAAATGCATCAGGATCAGCGCCAGCCCCGCCAACAGGATCGCGATCAGCTCCGAGGCCACCGTGGGCAGCGCCCGGTAATGCACCGCCACCTCGAAACGCATCGCCAGCATGGCCACGAAATGCATCGTCCAGATGCCGCCGCCCAGCGCCACTGCCGCCATCGCGATGCGCAGGTGTCGCACGCCCTCGGACACGCCCGACAGCCCGCGCGTCAGCCCGCCAGCACCTCTTCCAGCTCGCGCGCCAGCCGCTTGCTTTCCTCCGCCCGCGGTTTCGAGAAGCGCGCCAGCAGCAGATAGACCACCGGCCTCAGATACAGCGTGGACAGCGTCGCCAGCCCCAGACCGCCCACGATCACCCAGCCCCCCAGCGCCTCGACGCGGGCCAGCGCCACGCCCAGCGCCAGTTCGGGCGTCAGCCCGGCCGTGATCCTGACCGCGCGGCCCTGGTTCTCGCGGTCAAGTTCCGGGGTGACGGGGCGTTCTTCCAGATGCACGAAACTCGACATCGGCACCATCTGGCCGTCGCCCGTGCGCACATAGACGTTCTGCAGATCGCCCGGATCGTTCACCGGGTTCGCGCTCGACAGCATCTGGATGTCATGGCTCTGGTCGCCGATGAAGACCGAGCCCACCGTCCGCCCGTTCAGCATCGCCCGCAACGCATCCCCCAGCCCGGTGATGTCGATGCCCAGATCGGCGGCACGGGTGCGGTCGATCTCGACGAATAATTGCGGCTGGGTGATCTCGTATTCCAGTTGCACCTCGCCGAAGGCCGGATCGTCCTGCATCCGTTCGACCAGCGTCTCGGCCAGATCGGCCAGCCGCTCGTAGCTGTCGCCGGTGATCGCGAAACTCAGCCCCCGCCCCGCGCCGCCGATCTGGGCGTCGGCATCGGCCTTGACCACCTGCGGGGCATCGGCCCCGGTCGGCAACTGCCCCTCGACCCGGGCCACCGCGTCGCGGATATCGGTCGCGGCCACGTCGATATCCACGCTTTCGGCGAATTCCACCGTCACCCGGCTGCGCCCGAAGCGCGAATTCGACGAGATCGAGCGCACGCCTGCCACCCCTTCCCACCGCGCCCTCGATCCGGCCGGTGATCTCCTGGTCGATGGTCTCGGGCGCGGCGCCCTGGAAATCGGTCGTGACGGTGACCACGGGCCGGTCCACATTGGGCAATTCGCGCATCTCGACCCCGAACAGCGCGGCAAACCCCGCCAGCACGATCAGGGCCGAGACCACCAGCGCCAGGATCGGCCGGCGCACGAACAGCGCGGGGCCTCCCCCTTCGGCGGCGCGCGTCGCTTCCTCCAGCATGGCAGGCTCCTTTCGCTAAAGCGGCGCCGCGCGATCCCCGGCCGGTGCGGCCTGCGGCGCCACGATCCGCACCTCGGCGCCCGGGCGCAGGATCTGCACCCCCTCGACCACGACCATTTCGCCGACCTCCAGCGCGGCCTCGACCAGCACGGCATCGGCACTGCGCTGGCGGATCACCACGGGCACCCGCTCGGCCCGGTCCTCGCGCACGACCCAGACATAGGCACCCTCCGCCGACCATTGCACCGACAGCGGATCGACCGAGGGCAGCACCTCGCCGGGAAAGCGCAGCACCACCTCGAAGGCCATGCCCGCGCGCAACAGATCCGCTGCGTTGTCCAGCCGCCCCTGCACCCGCTTGGTCCGGCTCGCCTGGTCCACCACGTTGTCGATGGCCTGAACCGTGCCCTTCAGCACCGTGTCCCGCATCGACAGCGGCCGCGCCTCCAGCGCCGTGCCGGTCGCGACCTGGCCCACCACGCGCTCGGGCACGCGGAAATCTATCAGGATCTGCGTGCGATCCATGATCGTGACCACCGGCTCCTGCGCCGACACGCTGTCGCCCACCGCCAGGTCCAGCACCCCCGCCCAGCCCGAGACCGGCGCCAGCAGGCTGCGCTGCTCCAGCGCGAACTCGGCCTCGCGCAGCGCCAGATCGGCCTCGCGCAGCGCCAGATCGGCGGCCCGGCGGCTGACCTCGGTCACCGCCCCGGTGGTCTCCAGGCGGGCCAGCCGCGCCGCCCCGCCGCGGCCCCGCCGCCTCCTGCCCGGGCGCGGTCGCCTCGATCCCGAACAGCCCCGGCAGGCCCAGCCGGTCCAGCACCGGCCGCGCCGAGGGCACGAAGGCCACCCACAGCGCCAGCGTCACCGCGATCACGAGCGTGGAAAGGGCAATCTGCCGGAGCGCCGGGCGTTCCATGGCCAGGGCGCCGCCATGCGGCCTTGGTACCAGGAGATAGCGCCCCCGCGCCGCCAAGTCACTTCCCCGTCCCCTCACGGGCCGGCGAGTGCCGCGTGATCGCCCCCCCCGCGACACGCCGCCCGGGCCGCTGGACCATCGGCGCGCAGAGGCGTAGAAGCCCGCCATTGCCGCCCGGCAGATGACCCCCAGGACGACCCCATGCCGCGCGCGGACAGGGCAGGGG
>Ga0209614_1002287_pt1 | contig 12871 bp, 11 predicted proteins | sample BlaSprsedimmetaG_FD_185484 | JGI IMG/M metagenome (GOLD analysis project Ga0209614, IMG submission 185484) | Hot spring sediment bacterial and archeal communities from California, USA to study Microbial Dark Matter (Phase II) - Blank Spring... ... | reverse complement strand
ATTTTCGGATGCGTATACAAATGAACGAACATAAATATTGTAAAATTTTACAGCCTGAATTCCCTTGCCGCCCCGATCATCGCCCTCATATTTTCGGCAGGTACATTTGCGCTGAGCCCACAGCCGCCGCTGACGATCAGATTTCCCTGTCTTCCCGCTTTTTGGATCAATTCCAGGGTTGCCTCGGTTACGGACTCGGGGTCTCCAACCGCCATCAGCGAGGTGTTGATGTTTCCCATCAGGCAAAAAGACGGGCCCAGAACTTTCCTGGCGTAGGCAAAATCCACGGCTTCATCCAAGCTCAAACAATCCACGCCTGTTTCGGCCATTGTCTCGAGGCGATCCGACGTGTCACCGCAAATATGGAGAATGGTTTTCACACCGCTTCTCTTAATTAACCCAACGAGTCTTTTCAAATAGGGAAGGCCCCAGTCCTCGAACTGCTTCTTGGAAATGGCACTTCCCGATGATGTTGGATCCGACATGAAAACTATATCCGCCCCGGCGCTTATCACGGCGACGGCGTAGACCACCAAGCTGTTGAAGGCCAGCTCCAGAAGATCCCTCAAATTATCCTTTTGGCGGTGCATGTCCCTCATGATATTTTCCGGCCCTCTCATCATCGCCGCGTGTCTAAACGGCGCCTGAACATATCCAATGACCGGCACTTCTCCTCGGAAACGATTCTTCAAACGCCGAGTCTGTTCCAGATACGTGCAAAGACGCTCGTTGCGGTAAGGGTCAAACAGCTTTAACCGGGAAAAATCCTTTTCATAATCTTTGAGAACATATTCCTCAACATAAGGTTTGGCTCCTCGTGTAACCTTAAGGATCGATCCCATGGCTTCGGATTCCGAATGGCGGGAACCGATATCCCAAACTGCATCATATCCGAATTGCGAAACACAGAAGCTCTGTGAATAGACATGCTTCTCGACATTCACCATCTCGTCTACGAATTCGATGCCGGCCTGGACGCTGCACCAGTCGCTCACGATCGGAACGACGGGATTTACATCTGGTTTTTGGCCATCTAAAGTCAACATCATCCTTTGATAAGAATTGATCGCCTCATTCATACCCATAACCTCTCCAATGCATCCCGATGAATATAAAGGCAGGATGCGACCCTTTTACTATTTTTTTCCAACTTGTTTTCTTCAACATAAAAGTCTGCCGATTCAGATAGACTCTTCCCTGGTTCCATACAAAAAAAAGCCTTTCCTGAATTTCTGATAAAAAAAGATACAAAGCCCGATTCCAAGCCCTGAAAAAGAATACACATATGAATATTTGAAACATAAAACAGCAGCCAGTATGAGAAACAACCGGATTAAGACATTCAGTTTTCCGAAAAAATAACCCATAGTACCGCCCGAGATCATCACGGCCCCGATGGAAGCGGTCAGCACCGCCCATATGACCTGCCATGTCGTTCCCAGAGACAACAAACTGACGTTAGTTAGGAAAATAAAAGGCAAAATATATGTGATCAAACCCAAACGAATGGAAACCAATGCAGTTTTGAGCCAGTCTCCCCCCGCGATTCCGGCTGCGACATATACACCCGCACAAACCGGGGGGGTCAGGGCTGAAAGAATCGCGAAATAAAATATAAACATATGACAGGCTACCGGATGGTACCCCAAGCTGACCAATGAAGGCGCAAGCACGGAGGCTCCCAGCAGGTAGGCAGCCGGCGTTGGAATTCCCATGCCCAGCATCAAAGTAACAAAGGCAGCCAGCAGCAATGCAAGGATTACGCTCTGACCGCTGATACTCATGATTAATTCTGACGCATTTACACCAATACCGGTCAAACTGATTAAAGATACTATTATATTAGCACATACAAGCAGGGGCACAACTTTAATGAGAGAAAAACCAATTCGCGACATCCCAGAATACAGTTTGAAAAGCCGTCGGCGGATCTCGGCCGGCTCGAAAGTCGCGAAGACGAATAGAATCGTGAAAGTAAAAATAGCCCAGAAGGCTGACGTCTCCGCCGTCCGTCCGGAAAGCATCATGGCCACAAGGATGATGATCGGAATGAAAAGCGGTATTGATTTTGACGGTTTGACGATATCCCGAAAAGACTTGATGTCCTCCTCCGGCACCCGGCCGAGACCACGTTTAAGACTCTCAAAATGGATCGCCGAAAGGATGGATAGATAATACAAAAAGGCCGGTATGACAGCGCAGACAGCCACCTGTATATACGGCATTTCCAGGAGTTCGGCCATGAGAAACGCACCTGCACCCATAATTGGAGGTGTAATCTGTCCTCCTGTCGATGCGGTGGCTTCAACAGCTCCTGCAAATTCGTTCCCGTAATTCAGCCGTTTCATCAGGGGGATCGTGAAATTCCCTGTTGTGGCCACATTGGCCACTGCAGATCCGGACATCATCCCAAAAAAACCACTGGCCACAATTGCAACCTTCGCACCGCCGCCGTAAAACCTTCCTGTGGTCCAAACCGCAGTATCTATGAAATGCTCACCGGCGCCGGTCGCGACCAAGAACCCCCCGAATATGATAAAGACGGCGACCAGGGTCGAAGAAATCCCCGTCACGAATCCCCATAGACCCTGATCGCTCAGATACATCACCTGTATGACGTGACGGAGACTGAATCCCCTGTGTCCCCAATATTCCAGGTAGCTTCCGACGATCGGGATGTCGGGGATGTATTGACCCAGAAAAGCATAGGTAATGAACAGCATGGTCAATATCGGAAAAAGAATACCGACGGTCCTCCGTCCTGCTTCCAACACCAGCACAAGACCGATGGACCCTAGCCAGAGGCTCAAAGGGGTGGATTCGGCCGGATGCTCCATAATCCAATTATATTTAATAAGAATGAATCCACAGGTAACTATCGTGCCCAGAAAAAAGCCTATATCAACGAACAACCAAACCCGGTTTGATAAGCTCTTCTTTCTCAACGCGAAAGGCTTCAACAAAGAGAAAGTCAGTAAAAGGGCGAACCCCACATGAACGGCCCGTTGCTGTAAATTGGGCAAGGGACCGGCATAAGCCGTATAGATATGAAACAGGACGAAACAGATGGATAAAAGGGCTAAAAGCGTTTTCACGACGCCGGCCGGTTCCCTGTTTTGAACAGCCTTATCCCCTGTTACAACCTTTTGGATACTCATAGCTCCTGCCTTTTTCCTGATGGTGTATATTCAGCAGGCATCCGCCTGTGAATGGTTGTGCCCATCCGGCATTTCCGGATGGGCACTAATCGGCTTCAGGCGGGATCACCTGAGGAGGAATATTTTGGGCGCCCAGCTCCCGATATGCCTTTAGCGCTCCGGAATGCAGGGGTACCTTCGTCAAAAGAGGCGTGTCTTGAACCACATCGATATTCCTGTGCTCCGGATAACCGTCAACCTGATATTTCTTTCCTTTTACAATCGCTTTTACAAATTCGTAGGCGAGATCGTCCGGGAAGCTTTTCAGACATTCCACAACAGTAGCCATCCCCCAGTTGGTATAATCGGCCTCATCCGGCATGGCATTGATTTTTCCAGCCGGCACAGTTATCAATGAAACATATGGAAGCTCTTTTCTGATTTTTTCGATGTGTTTATCGGTCATAGATATCAGTCGGACTTTTGTGAGGGTCATAATGTCTAGAGTAGACGCATCCAACTGAGTGCCCACACCGGTTTTGACATACCCTACGATACGGTTATCCTTCACGCCTTTCACTGCGTCCGAAGCACCTCCTATGTAGTAATCCGGCTCGATCCCGAGGATCTTGAATATCTGTTTTGTCGTGCTTTCAGTAGCTGATCCACGGATGCCGGGGCTGAATTTTTTCCCGGTCAGATCCTCAAGCTTATGGACCCCGCTGTCTTCTCTAACGACGATAAAATCGATCGTTTTTGCATAAGCCCACAAAATTCTCAAATCCGGATAAGGCGTTTTTTCCCAGTTTCCCAGTCCTTTCCAGGCCTCGTACATCACTTTCATCCCGCCTATTCCCAAATCCAGTTGACCTGCACGGATGCGTTTCAAATTGTCTACACTAGCGCCGGTTTCCACGACGCTTACCTTGACATTGTCGACATACTCATTTATCGCCTTGGCTGCACCAACGCTATAAGAGTAGTGGCTGGAAGCTGCAGAACTAGCCCCAAAAAAAATATAATTAATTTTTGCTTCTGCGATATTAATTGAAATAAAGAAGCACGAAATTATAAATAAAACAAAAAATTTACCATATTTACTCATTTTTAATTACCTCCATTTTAATAGTTATACTACCATTAGACTTATTGGATATTTATCCAATATTTGATATCCTGTATCTGTTGAAAGAACCATAGTACCGATCGCAGCCGCAGCGTAACCGGGAACAAAAAGATTTGGATGAATCTCGAAAAGCATTCCTGACATTACAGAACCAAATTTTTCATCAAAATTCATTACAGATAAAAATTTTTTATTCATTTTAAAAGGATTTGGGAAAAAATCCGACAAGATAGGATCTGAATAATCGAGTCCCAGGCTGTGGCCTGTTTTCAACCAGTACCAATCGCTGTCTCTGGCCTTCGGATAATACTTTTTCAAAATACGCTCGGACGCTTTCCATATTTCGCTGACTCGGTTACCCGGATATATTTCACCTAAAGCCGCTTGATGCATTTCCGAGACAATGCCATATATTTCCTGGAGTTCAGCGCCCGCCTTTCCAAGTGAACCGGTCCTGATGGCATGCCCCCAGTGACCATCTTTCAGGGCAAAAAGAGACAGTAAAACCTGATCTCCCTCTTCAGGAATTTGTAAACATTCTTCTTTGGAATAGCGGGGTCGATCCACAACAGGCGCAACGGTCATAAAAGTTGAAGCATATTCACAACCCTGGGATCTTGCCGTATGTTCCAAGTCCGCCTGAATCTGGTAAACTCTTTTGCCGGAGCGTACTTCCTTACAAAAGGTATCAAACATGTCGTCACAAACAGCAGCAGCCGTCCGGTGTAACGTTATGTCGATATCATCTTTTATTACCCGTTCCTCATTTATGATATAATCAGCTTCCATAAGACTGATATGGGGGAGTCCATTCAGGATATCATTGTAAAGGCTCACGGGCGTCTCAGTTTTTCCAATATATCCAATTCGATCTGCATCCTTGAGCAGAGGTTTCAAAAGCGCCACAATCTCCTTCCCGAATTCATCCGGGGAAACCGACCTGATATCTTCAAACCATAAAGTTTCCTTGGCAAATAATTTTGCGGATCGTCCGTTTACCAGCAGTACAGGCTCTCGTTCAGCCATCACCACCATCACGGATGCACGGTTCAATGAATCCCAATTACAAAGATATTGAAGGCAGCCATGAGTTCGGCTTGCAAAGCCCAACCCGCTCCCAGTAGAATATACTACAAGCGCCTTTATATCTTTTTTTTCCATTTTAAACTTTAATTTTTCTAACCTGTCTATAAATATTGAATTTTCTATTTTCATATATCTGCCTTTAATTTTAAACAATATAAATATTTGCTTTATATAGTTTTTTCATTCACTATATCATATAAAATTCCATCCACATCCTTTAACCTTTTTGTAACATGCAACTTTAATGAATATTTCGCTTCCGCAAAATTAGATTTTTTAAGTAAATCAAGGATTTGTCTATGTTCATCATTGTCTATTTTGATCCGCCCGGGCCTTAGTATGTTTTTAAACTGATATCTGGCCAAATTCAGTCTTATCGAATTGTAAAACAAAATCAGCCGTGAATTTCCCGTAGCCTCGATCATTTTGATATGAAATGTTGCGAAAGCTTTATGAAATTCAAGATATTGCTGCGGATCGTCGCCCGTAGGAACTGTTAATCGAGAAGCGGATTCAATCGATGATTCGAGTTCGGGTAGCTCGGTGGTATTGTTCATCTCCAGGAGATCGATGGCATAACATTCTATCATTTCTCTCGCCTGGTAAACTTCTATGAGATCCTCGGCAGAAATCTCAGTCACAAAAGTTCCCCTGTTTGGAATGCTGAATACCAATTTTTCGCTTTCCAGAACACGAAATGCCTCCCGAATGGGATGCCTGCTGACTTCAAGCGTAGAGGAAAGTTCATTTTCATTCAGCCTTTTACCTGGGGACAGTTCGCCTGTGATGATTCTGTTTCTTAAAAACTCAAGAACCAACTGGGTGAGACTTGGGGCTTGCATAACGTATCACTCCGAATAAGAAAAGTTGTGCACTGTGCACAATCCACAGTTGACATTTTGACCGCAAACTGTAATTTGTCAAGAAAAAAATGAATTGAATGTAACGGAACCGGATCCCCAGAGAGGAACAGACCCGGAACGGCGCAAGCAGATGCTGTCCCGGGTCTGAGAGGTTAAATGACGAGCTTGGCCACCTTCACGGCGCCGACCTTGAACTCCGGGATCTTGGCCAGGGGATCGAAGGCTTCTGCATTGGTCAGGACATTGGTGGGCACCTCTCCGAAATGAATCGGCAGGAACAGCGTCCCGGGCTTCACCGAGCGCGTCAGTCTGGCCGGAGCTTCTATGTCCCCTCTCCGGGAAGACAGCACAACAATGTCTCCATCCTTAACCTCGATTTTTTCCGCATCGACCGGATTCATGTCTACATAACCGGTTTTCTGTTCCACGTCCAGGTGAGGGGAAATCCGTGTCATCGTGCCGGTGTGGAAATGCGCGAACATCCGGCCGGTAGTCAGAAAGTAAGGGTATTCCTCGTCCGGGAGTTCGGCCGGATCCTTGTAATCCAGGGCGAAAAACTTTCCTTTGCCCCGCGCGAATTGATCCTTGTGCAGGTAGGGAGTCCCGGGATGATTTTTGTCCGAGCATGGCCACTGCAGCCCGTCGAGTCCAATCCGCCCGTAGGTCATTCCGGCATAGCTCTTGGGTGTGAGAGCCGTCATTTCATCAAATATTTCTTCAGGGGAATTATAGGCCATCGGGTAGCCCATCGCCGTTGAAAGTCTGCAGATGATCTCCCAGTCCGGAAGGGTTCGGCCGATCGGATCGATCGCCTTCCGGATCCGCATGCAGCGACGTTCGGTGTTCGTAAAGGTCCCTTCCTTTTCAGCCACCGACGCGCCGGCCAATACCACGTCCGCCACCTGTGCGGTCTCCGACAGAAACAATTCCTGCACCACGAGGAAATCCAGATTCTTCAGTGCATGGTTGAAATGGTTCCAGTCCGGATCGCTCAATTTTGGATTTTCACCGATCACATACAGGCCCTTGAGTTTCCCCTCCACCATATCGGTTATGGTCAGGCCAGGCGTTGCGGGTAAATCCGCGCCCCAGGCGTCTGAAAACTTTTTACGAACGGCGTCGTCGGCCACAGCCTGGTAACCCGTAAAAACATTGGGGAGGCCTCCCATATCGCAGGCTCCCTGCACGTTGTTCTGTCCTCTGAGCGGGTTGACACCCCCGCCATGAACACCGACATAACCGCACAGCATCGCCAGGTTGCAGCAGGATTTTACATTGTCGACACCGGTCGTGTGCTGGGTTATCCCCATGGCGTAAAGAAGGCTTCCCGGTGAATTGGTCGCATACAACCGGCTTATTTCCTCGAGATCCTTCGGCTCAACCCCGGTGATGGCGCTGACCTTATCGGGCGTATAGGCGCTGACGCTTTTTTCCAGTGCATCATAGTCTTCCGTCCGCGCAGCGATATAGTCCACGTCGTGCCAGCCGTTCTTTATGATGATATGCATCATGCCGTTCAAAAGCGCCACATCGCTTCCCAGCCGGTGGTTTACGCTCACATCGGCAAAGCGGGACAGCTGAATGTTTCTCGGGTCTGCGACGATCAGCTTCGCCCCTTTTTCCTTTGCACGGATCACCCTCCGTGCAATCAAGGGGTGGCATGCCGTGGTATTGGAACCGATGATAAAAATGCACCCGGCATCCTCGATGTCGGCCACCGAATTGGTCATGGCTCCGCTGCCGAACGCGGCGGCAAGACCTGCCACCGTGGAGGCGTGTCAGAGACGGGCACAGTGATCGACGTTATTGGTTCCGATCACCGCGCGGGCGAATTTCTGGGCAAGATAGTTTTCTTCATTGGTCATCTTGGCCGATACCAGAACTCCGATGCTGTCGGGACCATGTTCGGCGATAATCTCTTTGAACCGATCCGCGGTAAGCCGGATCGCTTCGTCCCAATCCGTTTTCATGAATCGCCCGAAGGTTTTGACCAGGGGCTGCTTCAGCCGCAGGATGCTGTTGACATGTTCGTGGAGATTCCAACCCTTGATGCACAGCTTGCCCTCATTGACGGGATGCGTCTTCATCGGCAAAGTGCCGACGATCCTGTTGTTGATCACTTCAAACAAAACTCCGCAGCCGGTTCCACAATAGGAACAGACCGATGGCACCAGTTTGCACTCCATTTCAGGCTCCTTTATATGCCTACGCCCCGCTGGCGGGTTGAATCGGTTTCGGCTCCAGCGTCACACGTTCCCCCAGGATGCTGAAGGGGGGCTGATCCGCATTGGTTCCGGTCTTGTAGTCGAAAAGCTTTAATACGATACGGCTGACCTTCTGGTAAAGCAACCGCAGCGGAATGTCCATCGGGCAGGCGTCCTCGCACAACCCGCAGTCGATGCAGCGGCCCGCCATATGAACGGCCCTTACCAGGTGGAAAACAGGAATATCGGGAATCAGCGGGCCGGCACGAACAAGCTCTTCGTTATCAAGGCTGCATTCCCTGCAGAAACAAACCGGGCATATATTCCGGCACCCGTAGCACTTTATGCATTTCTGGAATTCATACATCCACCGGTGGAGCCCCTCCTCCGGCCCGTACCGATCCACGTCTTCAAGGCTGAGGTTGTTGTCTATGCCAACCTCTTTTTTATATGAGCCAACCCCGGCGGGCTCAAGATAAGAGCAGTCTGGATGTTCCTTCAACCTGGAAGGGCAGCAATTGACATCCATCGTCGAAATCTGTTCACGCTTCAGCTGGTTCCAGACGTATAACACATTAAGCGCACGTTGACTGCAGTCGCGGGCGAGCATCCCGATCCGGATGTCAGGATCCTCCTCCGCCATGTGGGTCGCTATCTTTTCCAGGGAATACCGCGCAGGGCCTGCGACAAGATCGTCGACCTCCTCGAGCCGCTCCCGCGTGAAGCACCAGGGCAGCGGATGATTTTCCACCTCCCTGTACCCTAAAAAAACATCGATTTTTCCTTCTTCAAGCCAGAATTTGATTTTATCTATCATAAAATAATCTCCTCGAACCAGACGGCCCAATCTCACCGATGCCGAAGCCGTTCACGGTGACATCCTGCCTTCATCCTCCTGCACGCTGAAGCCGCCGGTGTGATTCAATCCCTTAACGCAAACCGACCAGTGCCGCCCTCGGAGCCTCGGAAAAGGCCGGAAGGGGGTTGGGGCCCAGAGATTTAATCTTTTCGGTGAACGCGGTCACCACCTCGACGAACTTCTGGGCTTCGGCCGACGAAATCCATGCCAGGTGCACCCTCTCCTCAAGCCCCAGCAGGCCCAGTAATTCCTGGAGAAACGTAACTCTCTTCACGGTCATATAATTACCATACAGGTAATGGCAGTCGCCGATGTGTCACCCGCCAACCAGGACTCCGTCGGCCCCGTCCTGGAGCGCCCTCAAAATGTGATGAGGGGAAATGGTGGCCGAACACATGACACGAATCGGCCTGATGTTCGGCGGGTAGGAAAGCCGGCTGACACCGGCCAGATCCGCAGCTCCGTAGGTACACCAGTTGCACATAAATGCGATAATTTTGGGCTCAAATCCGTCTTCTTTCACCATAGTCTCCTTGTTATACGAATATACAGATCCATTTCCCCGCTCAAGCAGCCAGCGCCCCCTTTATCTGGGCGTAGATTTCAGCGTTGTTGAATCCCATCAAAACAGGAACCTCGGACGGGCACGCGGCCGCGCAGGCACCGCAGCCTTTGCACAGTGCCTCATTGACCTCTGCCACCTTTTTCTCTTCATTCAAGGAAATGGCATTGAAAGGACACACCTCGATGCACGCAAGGCATCCGGAACAGAGATCGGGGTCAATGACCGAGACCACGCCTCCCACCTGGATCGAATCCATTGACAGCACGGTCAATGCCCTGGAAGCTGCGGCCCGGGCCTGTGCGATGCTCTCGTCGATCGGCTTGGGATAATGCGCCATGCCGCACAGGAAAACGCCGTCGTTTGCGAAATCCACCGGCCTCAACTTCTGATGAGCCTCCAGGAACCATCCATCCCCGTCCATGGGCACCTTGAAGAATTGTGCGAGAGCCTCGTCCCTGTGCGATATGATGGCCGAGGCCAGGCACAGGATATCGGCATGCACCGTCAATTCCCGGTCCAGGACGGGATCCCTGAACTCGACGCTCACCCCGTCTTCGTCGGCAACAACAACGGGTTTACGGTCTTTCGAGTACCGTACAAAAACAACTCCAGCCTCGCGTGCGGCCCTGTAAAGCTCCTCCCGTTTTCCATAGGTTCGCATATCACGGTACAGCACCACGATATTGACCGAGGGATTCCGGCGTTTCAGTTCAAGGGCGCTTTGCACGGTATGGGTGCAGCAAACCTTGGAACAATAGGGATTTTCATCGTTTCTGGATCCAACGCACTGGATGAAAACCACGCTGCCGGCTTTTGCCAGCCCGGGATCCTCATTCCGCAGCAACCCGTCCATTTCAGTGTGGGTTACAACCGCCGTGTGATCGCCGTAAAGATACTCCTTCGGCCGGTATTCCTCTGCACCCGTGGCAATGACAGCCACCCCGTGTTCGATGGTTTCTTTGGAGGAACCACCGGTCACCTCGGTTTTAAAATTGCCGATAAAGCCATCCACCCGGGTGATCGTCGAATTATCATGCAGTGTAATGAGCTCGCTGGCCCGTATTTCTTCCACCAGGTTCCGGACCAGATCCGGTATCGACTCCCCGCCGCCGGCATGGTTCAGCTTCAGCGCGTTACCGCCCAGGCTGTCCGATTTTTCCACCAGGTGAACCGGGTAACCCTGCCGGGCAAGAGCCAGGGAAGCCGTCATACCTGCAACCCCTCCGCCCACAACAAGGGCTGATTGACTGATCGGAAGGTCGCTCTGCCGCAGGGGAGTCAACAAACCGGCCTTGGCAACGGCCATCCGAACGAGATCTTTTGCTTTTTCAGTCGCCGCATCCGGATCATTTGCATGAACCCAGGAATCGTGATTTCTTATGTTGGCCATTTCGAACAGGTATTTGTTCAGCCCGGCATTAATCAGTGTCTCTTGAAACAGTCCCTCATGGGTTCTGGGCGTACACGCGGCGACGACCACCCGGTTCAAGCCCTGCTCCTTGATGACCTCGGCCATTTTATCCTGGGTATCCTGGGAACAGGTAAAAAGGTTTTCTTCTACATAAACGACATGGGGAAGCGTCCTTGCGAACTCCGCGACTTCCGGAACCCTCACCACCCCGCCGATATTGATACCGCAGTTGCAGACAAAAACTCCGATTTTCGAGGGCTCCCTGCGGACATCTCTCTCCTGCGGAACATCCACTTCCTTTGTCCGGGTATTTCGAGCGGGAGCCAGTTTTTCGGTGGCCGCGCAAGCCGCGGCACTGGCTTCCATAACGGATTGGGGGATATCCTTCGGCCCGGTAAAAGCACCGCAGGCATAAATCCCCGGGACGGAGGTGCCCACGGGATGAAAACTGTCGGTGCTGGTGAAATGATGCGCATCCAGATCTATTCCAAGCCTTTCGGACAGTTCTCTGACTGAATCATCGACTATCATGCCCGTGGACAATACGATCATATCGAAGGCCTCTTTTTCGATCCGGCCTTCTTCGTCGATGTAGCTCACAGGAATCGAGCCGTCTTCGGCCGGGCGATCCACGGAATGCACCCGGGAGCGGATGAATCGAACGCCGTCTTTTTGCGCCTTTTCATAATAGCGGTCGAAATCCTTTCCGTGGGTCCGCATATCCATGAAAAAAACCGCACAATCCAGCGGAACCTTGCTGTGTTCTCTCGCGATCACGGTCTGCTTGATAGCATACATGCAGCACACCGACGAACAGTAGCCGTTGTCGCACCTGTTGACGTCACGGGAGCCTACACACTGAAACCAGGCTATCTTCCCCGGCTCCTTTTTGTCCGAAGGCCGCGACAGATGCCCCATGAATGGCCCGGTCGCAGAAAGGATCCGTTCGAATTCCAGCGAGGTCACCACATCCTTAAGAGCAGAATACGAATAGGTGTCATACAGAGTTGGATCGAAGGATTTGAAGCCGGGTGCAAGGATCACGGAGCCCACTTTCAACTCGAGTTCTTCCTCACGGTCATCAAAATTGATGGCTCCGGCCGGGCAGAATTTTTCGCATGCCCGGCATTTTCCTTTCTGAAAATAAATGCAGTTTTCGCTGTCGATAGCGTATTTAAGGGGGACCGCTTGTGAATAAAGAACATAAATCGCCTTGCGTTTAATCAGTCCCTCGTTGTAGAGGTCATCCACCTTCTTGGGACATTTTTCCGCGCAGTTCCCGCACGCAATGCATTTGTCCATATCCACGAAACGCGGGTGCCGCGTTACGGTCACCGTAAAATCACCTTCCGTCCCTGAAATGCTTTTGACTTCGCTGAGTGTCAGAAGCTCTATATTGGCATGCCGGCCGACCTCGACCAGTTTGGGTGCCAGGATTCACATCGAACAGTCGTTGGTCGGGAAAGTCTTGTCCAGCTGAGCCATGACTCCGCCGATAGCCGGCGATTTTTCAAGCATATAGACGTAAAATCCAGCATTCGCAATATCCAGGGCCGCCTGCATGCCGGCGATGCCGCCGCCGACGACCATTACTGCACCCTGCAGTTCCCGGTTGCTCAC
>Ga0209614_1002284_pt1 | contig 12886 bp, 11 predicted proteins | sample BlaSprsedimmetaG_FD_185484 | JGI IMG/M metagenome (GOLD analysis project Ga0209614, IMG submission 185484) | Hot spring sediment bacterial and archeal communities from California, USA to study Microbial Dark Matter (Phase II) - Blank Spring... ... | reverse complement strand
AGCCAGGCAAAGTGATGGACTAATTGGGTGTTCATTCAAGAAACGCTATCAGCGCTTTACTCAGCTATCAGACATTCAAATTGTGTATAACAAGATTATAACATAGGGGGGGCGGAGTGCAAGGTTAGCGGATCTATTCTGTGCTAGGCCATTGACATTGGTAAACCTGTAATATACCCGGATAGTTAGGATCGGAGAACTCCGCTTGTACTACACAGGAATTTGAGACCATCGCCTCCATCAATCTGGGGAACCAACCAGGATTCAATACCAAATAATCAGGGGCATATTGCTGGGTAGCCCATATAGCTGTATCTTGATAGGTAGATTCTCGCTGCATTTGTAGGGCAACTTCGGGTTGTAATAGGCCAGCAAAATCTACCATAGGAAGTCGGGCATAATAGCCAATAATGCCGATCTCCAATGTTCCCACGCTGACCTGTGGTGGAAGATGCTCAGCTAACCATATTCCAACTGCTTGATAGATATCAAAACGATTATCATTATTATTACTCAGCCACCGGACACCTTTATATTGGGGCCAAAGCATGAGAACCAATAAGATAATGACTAAACCTCGGCATCGCCAATTAGCCTGCCAGCTAGCGGGTAAATGATCAATCAACCACTGCACACCCAACCCAACCATGCCTATAATCACAGGCACAAATGGCGCATAGTACCAGAAATAGCTGCTTACTCCCAGGATGGTATACCCTAGAAAGTACACAAATCCCCAACCAGTCAAAAGCAGGTATTGACGTTTTTTAGCGAAAGCATACCCCATGCCCAAACAAAAAAACACGCCGTGAAACCAGTAGAAGGGATTACGCGCATAGGCAACAAGCATAGTCCAGCCGCCCTGAGCAAATCTCTGACTGATAGCCATCGCGCCTTGATATTGTTTAGCTGCTAGCGTAACAGGGAAGGGTGAGCCAAAATAAACCCAAGAAAAAAGATACCAAGGTGCAATCAGCACACTGTAGAGCACTACCATACGCCAAGGAAACTTACGTTGATGCAAAAGCATATCAAATCCGAGTATCCCCGCGACCAGTACGCCGTCAGAACGCGTTAATGTTGCCAAAGCTGCAGGCACCATGGCCCACACTGGTTGATCATTAGCGTAGAGAAGAAACGCGGCTAGGACGAGCATAAGAAAAAAGCTCATTTCTGCTCCAAAGGTGCTTAACAAAAGAGGAAAGAATGGAAACAGTATCGCGGCAACGATACCAGCCACAGGAGCTTTCCAAGCACGCCCTAGGTAAAGTAAAAACAGTCCCCCCAGTGTCACGCTTATTGCACTGATAAAGTTGCTTAGACGCGGCAAATCTGACCAAAGGTAACTCAAGACAGTTAGCAACAAAGTATATAGCGGCGTTGTGGTACTCAAGACATACTCGTTGGGATTGTAAACAAAGCCCAAGCCACGACGCAAGTTATCAGCATAGCGATAAGTAATAAAGGGATCATCGTAAGCACGATGATAAAGCAACGCATATAGAATTGCGCAAATTAAACACGAATAAATTGCGCGCAATATACTTCTCAAATGACTCTTTGTCATCTTAAAATATTCCCAATATAACCATCTGCCACACTATCGTTTTCGTGTTATCAACGGTAAATAGAGACGGTGGGTAGCTACAAGAACTGTGGTTGTTGATTCGTTGTTGGTGGTCGTTAGCTCACTGATCTCGTTTTGGGGATCAACCACAATGCGGATCTGATGTGCTCCTGGGAGCACATTCGGCCAAACAATAGAAACAGTTCCCACTTCAGCGCAGCCTTGTAAAGGCGTGGCCAAAAATGCGGTTCCGATGAGTGTGTCCTCAGCATCAAAAAAATCAACTTGAATTGGTTGGGTGACAGCTATATTACCTACGTTGGATATTTTAGCTAACAGCGTCAATGTAACCGGCTCGCCCAGAGAAAGTGGAACCTGTTGCTGTGTAACCTGTACAGCTACCAGGTCCACAGTTGGGGCAATTGCACTTGTGAAGGCGCTAAAATAGGGCGCCATTTCTGGCGCGCCAGTGTGGGGATTGAAGAGATAACCTCCATAGCGTGTGTCATCGAGGCTATACCAGAGCCAACGTTGAACCAATCTGTCTTCATCAGCAGGATAGCCTATAGCTGGATCACTGACATTCAAAAGGAACTCGAATGTACCGGTCATAAATTCTGCCGCGCGTTCTTTGGACCAACCAGCATATGTATGGGGTACAAGCGTTCCATATTCAGTGATTAGCAGGGGTGTATCACGATACCCCCAATCACGCATCCAGCGGCGAAATTGGATGATGCGCTCTTGGAAGATGTCAAGATCATCCGTATCTTCAAGTTCGTACCATTCACCTGCGGTAGCTGTGACACCGGGAGGAATCTCAGCTCCCCAACACGCATCGGGATATGCGCTACAACTAGCCTCCCGCAAAATGAAAGAGTGTATACTCCAGGCATCAGTGGGCAGGGGCACTTGGTATTGCGCCAGATAATGGGTCAAGACCTGTTCTAGGTATTGTATACGCAATGGAGTAGGCTGTACAATGCTACCAACAGCCACTTGAGCTGTAGGGTCATGCGCCTTGATGAAGAAATAAGCATCATGATATGCCTGGGCATAGTCTTGAGGTAAAACATTGTCCTGATAAATACAATCTGGCTCATTTCCCACTAGCCAGAGCGCCCCTGGATTGTTTGCAATAATATCTGCTAAATCATCCCCAGAAGGCGAGTAAGTAGAGCCACTTACCCTCAACACTTGTGCAAATTCTATCTCGCCTGGACGATCTGGAGCGAGAAGCGCCCTCCAATTTAGATACCAACCCAGATTTAGCGAAGTGATATTATAAGTCGTCAAGGCTGATGAGGTTACCCCAACTCCAAAACGGCAATTCAGGTATGACTCCTGTATTGTATAGAGAACATCTTGTTCTTCGGGTGGGGCTGCACTTAGCACGGCATTTTGGCCCCATAGGCCAAGTAACAGCATAAAGCAGAGGATTAACAACCCTCTTCTCTCCAAACGCACCTGACAGGGTATATACGAAGTGTTTAAGTTTGCTTTAATCTTCATATTCTTATGGCTCGTAGACTAAATACAGCGGGCTATCATCAACCATAATGGTAATTCTTTGATCCATGACATCATCTTGTGCATCTGTATAGAGCACTTCATTGCCCCATTTATCAATTACCAGTAAGCGCGAGGCTGTCACCGTGTAAGGTAACACAGGCGCATCTTGACTGTTCCAAGTACTGCCTTCGGTCCAAACTACATCCATGCGATGCCGACCCACTTGGAAAATATATCCCTCCATGCTACTAGAACCTGTTTCCACTATGTTCAAAGGGCGCTGATAGATTGCATGTTGCAATTGCTGTGTCATAACTTGATAGGCATAATAAGCAGGTTTAGGTTGCAAATTTCTATCCAACAAGCCAGGTAAGTCAACTTGACCGCCATCATGCTTCATAAACCAAATTGCTATAGGCAATCGCGCAGCCATAGTGCGCACATATCCCTTGACAACATAATCGCTTTGTAACTTATCAGTACCCCAGTTGCCACCACCACTCCAGCTGAATTCTGTGCAGATAACAGGCATTGATTCGAATCCGTACTCGGCTAGTTTTTGTCGTACATAGTTAGCTTTACCGATAATATCTCGGCCATAAGGCTCCCAATTAGGGCGAAAAGGAGGATAGTAATGGAAGTTCATGACATCAAAACAGTCATGGCCTTGACACGCAGCCAGTACATCGTCTAAAAAGCTGCGTACAAAGATCCCTCCCTGATCCTCGTAATAATCTAATGCCAGCCCACCAATTACGACCTGGGCTTCAGGATTGGCTGATTTAATCACTGGATATAACCCTCGTAGTAAACCAGCGTAGCCAGTGCCGTTGTTTCCCCAATAGCCAAATCCGCCAAGTTCAGCATGCTCGACACTAGCGTTATCTGGTTCATTATAAATCTCAAAATACGTTACTTCGCTGTAACGTTCTACTAGGGCACCCAAAAATTCGTGTAGCTCTGCGGTATCATAAACTGGTCCCATAGGATATTCCGCTGCCCAAGCAGGCTGACCACCTAGAATCAACACCAGGTTAATGTCGTGCGCTGTTGCATTTTCAATCGAGAGATCCAAAGAGGTCCAGTTATAGTGTTCAGGTGTAGTATTAACTGGTTCAATCGCAGCCCAGTTTATCGGTACCCGTACCCAACGTGCGCCCGCTTCGGCAATAGTATCTAGACCGCTCGCGGCGTTTAGATTACCGTAAAATTGCACTCCAAAGTTTGGCGTTACATCAGCCCAGTAGTTAGCAACCAAAGGTAAGTAAATTGTAGTGTTAATCGGTTCCATTTGTGTGAGCATTGTAGCAGATACTTGACTCGCTTCAGCTTCCACAATGAAACTATCTTGAATAGCGTAACCCGGTGTGATTGAACTAGTGAAAAGCACAGTCCCTAAACTCAGACAGATCAAAATGGCTAAAATCCAACGTAATTTAGCTAGCAATGACATAGAATTCTCCCTCTAATTATGACTACGTAATACCAACGGCAGGTAGATGCGATGTGGTCTATAGGCCAGAACCCAAATACTAGAATCGTTACCTGTAGCAATAGAGGTTGGGCTAAGACCTTGCATCGGTAATGGATAATATTCCAGAGTTGCGGGGCTTGTAGGCGTCAGTTTGCCAATTCTCCCAGCGCCGCTTTGTGTAAACCAAACTTGATTTTGAGTATCTCGAACCAATGCTGTAGGTAAGCTGTGTAGAGGGCTTAAATCATAAGGGGCCGCCACAGGGAATGTGCCTATGAAGAAGCGTGTGATACGATTGCCACGCCGCTCCGCGATCCACACATCATTACCGCTGATAGCGGCCAAGGCATAAGGTTCATCAAAAGAAACTAGCGTGCCGGGTGTAACCCACGAGTTGGGTGGGGTAAATCGAATAATCTTATTCGTTGCCGTAGCTGCCACCCAAATTGATTGACCAGAAATAGCTATCCCGTAGGGACGTCCCCCACTCAAAGTATCAGTATAGTATTCATGGATGACATAATCTGTAGTATCGGTGATAACTAAACGCGCGATCTTATCTGCCTGCATTTGTGTAAACCACAGGCTCCCATCGCTCGCCAATGCAAGATTGGCCGGGTAGCTGTTAGGAGTTGGCACAACAAACTCATCAACATGACCATCAACCGGATTGAGTCGCCCAATTTGATTACGCCCTGGCGCGGTAAACCAGATATAGCCATTGCCAGTAGTGAGATTTAGTGGGTAGCTGCCAACAGTCACGGTGTATTCACGGTATAGATATTGGGTGGTATTGGTATAGACCAACATTCCTAGCCGATCAACACTTGGTTGAGTAAACCAAACTGCCTGCTGTCCGCCCTGCGTGGCTACAGCTATGTCACCAATACCAACGTTCAAGGTTGGCAGTGTATAGGTAAACACAAATGCACCACTGGCACGGTCAACCGCATAAAGGAAAGTTTCACCGGGAGGAAATCCTTGCTGATGCCAAAGTTGCACTTGTGACGCGGCCCTAACCGTGCCGATCTCACCCGACACCCCTAACAGCAATATAGCTAATAGGATAGCGCTAAATGCACAACCAAGCACTAGTCGCCCAGCGGTTCTCATCAGTTTCTTATCCATTATTATTTATCTCCTGCAAATACTTAAACTATTGGCGTGCTCGTACAACTATGAGCACTATCACCGCAATCAATAACAATCCACTTGTACCACAGAGCGGCGAGATGCTTGGTGTGGTTGTAGCAGTTGTTGTTGGTGTTACGATAGGCGTTGGAGATACCGGTGTAGGGACAGGCGGCTGTGCAGTAGCGGTAGCGGTTGCTGGCGGCGTGGTCGCCGTTGGCATAGTCGTAGGGGTAGCGGTTTCCGTAGGAATAGATTCTACGGGCGTCGCTAACTCGGTTGCGGTAGGGGTTGGAGTTGACGTTGCGGGCAATGTAGTTGCAGTTGGAGGCAAAAGCGTAGCAGTAGGTGCCGTTTCTGTGGGCGCAACGGCTGTGGGGGGAGCTGGTTCAGACGTTGGCGGCGGTGCGGTTGGCGGGGGCGGCTCAGTAGTTGGAGGTGTTGCAGTGACTACTGGTGTCATTGTAGGAATAGTTTGTCGCACCCGATTTTGCTCAGGCGCCGCCCAAGTACCACCTGTTATGGCCAATACGCTCACTATCACCAATAAAAACCAAAAACCAGTTCTTCTAAAAAACACTGAAGACCTATTCATAGATCACCTCGATCTTAAAATCGGTGCTTAAAAATCCATTAAAAGTTAATTGTGTATCTGTGGACATTACCGGTAAGGGCGTGACGCTTACCCATTGCGCATCTTGCGGCAAGGTCACAGTCACAGTGATGGGAATGTTAGCCGTCCCCGGTTGTTTTTGCCATAGCAATGAGTAGCGCCATTGATTATCAAGCCTTTGTACCACCACGGGAAGATCATATTCCCAGCGTTGCGTAAGCGTATCTCCAATTTCCAATACGAAGAGTTGACCGAAGACAGTTTTACCAGCTTCAGAAACCAATGTTTCAGCCTGCCCATCATCAGCGGCGCCTCGCACTAGATAGTGACCAGGTGTCGGACGTGATGTCGCGCTGCGTAGTTGACTGCCATCTGGCACATAGAGACGCAAGTAATCATAATAACAGCGCTCCATCATTTCCACGTAAGTGAGATGTCCCTGGTAAGACACACGGGGATCACACAACACATCCTGCAATTCTCCCCGGTGAGCATAGGTCAGCTCTACGATAGCGCTGGCAGTACCATCCGCATTCAGCATGACATGATAGTTCCAACTGCGTTCAATCAAAGGATCTACTTTGCCAAAGCCAACATTTGCATCTACCACCATGAGGTAATCGCCTTGTGTTGCCTGTAAGGCGCCATCCCACCCTAAACCTGCCATAATCGTCGCGGCGGCTGGTTCGTCTAGGTAGATCAATATATGCCGCTCATTTAAGGCGCGGTAGATGTTTAAGAGAAGCAGTTTAGTATCTACTGAATCAGGGGCTGCTTCCAACTGGGTGCGCAATGCGGTTGCCAGTTCCTCGATAAAGGCCTTGCGCTCCCCAAACCATTCTGCGACCACTCCCTCAGCGCCAGGGTTCCAGGCTTCATGCATAAAATCACGGATATTTTCTGCTGTCAGGGGCGGTGCGGCAGGATCCTCCAAGCGTAGCTCGCCGAAAGCAGTCAATATCAGTTCCACTGCGTATTGATCCAGTGCGATGACACCATCCACCTCGATGTCCTGTCCGTATTCGTAAAAATAAGCCGCTTGCTGCGCCGAGGTTGGGAAATCCGGAGACCAGTTAGCATCGCGAAATAGCCAGAGATCGGCGCCCATATAGTTGTAAAGGGGTTCTGGTGGGCGCGGATAGGGCTTGTTGGCGTAATCATCTACTGTGTAGGAATCCGCAAAGGAGAAGTGAGTCATCTGCCATTCTTCCAGCGTTACCTGCCCCACGGCGCTAATAAAACCGCCTGTGGGACGCATTTCATCATCGTTCTGGACTAGAATCAGGTAAGTGCGCGGCTCATTTGAACCTAGCATATCTGGCGCGATGAGCGCAATTTGCAGCCCGGCCTGCAGTAACGGCAGCCCTTCTTCGAGCAGCGCCGCTCTGCGGGCTATAGGCGGCATGAGAGATGTGGCGTCTACCTGAGACCAGGCCGTTTGCGCACATTCCACTGCCATTGCTGCTTGTTGTAAAGCGGGCGCGTTTTGCACCAGCAGCTCCGACACTTGCGCCAGCTCCGGCAATGCACCGGTGGTTTGCCAGTTCACCAGAAGTGGTTCGAGAGCCGTGCAGAGCACACTGCCAGCCTCGGTCAAGCCATCGGCAGTGGTGAGCAGGTGCGGGGCAGCGCGCAAATCGCCACCCACGAGCGGCAGCCAACCAAATGCACGCCCGGCAGGTAGTAGCCATCCAGCATCAGTACGAATTAAAACCACACGATCTCGCGTTGTTTGTACCAATGCGCAGGCTGCTACTGGATCGAGCGTTTCTGTATCGCCGGCCAATGCCTGTAACTGGCTTAATTTAGACCATAGATCAACCCCAGCCCAAATCAAACGCCCAGCCCAGATCAGCAGGCATACTGTGCATAAGCCCAATAGAATCCAGAATATACGTCGGTAGTTCATCTTTCGTTAGGTATTTCAGATATAATCATTTGCCAGGGTCGCTGAATTTCTCGCGCCACTTGTTCTGGCGTCACACCTGGAGTTAGCGACTCAACACCCAGTGATTCCGCCAGAAATCTTCGATAAGATGGAAGCACCCACAAATCGCTGTCTATGATCATGACATCAGGACGTCGATTCCACGCAGCCTGTGCATACCAGAGCGCGAACGTATGCCCATCTTGCATCGTGATAAGCACAGCGTTGGAAGGCGCATTGGTCAGCGTAGCCTCGGCCCAGGAAGCAGCTGTTTGATCACGCCGTAACGTCATCCGCGGCCCCCATACCCACCCCTGAAGTAATGGTAACATCAGCAATATCGCTCCAAACTTGTCCCCTTTTTGCTGTTGTAACCATTGGTATGCTCGATCTAGTCCTGCTATTAACCAGAATGCAGCAAGCGGTAATGCTGCCACTAAATAGACCAGTGAATCTGCTGTATTATACCATAAAGCATATCCGCTCCAAGATAGGAAGGCGAAAAGTGAGGTCCACGCAAAGAAGGGGCGCTCATGGCATTCTACCCACCAACCGCCCCCTGCTAGTAGCGCACCAATGGGCGTAAACTGTTGGGCTAACAGGCTCAGCCAAGCGATTAAACGTTGAGGTAATGCTGCGAACGGTAATGCAAACAAGTAATGGCGATAAAGTTTTGCGGTGACAAATGTCCACCAACCGTCCCATGATTGAAAATCTCCCCAGGGGAAGGGTATTTTCCCTCGTATAAGCAATACGGGACCGTACAGTAGCAAAGTCATGCCAGCTGCGGCGACTAGAGTTTGCAGAGCATGAGGGCGTTCTCTGTTGGTAATTAACACTACCGGCGCTAAAAAGATAAGCGTAGGATGCGTTCCCAGTCCAATACCCCATACTAGCCCTATCACCCAGCCTGGCGCATCGTGCTGTAGCAGATAAAGCGTCAAGGCTGTACTGAAAGCAGCTGGGGCATAGACCTCCGTGATGAGCGCCTGCGACCACCACAGCGGAGCCAGGCCCAAGAGCAATCCCGCGCTGATCCGCACGATGGTGGAGTATTGCCTGTGAGCTATCGTCAGCCCCGCTGCGCCCGCTGCCAATACTGCCGACATCAGATTGAGCCGCCAGGCAGGATCACCCCAGGGCAAGCGGATGAAAAACTCGCTTAGCAGGAGATAGGTAGGACTTCCCGGCGGATGGGGGATGCTGCCACGCAGCACTGCCGTCGCTAAATCGCCCCCATCTGCGCCGTGATGCGCCCAGGTGAGACTCGGAGGTAACCCAACTACGTAGATCGCCAGTAGCCCAACTATGACTACCAGCACAGCCCCATAGCTGTTGGCATGGCGCTGCTTTAACGCACTTTGGCCCACAGCACTGTTTGTTTTCGCTGTAAATAGCGTATCAGCCCACCCAAAGCGCTGGCATTGGTAAAGCAGAAGTAGAAGGGCAGGCGCAACCATTTGGAGCGTACACCGATAGCCTCGAGCAGGCCACCTAGCCCAGCAAACGTATAGAAACCTAGTTGCAGCCAGAAGCAAAGCCGATAAAACGGCCATGAACTGAGCGCCGCTGCCGTTCCAAGCGCCGTTAGCATGAAAAGCGGCGCTAACCAGCGTAGCACCTTGTGGGAGACATACTGGAAAGCAATCAGCCCATAGCGAGGCGAGAGCAGTCCTCGCAACCGTCCAATAGCCTGGAAACCACCTGCCGCATTCCGCGCCCGACGTGTCCATTCCCCGCGCAAAGATGGCGTAGCATCCTCCCACGTCACCGCGCCCGGCTCGTAGACGACACGCCAGCCTTCCATCACTAAGCGCATGGAGAGCACGAAATCTTCGATGATACTATCCTCTTCTAGCGGGCGATAGAGCGTGCGGCGGATCGCAAAGAACTCGCCAAGTGCGCCAATCGCAGTGCTCACCAGCGAATCCGCCTGCTTGAGCGCCGATTCATATCGCCAGTAAGCTGATTCTCCCTGCGCCTGCACCTGCGCTGCTGGCCGGATGCGCTTTTCCCCACTGACACACGCGACCTGGGGATCAGCAAAATTGCGCACCAGGGTACGCACACTACCCGGTTCCATAAAGGTGTTGGCATCAGAGAAAATCAAAATCTCACCCTGCGCTTCCGGCGCAGCGCGATTCATAGCGGCAATCTTTCCACGCCGCTCTGGTTGGAACAAAAGTTTAATTCCCTGCTCGGCATACGCTTGCGCGATCGCCACGGTACGGTCGGTGGAACCATCGGCGATCACAATGATTTCGCGCAGTGCTGTGGGATAATCCAGAGCCAGAAGATTCTCTATTTTTTCGGCGATGACCGCTTCCTCGTTTAACCCTGGAACAATCAACGTAATCGTCGGTTGGATAGGGGCTTGCTTGTGCGGGCGCGGACGCCACCGTGCCAACTGTCGAATGAACAATGGATAGCCCAAATAGGTCCACGCAACTGCCAGCGCCGCCAGCCAGAATAATAACATGAGTATCCAGGTCATACATCCCCCAGATTGATAATTTGTAGAGAGTCATCATGTTCCTTCAGTACACCACCGAGGATGAAAATGTAGGACAGGTTGCCAACCTGTCTTACGCTCAGGCTATTTTCTAGGGATTTGTTAGGATACTTTTTTAGGTCAAATGATGCTGTAATCATAAAGGCTTTCTTATCTTGATAACGCCGTACCAGGCCCAATGACGAAAAACGGGAATTTGGTTAAATATCCAAGTGTCCAACCTGGTAAGGCAAGCATGGAGTCTGCGGAACAGAGCTTCCCCGCCAGGCAGGAAGCGTACTGGATAGGCCATTGGCATGAGTAAAAACCAAGTTTCTACCTCTCCTCCCCCAAAAAGTTCTATGATATGATAAATTTCTTGCAGAGATAAGGGTTTCTCATCCATGCTGCGTAGCGTGGGTGTAAGTTTGCGTCCGAGCCAAAAAACAGGATGTTTAATCATGGGTTCCGCAAAAGCGGCGCGCCCACCAGGGATAACACCCGCAAAATTTCGGACACCATCAGGGAGAGGTTGTCCAAGTGATGTAGAACGGCTTTACCGAAAATAAATGTGAACATTACGGTTGTTCCCGGTGATTTTTCGAGTTGTTTCCTGGCTTGCAAAAGCTGGGTTGAGGCTAAATCCATTCCGACAACCTGTGTCCCATAACCCGCAAGCGTGGATAAATCTCTACCTGCACCACAACCAAGATCTAATATCCGGTCTGTGGGTTTAGGATCAAGAAACAGCAGCATTGATTTTACAACGGGGCTGAAAGCCGGGGCATTGTATAGGTGCTGATTTAGCGAGTGACGTTGGTTCGCTTGCTGATCATGCCACTCCATTTCTCTCTGCTGCACCGAGGTGTGGAGCGTCGGCTGGCGACTCATTTATAGCCTTTCCTCAATAATCTCAAGTGAGACCCATTGCCACAGAACAGCAACGCGAGTGTTATCAATGGCGTCGCGAGCGCTACCAGGTGCAACACCAGCCCCACCGCCAGAGCTTGATCAGCAGGAAAGCCAAAAACAGCGAGGGAGACAACAGCAATCCCTTCGTAAATGCCCAGACGGCCCGGGACTGGCACGGTACCGCCGACCATCAGTGTGACCAGCAAAAAGCACGCTGCAGGGAGCGAAGGGCTGCCAAATGCGATGAGGATCAGCTGGTTTGCCAGCGCGTAAAGTCCCCAGGTCAATAGCGTCCAGAGCGCCGCACGCGCTGCTAACTTCGGTTGTCGGACACTCTCCAGACTGGCTGCCAACTGTTGAAGCTTGGGTAACAGGCGCGCGTTCCAACGAGGTGGGATGTAACGCAACAGGACTGCTGCCCAGCGCAACAGGGTCTCTTGTTGCCATACGCCAACCCCTAGCACGGCGATGCCGATCAACAAGGTGATGCCTACGCCCCAGGTGGATTCAGCGAACCACTCCGGCAGCGGAATCCATAGCAACAGCATCACGCCGCAGCCGACAAGCGCCAGCAAATCCCACAATTTTTCCAATGCAATTGTGCCCAAAGCCTCGGTCGCACCGGAACCATGCTCCGCACGTACCCAGAGCGCACGGGCTACATCGCCACTGCGTAGAGGGAGCGCCGTGTTGAGCACCTGACCCACGAGCAAGGCGCGCAATGCTGCTCCCCAGCTGATCGGGGTGTGCCAGAGCAACACCTGCCAACGCCAAACACGTGTGGCATATCCGGCAAGTGTGATCAGCACAGCAGCGGCGACCCAGCGATAGTCGGCGCTGCGCAACGCGGACAACAATGCGTGCCAATCCAGGTCACGCACCAACAACCCAACAGCGAGCACGCCTGCCAGAAGTCCCAGCCCCCACCGCAGAGCAATGCGCCAGTTGATGTTGGCAGGGAATCGGTTCACAGCAGGGTCAGAAGATTCTGTGGGGTATGCGTCCTCAGCTTCCTCGCCCTTTGAGCGGACGAGTTTTATCTCTTCAGCGCAAGGCATAGACCGCGCTTGGCGTTTTCTCATCCATAGCCCATGCAGCGGTTGCACAAGCCAGGCAAGGGCCAACAAAGCCCACAGCCAGCGCTCCCACACGCGGTCAGAGAGAGCAGCCATACTGATGCAGAACAGCATCAAGCTACCAGCAACCCAATTCTGGATAGCTGGGCGCGCCCACACAACACGAAAACGCACGCCTTCGCA
>Ga0209614_1002281_pt1 | contig 12904 bp, 12 predicted proteins | sample BlaSprsedimmetaG_FD_185484 | JGI IMG/M metagenome (GOLD analysis project Ga0209614, IMG submission 185484) | Hot spring sediment bacterial and archeal communities from California, USA to study Microbial Dark Matter (Phase II) - Blank Spring... ... | reverse complement strand
GGGCAATGGCGGGACGGTGGGCGGGAAGATGACGCCGGTCGCAATCGCGGCGGAGGATATTTTCGAGCTGGGCGCCTTCGCGCAGAAGAACGCGATTGACCTGGCGGTGGTCGGGCCGGAAGTCCCGCTGGCGGCGGGTATCGTGGATGCGTTCCAGGTTGCCGGGCTGCGTGCCTTCGGGCCAGTGCAGGCCGCCGCGCAGTTGGAAGGCTCCAAGGCGTTCGCCAAGCAATTTATGATCGAGGAGGGCATCCCCACCGCGCCCGCAGGCATATTCACGGACTACGACGCGGCGTTGGCCTATCTGCGGCAGCTTGATGAGCCGGTTGTCGTCAAAGCCGATGGGTTGGCGGCGGGGAAGGGCGTCCTCGTGTGTGACACGCGCGCCGAGGCGGAGGACGCGCTCAAGCAAATCATGGTGGATCGCGCGTTCGGCGCTGCGGGCGACAGGGTGCTCATCGAAACACGGCTGGGTGGCGAAGAAGCGTCGCTGCTGGCGTTCTGCGACGGGACGACGGTCGTGCCGATGCTGCCCGCCCGCGACTACAAGCGCGCCCGCGACGGCGACGGCGGCCTCAACACCGGCGGGATGGGCGGCTACTGCCCTTCGCCGCACCTCACGCCGGAACTGGTGGATGAGGTCACGCGGCGCGTGCTCCAACCGGCGGTGGATGGGATGCGGCGGCGCGGCACGCCCTACGTCGGCGTGCTCTACGCCGGGCTGATGCTCACCGTGTCCGGCCCGCGCGTGCTCGAATTCAACTGCCGCTTCGGCGACCCGGAAACGCAACTCCTGATGCCCCTGCTTGACACCGACCTGGTAGACATCATGCTCGCCTGTATCGAAGGCCGTTTGTCGTCCGTCCCTATAGCCTGGAAATCCCTCGCCAGCGTCGGCGTCGTCCTCGCCTCTGGCGGCTATCCGGGGGACTATGAGAAGGGAAAAAGAATCAAAGAATCGGCGAATGAGCGAATGAGCGAATCCCCCTCTCCCGCCCCGTCTACCGTCTACGGTCTACCGTCTACTGAAGTATTTCACGCGGGGACAAAGTTACAGAACGGCGAACTCGTCACCTCCGGCGGGCGCGTCCTCGCCGTCGTCGCCACCGCGCCAACCCTCCCCGAAGCCCGCGAGTGTGCCTACGAGGCCGTAATGCACGTTCATTTCGAAGGGATGCATTACCGCACCGACATCGCAGCAAATGTGCGAATGGCGAATGGCGAATCTCCCTCTCCCTCTCCCGCCCCGTCTACCGTCGCGCGAATCTTCGCGCCCCGTCTACCGTCTACCGACTCCGCCTACGCCGCCTCCGGCGTAGACATCGACGCCAAGATGACGGCCTTCCAGCGGATGCGCGCGGCGGTGGAGAGCACGTACACATCGGCGGTGCTCGGCGGGATCGGGGCGTTCGGCGGGCAGATGGCGCTGGACGAGGTGTGTTTGCGCGACGCGGTGTTGGTCGCTTCGACGGATGGCGTGGGCACGAAGACGATGATCGCCGAGGCGATGGGGCGCTACGACACCGTCGGGCACGACATCGTCAACCACTGCGTCAATGACGTGCTAGTGCAGGGGGCGCGACCGCTGTTCTTCCTGGACTACATCGCCTCCGGCAAGTTGGAGCCGGACGTGATTGTGTCCGTGGTGAGTGCTTGCGCGGAAGCGTGTCGCGCCGTTGGCTGTGTCCTCATCGGCGGGGAGACGGCGGAGATGCCCGGCGTCTACAAGCCGGGATCGTTCGATTTGGTGGGCACGCTCGTTGGGTGGGCGCCGCGCGAAGATCTGATTGACGGGCGCGACGTGTGTCCCGGCGACGTGTGCCTGGGGCTGCCGTCATCGGGGCTGCACACCAACGGCTATTCGCTGGCGCGGCGTGTTTTCGCCGATGTGAATTGGGACACGGTGTTCCCGGAGTTGGGTTGCTCCGTTGGGGATGCGCTGCTTGCGCCGCACCGGGCCTACCTGGCGGAGTTCGACGCGCTGGTCGGCGCCGGCGTGCGCATCAAGGCGATGGCGCACATCACCGGCGGCGGTTTCCCGGACAACTTGCCGCGCGTCTTGCCGGATGGCACCGGTGTGGCACTGGATCGCGCCGCATGGACCGTTCCACCGCTCTTCCGCCTGATTCAACAGCGCGGGCAGGTCAGCGACGACGAGATGTACCGCGTGTTCAACATGGGCGTCGGCATGGTCGTCATCGTCGCGCCGGGGGATGTGGGCGCGGCGCTGGCGGCGGTTCCGAAAGCCACAGTCATCGGGAAAATCGAAGCCTGGGATGGTCAAGGGTCACGAGTAAGGCTATTGTGATGTGGATGACGATGCCTGGGTGAGCAATTGATCGAGTGAGCGTTCGTATCGTTCTATGATCAGGTCGACTAATAATTGCAGATTGCCTTGATTGGCGGCTTCCAGCACATTGAGGTATCGATCACGTGCTTCCACCGGAATAATAACGTAGGGTAAACCGAAGTAACGGAAGACGTAGTTCAATATACAGCGCGCTATCCGTCCATTTCCGTCACGAAAAGGATGAATTGCCACAATATCGTAATGTGCTTGCGCTGCCAGTTCCACGATACGAAACAGGTCTGTTCGCTGGGTTTGCTTGATCTGGTCGTTGAGCGCGGCCAAAGTTTGGTAAGTCAGTCCAGGAACGTGCTCCCAGTGGGGCGGAAGGTAAGACGTTCCGGTGATTTCGATGTTTTCGGTGCGAAATCGGCCGGCAATCTCCGGCCAGGATTGCGCAAACAACCGGCGATGCATTTCCAGTATTTCAATGTGGCTTACAGGGGCTTGCCGCGCTACCAGTTCCTCGACGTACAATAAAGCCGCCTGATGGCCGGCGGCTTCCAATCGCGCTTTGATTTCAGGTGTGATCTTCACTGTACTGACTGTTCTTTAATAGCGCTTTCGACTTGAGCTTTTGTGAGCGGACTGCCTTCCAGAGCTTCAGAATGATAAATCAGCTCAAGGCGCATTGTATCCAGCGCTTTTGGCTTGTGATCCCATAGAGCTTGTTTGCGAATCAGGCGGGCATAGCGTTTGTGCAACGATTCCGCGCTGAGAAATGCTTCGATAGCCTCAATCACCAGATCTGTCATCGAAGCGCCGCGCGTTTCGGCTGTATTTGCCAGGCGTTGATATTGGTTTTCGGCTAGATCTACTTGTAGCGTTTGCATCATTTTGTCCTTTTTGATATTGTTCTGTATGCTATTTCCATTATAATCATATCCAATTGTGTCGTCAACTAACGAAGCCACTGTGGTTACTCACAAGTGGGTGCTGTATTCATCCGAGGTGTACCATGCCATTCGATAAATCGCCATTTCCGGGGATGGACCCTTATCTCGAAGGGGAATTGTGGCAGGAGTTTCACGATACGCTTTGCAACCAAATCCGTGCGCAGCTCTTAGCGCTCTTGCCACCGCGCTATGTGGCGTTGCTGGAAAAGCGTTACGTCATTGAGGACCCCGGCATCGATCTGGTTGTCGTGCCGGGACATCGCATCGTTTATCCTGATGTACACGTCATCCATACGGTGCGTGAAACGGCAACCGATACGCTCATAGACACCGTGCCCAAAGTGCGCTTGGTGAGTCACGTGCCGGAAGAGGTCCCGATGTTGAGCATCCAAATCCGCGACCTTTCGGATCGCCGTTTGGTGACGGTGATCGAGATTTTCTCACCGGCCAACAAACACGGCAAAGGCTTGCGAGAATACCTGGAACGGCGCGGCGATTTACTGAAGACACGCACACACTTGCTCGAACTCGATCTGCTGCGCGGCGGGCAGCGGATTCCATTCCAGGATGCTGATCCGCCTCCCGCGCATTACTACATCTACCTGAGCCGTTTCACGGAGCGTCCCTATACCGAAGTGTGGCCTATTCGATTGCGCGACCGCTTGCCCGTCGTCCCCGTGCCGCTCCTGCCTCCGGACGCGGATGTGCCGCTCGATCTACAGGCAGCGGTGGATGCGTGTTTCGAGTTGGTGGGCTACCGCCGCTTGCTGGACTACACGCGCGATCCGCCTCCGCCGCCTTTGGATGAAGAAACGTTGCATTGGGTGCGGCAACAGGTTGAGCCTCTTGCTTGAACCTGGAGGTCATGTATGCCTGGATCTTTTCCTGGAATGGATCCCTATCTCGAAGCGCCGGAACGTTGGCCGGATGTACATCAGAGCTTGATTACCTACATCCGCGACGCGCTCCAACCGCTTATCCGCCCGCGCTATCTGGCGCGGATGGGAGAGCGCGTCTACGTGCTGCCGACGCCGCACGTGATGTATCCGGACGTGCTCATCATGCATCCGCCGCTGCGCGAAGCTACGGTGGCGTATCTGGACTGGGTCGTGCAGGTGGATGAAGACCCCAAGCCGGCAGATGCGGCAGATAGACCCGTTGTGTTGACGCTCGATCCGGTGGAACACCGCGAGCCGTTTGTCGAAATTGTTGCGGCGGGCGGTGGGGACGTCATCACGGTGATCGAAGTGCTCAGTCCGGCTAACAAAGCGCCGGGTGAGGGCCACCGCCAATATCGGCGTAAGCAGCGGGAACTGCTGGCAAGCGCGGTCAATCTGGTAGAGATCGACTTCCTTTCCCAAGGCGTGTGGACCATTGCGTGGGAAGAGGAATTGCGCGGTATCTTGCCCCCACACCGCTATTGCGTCAATGTGCGGCGTGCGGCGCATCCTGACCGGCGCGAAGTTTATCCAATTCCGTTAAAGCGGCATTTGCCGCGCATCGCCTTGCCATTGCGCGCGCCGGACGCGGATGTGATGGTGGATTTGGCGGCTATCTTCGCGCAATGTTACGATAATGGTGGTTACGCCGAGCTGGTTGATTATGGCGTCGCGCCGCCGGCCCCGCTTACCGAGGACGAGGCGGTGTGGGTAGATGCGCTTCTCAAGGACAAGGGATTACGGTAACATACACACATCGAAAGGGTTTACACTTTCTACGGGAGAGACAATGTTTACGAAACACGCGTTTATGCTTGCCCGCTGTGTAATTGGACTGTTGCTAGGCCTGACCCTGGTTGGCTGCACGCCTTCCACGCCTGTACCGGCGACGTTGCAGGGCGAGGCCGTAGTGACCTCCTCACCACCGACTGTTGCCGCGTCCACCGCTACCTCTGCCCCGACCTCGACGGCGACATCCACGCCGGAGCCGCCCACCGCGACGCTCCCGCCCACGGATACCGCCACGCCCTCACCAACTGTCCCGCCAACCGCTACCCCGACAGACGCGCCGACCGCAACCGCTACTGCCACGCCTACCGAGACGCCAACGCCGACGCCGGAATTCGTCCAAACGTCCATTTCCGCGTTACCCGGTCTGATGGACGAAGAAGTGACTGTCATCGGCAACGTGGTGGCGACGGCTAGCCTCTCGCAGGGATTCAAGTTCACGCTGGATGATGGCTCCGGGCAGGTGGTCTTGCTGATGTGGCATAACGTCTACGATGACTGCTACGCCGCGCCGCAGCTCAACATCGGCGCGGAGGTGCGCGCGACGGGCAAGGTGGGGGAATATCAGGGCGAGTTGCAAGTCGTGCCACGTTTTGGCAGCCAGGTGAAGGTGCAGCGCGCGGGTGGAGCGTTTGCGCCGCAGGTGGCGTTCGGCGCAGTGCGCGATTATATGGGGCAGGTCGTGCAAGTGACGGGCGAAATCGGCAACGTCTCCGGGACGAACAGCGCCGTGACCCTCTCCGTGTTTGACGAAACCGGCGCTGTGCCGATTTTCATCTGGCGCACCATCCTCAACCGCATCCCCAAAGCCAATCCTGCCCTGGGCACGGTCGGGACGCGCGTGCGGGTGGTGGGTGTCGTGCAGGAATATCGCGGCAACCTGCAAATTGCGCCGGCGCTGCCGTATGACGTTGAGGTGTTGTCGCCGTAATAGGCTCTGGCGTGTTCATACTTCGTCTATGGCGAAACCCATTTTGCGCCACAATTGCCGCAAATGCACCAACGCCGGACGATTCATTCGTAATGTGGAGACAGTGGCGCGGCCTGTTGCCGTAAGTCCTATGATGTGTGTAGCGTCATCGTTCCAGGTAAAGTGCGTTGTCCATGCCTGTTGTCGGGGATGGTAGAGCGGCGTTTCTTGTCCGGTATCTGGGTCGGGCGCAGTCTGTCGTGCTGCTTTGTAGCGATTGCAACTGGGACAGGCGAGGCATAGGTTGGCGACTGTGGTCTCGCCTCCCGCGCTGATCGGGATGATGTGATCGACTTCGAAGGTGACGCTGGTCAGATATTCCGGCGTTCGGCAGTAGGCGCAACGGTCGTTGTCCAGGTTGTATACTTTTGTCCGTAATGCAGGTGTGATGGGGGTGGGCATCATTATCCCTGTGGGGAGCGTTCTGTGTCGAGGTGTTGCAACGTATACTGCGCTCGCGCTTTGAGGATGTTGAGTGCATCCACGTCGGCTAATAGCTGATCAAGCTCTTGCGTTTCGGCGCTGGTCAGGGTATGCTCACGGTTGCGTTCCAATAACTCGGCCAGTCGCGCCTGGGAAGCTGTCCCCAGGGCAACAGCCGCCAGCGTGTGGAGTTCCATAGGGTTCAATCCCACCAGGAGTTCGGAGTCTGTAGCTGTTGCCGGTGTGGTGCGGAAGGCGGCGCGCAGGCGTTGGAAGTCTTCCCAGCGCAACACAACGCCGGTTCGTTCACCGTTCTCTTTGACCAGGTATTGAATTGGCGTCGGAAAACTTGTGGTCGTCATTTCCCATTCCTTTCAGAGTCGGACATCACTTCCGGTTGCTCATTATCCTTAGCATAGCACATCCTGGTAGGATGGCAATGGTGTGGCGCTACACGCATTGACTGTCTTTCACCTTTCATTACAATGATGGGTGTTCGATGGGGGGAGAATGGAAAAACAAGATTTGCAGACTTTTCGTGAGCGTTGGCAGACAGTTGTCGAAGTGGAGAAATCCGAGTTGCGACAGATGTCTGTCATCCAACGTTGGCGACAGTTCAATGCGATTCTGCGAATGGCAGTGGCCCTGGAATTGCCGTTACCTCAAGATGATATTGCTGAAATTGTGTCTATACGTCAGCGTTGGCAGCGTTTGATAGAGGCATATTCAAGACAAAAAACTTGTTGCGGTCGAGGTTGACAAGATGATACCTGCCCCAAGTTTCGACGTCACCGTCATCGGCAATGTGGGCATCGACACCTGCATCTACCTCTACGGCGACGACATCGACTTCAGCGTAGAAGCCAACTTCTCGCAAAACCTGGATTACGTGGGGCAGGCGGGCGGGTTCGCGAGCCGTGGATATGCACAACTGGGCAAGCGGACGGCCTTCATCGGGCACGTGGGCGACGATTTTTGCGGCCGCTTCATCCGCGAGGAATTTGTACGTGACGAGATCGACATGACGGGGATGTTCATCGATCCGGCGGGTACCAGCCGCAGTATCAACTTTATATACCGCGATGGACGTCGCAAGAACTTCTACGACGGCAAGGGCCACATGGACTTGCGTCCCGATGAAGCGGTCTGCCGCGACATTCTCAGCCGTACAAAGCTGGCGCATTTCAATATCCCCAACTGGGCGCGATATCTGTTGCCGATTGCGAGGGAGTGTGGCGTGACGGTCGCCTGCGATCTCCAGGACGTGGTGTCGGTCGACGACGCCTACCGGCAGGATTTCATCCGCTATGCGGACATTTTGTTCTGCTCGGCGGTCAATCACCCCCCGCACGTGTTGATTGAGGCACTGTTTCAACGCGGCGTGGCGCAATACGTCGTTGTGGGGATGGGGGCGCAGGGTTGCGCGCTCGGTTCGCGGGATGGGGGCGTGCGCTACTTCCCGCCGGTGCAGATGGACGCGCCGGTCATCGATACCAACGGCGCGGGCGATGCGTTGGCGGTCGGCTTCCTGACCAGCCTTGTGTTGGACGGTTACACACTGGAGCAGGCGATCTTGCGCGGGCAGATCGCTGCACGGCACACGTGCACGCTCAAGGCTACGTCGTCGCATTTGATCACGCCTGCGCAATTGCGGCAACATTACGGGCGGTTGCAATGAATTTTTACCACGAATTTTCACGAATAAAAACAAAATTAGTGTAGATTCGTGGTTTGATTTTTGCAGATGAAGGACATAAGAGAACTATGGTCAATCTCGCAGTCTTGATTTCCGGCAACGGTTCCAATTTGCAGGCGATTTTGGATGCAGTTGACAACGGTGACTTGCCCGGCGTGCGCGTCGCGCTGGTTGTCTCCAACCGCAAGGACGCCTACGGGATGCAACGCGCGTTCAAGCACGGCGTGCCCGTCGTCTACTTTCCCAAGCTGCCGTATACCAATGCCGGCCGTCCCCGCGCGGATTACGACGCCGACCTGGCGCGCATCGTGCAGGGCTTCGATGTGGATTGGGTAGTGCAGGCCGGCTGGATGCATATTTTCACGGACGCGTTCATTCGCGCGTTCCCCAACCGCATCGTTAACCTGCATCCCGCGCTGCCCGGCACGTTCCCCGGTGCGCACGGGATCGCTGATGCTTTCGCCGCCTACCAGCGCGGCGAAATTGACCATACCGGCGTGATGGTACACGTGGTCCCTGACGGAGCCGTGGATGCCGGGCCGGTCATCGCGCAGGAAGTCGTTCCCATTCTGCCGGACGATACGCTGGAGAGCCTGGAGACGCGCATCCACGCGGTCGAGCATCGCCTGTTGGTGTCTGCTCTGTGGTCATTGTTGGAGCAACCTTGACGGCAACAGAACTCCTGGCCCCCGCCCAAAACCTGGAATGTGGTCGCGCCGCAATCGATGCCGGCGCCGATGCCGTCTACATCGGCGCGGCGCGGTTTGGCGCGCGGGCGAAGGCGGGCAACAGCCTGGCGGACATCGAAGCGCTGGCGCAGCACGCGCACACGTACTGGGCCAGGGTCTACGTGACGCTGAACACGCTGCTCTACGACGACGAGGTGCCACAGGCCGTGCGACTGGCGCATCAATTGTATGACATCGGCGTGGATGCGTTGATCATTCAGGACGTGGGGTTACTGGAATGTGACCTGCCGCCTATCCCGCTGATCGCCAGCACGCAGATGCACAATCACACGCCCGAACGGGTGGCGTTCCTCGAAGCGGTGGGTTTCCGCCGCGTGATCCTGGCGCGCGAGTTGAGCCTGGTGCAGATCAAGGCCATTCGGCAGGCGACGACGGTTGAGCTGGAGACGTTTGTTCACGGCGCGCTGTGCGTCAGTTACAGCGGGCAGTGTTTGATGAGCTACGCCATTGGCGGGCGGAGCGGCAATCGCGGCGAGTGCGCGCAGCCCTGCCGCCGGGCGTACAGCCTGGCGGATGGCAACGGGACGGTCATTGTCAAGGACCGGCATCTGCTCTCGCTGCGCGACCTCAATCTATCCGCGCATCTGGGTGAGTTGCTCGATGCAGGCGTGACCTCGTTCAAGATTGAGGGGCGGTTGAAGGACAAAACCTACGTGATGAACGTCGTCAGCGCCTACCGCCATGCGCTCGATCAGGTGTCGGCGGCGCGCGGCCTCACGCAAAGCTCATCGGGGCGCAGTGCCATGGACTTCACACCAGACCTGAACAAGACCTTCAACCGTGGCTACACAACCTACTACCTCCACGGACGCGGCGAACCGCCCGGCTCGATCGACACGCCGAAAATGGTCGGCGAGGTGGTGGGCGATGTCGTCGCCGTAGACCGGCGCTCGTTCCGGCTCGCGCCGGGCGCGGTCGAATTGCACAACGGCGATGGCCTGTCCTTCTTCGACGCGCAGGGCATCCTGCAGGGGACGGTGGTCAACGCGGTGAACGGCCTGACAATCACTCCTAACAGCCTGGAGCACATCCGCAAGGGAACGCGCATCTATCGCAATCACGATCACGCCTATCTGCGGCACCTGGAGAAAAGCCGGCCTGCGCGCACGATTGCGGTGCAATTGACGCTGGAGGAAGCGCCGGAGGGCTTCACGCTGACCGTCGTAGACGAAGATGGCAACCACGCCTCCGCGACGTTGGCGACGGAGAAAGTCCCCGCCGAGAAGCCGGAGCAGGCGCAGTCCACTGTCGAAAAGCAGTTGCGCAAGACCGGAGGCACAGCTTTCGAGTGTACCGATGTGACCATTACCTGGTCTGCGGCTTACTTCCTGACGGTCGCCACGTTGAACGCGCTGCGCCGTACCGCACTGGACAATCTGACCGCCGAACGCGCTCGCAATCGCCCGCAACTCGAGAGTGAAATCCACCGGAGTGACGCGCCCTATCCCGAAAAGCAGTTGACGTACCTCGGCAACGTCCTCAACCGGCAGGCAGAGGCATTCTATCAGCGTCACGGTGTGACGGAGATCGAACCCGCTGCCGAATCCGGCCTCGATATGCGCGGGCGGCGCGTGATGCGCACGCGCTACTGTCTTCTGCACCAATTGGGCCTTTGTCGCCGCGAAAAGGGCGCGGCATCCCTTGCCGACCCCCTATTCCTGGTGGATGCGGACGGTCATAAATATCCGCTGCACTTCGATTGCGCAAAGTGCGAAATGGAAGTATTCTATTAACTTATGTCGGGTGGGCCTGACGCGATGCGTTTTTGTCGCTGACTCGCTGACTCGCTCATTCGCTGATTCGTAATTCGTGAGGAGGGACTATGGTTAACATCGTTCAGAAAGTGGATAATTTGGTTGACATTAAACATGTGTTACTCAGTGTGTCGGACAAGACGGGGTTGGAGACGCTGATTCCTGGATTGGTGACAATGAACCCGGACATTCAGTTTTATTCCACCGGTGGCACGTACGCCCGTATATCGGAAATCCTCGGCGCGGTGGGCACGGCCCGGCATCTGATGCAGGTCTCCGACTACACCAGGCAGCCGGAGACGCAGGGCGGGCTGGTGAAGACGTTGGATTTCAAAATCTACCTGGGACTGCTCACCGAGACGTACAACGAGGCGCACCACGCCGATCTGGTACGCACAAAAGCGATTCCCATCGACATGGTGGTGGTGAATCTGTATCCCTTTGAGGCGACGGTGGCCCGTGAGGGGGTGACCGTCGAAGAAGCCCGTGCCAACATCGATATTGGTGGACCGAGCATGTTGCGTGCGGCGGCGAAGAACTACCTGCGCGTCACGCCGATCGTCAATCCGGCGGACTATGCGCCGCTGCTCAGCAAGCTTCGCGCCAATCGCGGCGCGCTCGACTTGCAGGCGCGCTTCGAGTATGCCCGCAAAGCCTTCGCTCACACGGCGAATTACGACGCCGCCATCAGCGCCTACTTAAGCACGCAAGACCCGGCGGATGTACCGGGAGTGTATGAAATGGGTAAAGAGTAAAGAGTAAAGAGTAAAGAGTAAAGAGTGAAGAGTGAAGGGTAATGAGTGACAAGACTCTTTACTCATTTCTCATTACTCATTTCTCATTACTCATTTCTCATTTCTCATTTCTCATTACTCATTACTCATAACTGATTAGGAGGGGGAACAATGACACAGGACTTGAAAAAAGCCTATCGCACCATTATGGACGACCATTTCCCGGAGCGGATGGAAATCAGCTTCGTGTTCGATGACCGGCGCTCGACGTTGATCTACGAAAAAGTGGCCTGGGAGATTGACGGGGTGCGAAAGGGGCTGCGCTACGGCGAGAATCCGGGCCAGGAGGCCGCGTTCTACAAGCTGGTCAACGGGAATCTCACCGTGGGCGAGGTGACGACGATTGCGCCGGGACGCTATCTCGTCTCCGACGCGGAACTGTTGCAATTCGGCAAACATCCCGGCAAGATCAATCTCACCGATGCCGACAACGCGCTCAACATCTTGCGCTACCTGATGGAGAAACCCACCGTCGCGGTGATGAAGCACAATAATCCGTCGGGTGTGGCGACGGCGGACACGATTGCCGAGGCATACATCAAGGCCGATTTGGCGGATCACATCGCCGCATTCGGTGGCTGCATCGCGCTCAACCGCCCCGTAGACCTGCCGACTGCTGAGGCGATTGCGGAGCGTTATGCGGAAGTCGTCGTTGCGCCGGAGTACGAGGAAGGCGTGGTGGCGGTGCTCGCGGCGCGCAAGAACCTGCGCATTATGCGGATCGGCGCCATCGAACGGCTGGCCGAGTTTGCTGCCGAACGCTTTGTGGATTTCAAGAGCCTCATTGATGGCGGCGTCATCGCGCAACTCTCGTTCGTCCCGCAGACGCAGACCGCCGCCGATTTTCTCCCGGCGACGAGCACGCGCAAGGGCGAGACGTACGCCGTCAAGCGCGCGCCTACCGCGCAGGAAATCGAGGATATGCTCTTTGGCTGGAAAGTCGAGGCGGGCGTGTCCTCTAACTCGGTGCTGTATGCAAAGGATGGCGTCACCGTGGGCATCGGCGCGGGCGAGCAGGATCGCGTTGGTGTGGCGGTCATCGCCCGTGATAAGGCGTATCGCAACATGGCCGAGAGCCTGGCTTACACACGCTACCAGAACGCTTATCGCTATCTGGATGCGGAGAAGCAGGCCGAAATTGACGCTGACGTTGCGGCGGCCAACGGTGGATTACGGGGCGCGGCGATGATCTCCGACGCCTTCTTCCCCTTCCGCGATGGCGTGGATGTGGGTCTACGTGAAGGCGTCACTGCCGTCATCCAGCCCGGTGGCTCTCTCAACGACAACGAGGTCATCGAAGCCGTCAACGAGGCCGGAGCGACGATGGTGTTCACCGGGCAGCGGAGTTTCAAGCACTGACGAATTACGAATCATGGAGGTTCTCTATGCGTTTCGGCATCATGACCATGCAAATGAAAGAACTCATCCCTGCCGGCTTGAGTCCCCAGGAGATGATGGGCTACATCACCACGTTCGAGAACGCCGCGCTGGTGCGCAAATTGCACGCGCACGGCTTTAGCCTGGTGGAGTTGGGCGGCGATCTCACGA
>Ga0209614_1002280_pt1 | contig 12906 bp, 6 predicted proteins | sample BlaSprsedimmetaG_FD_185484 | JGI IMG/M metagenome (GOLD analysis project Ga0209614, IMG submission 185484) | Hot spring sediment bacterial and archeal communities from California, USA to study Microbial Dark Matter (Phase II) - Blank Spring... ... | reverse complement strand
TACCTCCCAGACCTCGCCCAGCCCCGCGTGTAACAAGCAATGGCGCAGGCCATAATCATCGCACGCCATCCAGTCTTCTCGATAACGATCCCAGTAGTGGCGGGCGATGGCGCGATGTCTCTTGACGACATCGGTCCAGTAGTGGCGGTTCGCCTGTCTGTCCACCAAAAAGTCCACAAAAGACTGGTGGAAGGGGCGGAACGGGCCGTCGGGCAACTCGCCAATCAAGTAGGGCGCGCACGTATCCAACGTCCTTTCGATTTCGACATCCGAGCCGAGAACACGCACAAGCTGCCGGTACGTCAGCCCATCCCCTTGGGCTACGGCCAACGTACCCAGCACGGGGCGGTATTGCTCGTACCACAACGACTTGTCGGTCCCGATCTCGCGGTTGAGGAAACTCGCATACAGGCCGCCCAGCCCCGAGGGCAATGCTCCCCGCTCCTGGACGATCCGGTCACCACAGCCGATCATCTCTTCCACCACCAGGTGTGCATAGAGAAAGATGCCCTCGGACGCCTGCACGATCCGGTTCGCGACGCGCTCGCGTTCTGGGTCGCCGAGCGCTGCCAGGCGCTGGTGGACGTAGCTGCGCACATCACGATCCCGGTCGGGAGCATCAGCAATCAGATCCAATGCGTTTACGTAGGCATCGGGGAGGTATTTCGCGATCTGTGTGTGTGGCCGCGTGGTCGCCAGCACCTGCACCTGGGGCGGCAAGTCCTGCAGACCGGAGAGCAAAAAGGGCAGGTGGTACTTGCCGGTGTACGCCGCTGCCTCATCCAGGGCATCGATCAAGATCAAGAGCGGGCCTGGGTCCTGGTAGGCGTAGAGCTGCTGCAGCGGCGTGCGCAGAATGCGATTGAAACTCGCCTCGCCGCTCAGCCCGTGCAGATCGAGATGCTCGATGTGCACGCCGGTGACGGTTCCATAGACGTCCCCCGTTTTCACCTCGGCTGTGATTGCCACGTGCTCCGCGGCGGTCGCCAACAGCGCGTCCCCATAGCCCGGAAGGGTGTCGGTCAACTGCCTGGCGATGGCGTTGACAAAGATACGGGGATCGACGCTGCCGGTGACCGCGACGCAAAAGTGGACGGCTCGAACGGCCTTGTGGATCGTGTCGCGCATCTGCTGGTGCTCGGGATTATCCAGTGTGGGGCCGTAGCCGGCCAGCCAGGCCAGCAGCATGCTCTTGCCAGTCCCGGGTGCGCCCTTGATGAGAAAGATACGCTGGTCCGAGGCGAGCCAGGATAGCAACGGGCGAAGCACCCACGTTCTTCCGGTGAAGCGATCGATATTCTGCGCAACGGGATGAGGGAGCAGATTTGTGTCATGCATCGTTCACCCTCCTGTCCATTTCCAGCGCTCGGGAGCCAAAAGTATACACGAGCGCGCCCCGAGTCTCTCGGTTGTGCCCGTTCAAGTTGTCAAGCGGGCTGATACCGCCGGGGGCAGTCCTTGCCCTCGCCGCGTCTGTGCTGGTGAAAGCAGGTCGTGTCGCCATCCATCCGCCACCGCTTCCGCTTGATGACCACGCCGCCGAAGCTGGGCAGCGGGCCACGTCGGGCGCGTCAGGGTCGGCGGTGATGATCTCGTCGTCTACTTAACTTGACAATGGCACATTCTACCTTTGGCGGCCTAGCAAGCCGGGGCATAAAGTGCCTCGGCTACAGAGCTTTCGCCCCGTGAACGGGGCTCCCGAGCCCGATTCATCGGGCGCTGCTCCGTAGCCCGGCGACTTTATCGCCGGGCGTTTGCGCCACAAGCGTGGTTTTACGCTAATGTGCCATTGTCAAATTAAGCTTGGTGCATGTTCTCTCGCTATCAAGCCTGTGGTTGATTCGGATCGATGTTCTGATGATGACCTGCCAGCAATCTCTCGACCTCTTCCCATACAAATGCCAGGGCAGCATATGCCTGTTTCTCAGAGTCCTCATTCAGATAGATGTGGTTTGAATAGCTCCCGCCAAGCCGGGTTGGAGCGATCTCCTTGAGCACCCGGTGGAACACCTCTCGGTCTTCCGAGTTCATTGACATTTGACCTGTATACACGATAAAGTCATTCGAGGGGTAACCATACATCACCGTGACTGGACTATCCAACGGCACGCGCACCGAAAACCCCAGGCTTCCCCAATAGACCACCAGGCCTCGCGCCTCAGCTTCATCGAGCACGCGCTCAAAGAACGTCGCCGCCAGTGGCGTACAAGCAGCCAAGAAAGCGTTGCGATCCGTGTGTCCAGTAGACTGTTGACGTTGTCGCACCCTCGGCGTGTAGCGCACACCCCTGGGCACGATCAACTGCCGAGCCGCAGTCTCAAAGACATCGATCTCTACTCCATAGAGCGGAATGTTCAGACAGATGTTGGCGTACTGGAGCAGATCGCGGGATAGCCCATCCATCAACCCGCTGGCCACGACCAGCAATACGTGTTGGCCATTCGCCAGGTTCCCCTCCAGTGCAGCCTCGAACGTATCATAGTCCCAATCCTCTCCACATAGCTCTTGAAAGATAGCGGGCAGCCCTTCTCTCAGGGATGTGACGCCCTTCACTCGCTCGTCTTCACAGGCATCAGAGCGCCAATACCTCAAAACCAGTTCTTCAAACTGCTTGAGCGTTGGTGCGGTTCGCCATAGACTGGCTCCATAGTCGAGCACCTGGACCAAGACCTGGCGCCGCAGCTCGGGGTTGCGCGAGAGCTTTGTCTCGACGATGATCACCTGGCCCTCGGCATCGACCAAGAGCAGATCGATGGCTCCAGCCAGCACCGACGTCTCACGCCCCACGACGACGACTTGGCCCAACTCGAGGTCGGCAACGGGAACCACTTCGGGGTTTCGTTTCAGCGCTTCCTGTAACGCCGTTTCGGCCTCAAAGTCACTCTCTTCCAGGACCACGAACTTGTCCCCATCTTTCAACAGGGCTTTGCGTTTCATACAACACCTCGCACATCTGACAGTAACTGATACACAAAGGTCTTTCCCGCGTCGTCAAGCTCGCCTTCCAGAGAAAAGGTGAGGCTCCGCACCTGAATGCTACCCACTCGCTCATTCAAGGGCTTGGACAATTGAATGGGATAGATCAAGACAGCACTTTGGCACCCCTTCATCTCTGCATAAGCCACGACCTGGGTCACGTCATCCGCTGACGGCTTGGCTGCGTCCTTGTACTTGGTGTCCAACACGCAGACCACCTCACCCGTCTCCTCGCTGCATAGGACCAGGTCGATCGTGAAGGACAACACATCCCCTTCGCCAATATCGACTTTCTCCTGCGCTCTGAGCGAGAAACCGGGTGGCAAGTGGGCTTTGAGCCATTCAGCGACAAAGAGTTCGAACAGCCGCGCCATGTTGACCAGAAACGGCAGCACGGTTCGATCCCCCATCTCGTGGGTCGGGCCGCTGTGCTCCAGGAAGAAGCGGCAGAGGGCGTGCATCGGGTGATAGTCGTCGTTGAGCCGGTTGTAGAGACGCCCCACGCAATCTTGAGGACTGAAGGATTGCGGCAAAGCCACCCCGCGCAGCGACTGATACGCTCGCCGGACGGTGGGCTGAACGCGCCTGGAGCACATATGGCTGCGGGCAATGCAGCCAAGGGTCCAGGCCAGGATTTGATTCTCCTCCACGTCGGGCGTATGCTCCTCGTAGTGACAGTGGAGCTTGGCGCTCCAGGGCTTCTGCATCACGTGGCGGACGTCGAGTCGTCCGCGCACGTAGGGCAAGCGCTCGTTCTCTGGCAGATAGGCCCGGTAGAAGCCCTTGCGGGCGCGGTCGAGCACCCGCTTGGCGAGGACGTTTGCCAGGCGCTCGTAGAACGCCTCCAGAGACTGGCAACCCACCAGATCGTCGAGGAACTCGAAACTTTGCAGACGATAGGCATATTCGAGCATGCGAAAGAGGTTGCCCAGTGATACCTTGGGCTGCAGGGAGAAACCGAGATCCGGCGCAAGTGGGATGTAACCGACCCAGCCCCGGGCCGTCAACTCCCACTGATAACCGGTCTTGGGGGAAGGAAATTCCACAGTGACTTTGCTGCCATAGTCACGCCACAGCGCTTCGCCAAGGGTCTCCGGGATCTCCTGGCGGGGAAACGCCTGGGTAACATACTCCGTCAAGGATAAGGTCTTCCTATCCTGGAACGATTTCATAGCGATATCTCTGCACCGATTTTAGGCCAGCGAAACAGCTCTACCTTGCCCGACTGGTCGAAGAAGTATTCCTCAAGATAGGGCTCAATCTCCATCCGCCAGATGTCCTCGATGTGCCGAGATAGATCGGGGAGCAAGAAAAAGGTGATCCCCACGGCATAGTGCTGATCGTCAATCTGCCGGTTGAGCCGTTTGAGCACCTGGATGAGCGGCTCGACGTCGAAGCCGGTCTGGCGACTGATGTGATACCGGCGCAGGATGTCGTAATCCGGATAGAGGGCCAGGAAGGCGAAGCGACGGCGCAGGGCGTGATCGACCAGCGCGATGGAGCGATCGGCCGTATTCATCGTGCCGATGATGCGCACGTTTTCTGGAATGTCGAATCGACCGCCCGCCGCCAGGGGCACGTCGCGGTCGCGATACTCCAACAGGTACATCAGTTCGCCGAAGACGCGGGAGAGGTTGGCGCGGTTGATCTCGTCGATGATCAGCACACAGCGCCCTTCACAGGCGCGCGCCTTGCGGCAAAAGTCCAGGAATCGACCGGGCGCGCGGTTGAAACGCAGGCCGCCGCCCACATCGAGGTCGGGGCGCAGGCCCTGAATGAAATCCTCGTAAGCGTAGGCCGGATGGAATTGCACCACCTCTGAGAAGCCGTCCCCACCGCCGATCAAATGCTTGGCGAGACGCTCCGCGAGATAGGTCTTGCCCGTTCCTGGCGGGCCGTATAGAATGGCCTGCTTTTTCCGCTCGATGGCCCGCACCCACTGAGCGAGCGTTGCCTCATCAAAGAAGGACTCCTCGGCGCATCGTGCGATTGAGTACACAGGATTGCGCTTGAGTTTTTCAGGGTCGTCAAGATCAAGATAATCATCAATGGCAACCAGCGGATCATCCTCGATAGCCAGGAGCACCAGGGGGAAGAATCGTTCATAGATCTGGGCAATGCGATTGGCGAGCTCGTCTTCCGAACACGCCAACACTTCGTCCCGAAGTAGAACGACGGAGACGTCAAAGTCTGCCTGGTCAGGGTGCTGTAGCCACTCCTGCCAGGTGAGGTCGAGCGTGCTCTCTACAGTGCCATCTGCGTTGACAACGATGTCCTTGTGTCGCCCAAAAACGATGTCATCAGATGAGAGGGTATCTCCGAGAGCGGAATTAAGGGCCTGATAATGCTCACGGCATTGTCGCAAAAACCGCTGACGCTGTTCGGCGCCGTAATCACCGATGTAGAAGCCAAACTCCAGCCGCTCGTGGTTGATCCAAAGCGAGAGTTGGGCGTCCTGAGTCCGCTTGCTGCCCTTGGGATAGAAGGCCCCCCAGTAGAAATCCCAGGCCCCACCCTGCCCAAAGTCATTCTTGGGAATGCGTGAGAAGAGCCAGCGCTCGGTCTCCATCACATTGCTGATCGCCGGTGGTAGACGCTCCGCAACGTCGTGGAAAAGCCGTTTAAAGGGTTCCAGCAAGTGGGCCTCGAAGGCGTCCTTGTGGTCCATATAGTAGGCCGCGGTGGGGTCCTCGTGGAGGTCTTCCAACAGTTCGAACGTCCTTGATGTAAAGTAGCCAACCTCTGAGAGCGGTTCTGTGATCCCATGGGTAAGAAGCGCTGAACGCTTCTCCGGGTCGAAGATGGCTGCTTCTATTTCCGGTACCCCGTATTTCCGGTAGGGGCTTGCTTTCCAGTGCTCAAATCTCTTCGCGATATGAACGAGAGTGTTCTCATAGACCTCACGCAGCGTGCCCTCCAGGGGTCGCACGGTTTGGATAGGCAATCCAAGGAGACGAATTCCCGGCTCATCATCGTCTTGCGCGAAATCCCGCCAGCGCCTAATATCGCCCTCGACGTCCACCTGATCTTCGATTAGTGCAATGCCCACCCTATACGATGAGTCACCAGAAGCATAGAATACCATCACAGCCCAGTTACCAAAATTGAGATGCAATGCCTGCCCGTTGTGCCTCAAGGTCAGAGAGAAGCGTTTGTCGCTGGCGTCTGTGACACCGAGGCGCTGAAGCGTTTCCTCTAGCAAGTCGAAGGCCCACTCGGCTTCCTCGCGATCCTCGAAAATCCTGGAGAAGGGCTCTGCTAAATCGTTGTCAGCCTCAAAGGGCATGGCGTTACGAATCGTCTCGAACTTGTCCCGATCCAGTTTAACCAGGGTGCTCCTCCATCCCCCTTCGTTGACCCGTCTTGGCGTTAGATCATCCCACGTCACAGGCAGACGATGACCGTGTCTCTCATCCGGAACAAACTCGTACGCCCCCAGCACGGTTCCGATCCCCAACACCTCCGTGGTTCCCCGGTTAGCCACGACTCGATCGCCCTCCTGGATCTCGTGGGCAAATGTCCAGACCTGCCCTGCTCCGAACTTGTTCCATCCTCCATCTGGATACTCAGCATCCAGAGCTTCAAGTCGCTCGTCGAACTCGGACTTTTCCATTTCAGATACGTCACCCAGTTCATCCCATCCTATCGCGATGAAGCCACCCTCTAGGCAAGCATCCCAGTTCCAGGCCTTCTCACCAGGCGCGATCTTCCAATAACGAACAGGGCGAAAGTTGAAACCCTTCACCGCCACCAGCCAGTGGGAGAACATGTCGAACAAGTCTGAATCTCGCAGATCAGGCATGTCAAAGCGGTGCATCACCGGAGCAAACTCCTGGATCAGCGCCCACCCCGTCGCGTTTGTCTCTGGATACTCCCGCAGTTTCTGACTGTGTGACGTACCGGCGAAGTGATTGATGGTATCCCGCGACTTGTTGTTGATCAGCAGAAACTCTTCAGGACGAAGCGCGTTGAGGATGGGAGTGAGCATACCAGTCTGAAAACCGGTGGTGTAAGGGAGATCATCGAACGCTTTGCAGGCCGCTTCCAGATCTTTGGGGTTATCGTTGCAGCGACGGACAAAGTCGAGGATCGCTTGTGCTACATGAGGCCAATCGCCTGGATCCGTCCATCCTTGCGCCTCGTACCACTTCTGCAGATCCCCCTGAATCGCCGGCGCGAGGGGCGTCCAGGCGCCCTTCTCCCTGTTTGTTGAGGTGTTCCCATAAGGAAGGAGTTTCAACAAGACCTTGTCGGTGATGTCCTCGCCACGCTCAGCCGCTTCCACAATTTGCTCAAAGTTCTCCTGGGCCTCCCCTCGACTTGGCTCGTACCGCTCAATGTGATTGCGGCCTCCTTCCGTTGGAGGATAGACCTCTAGAAACTCCTCAAAGAGTATCTCAAATTGTGCGCGTTTTGCTGCGTCGATAGTGATCTTGTCATTCACCGGACTCATTTGATGTTCCTCTCAGTTTGATTGCCTTTACAATCTTGCCGTTCACTGGCAAAGCCTTTCTCGCAACGCCTCCCGCAACTCGTTCAACGTCTGAGCAGTGCGGGCCAGAACGAACTCGCGGTAGATGTTGATCGCCGCCCAATCGTTGATGTGCATACCCCAATCATTGTAGCCCCACCGCCGCCCCTCGTACTCCAGGAATTTGGCGTCGACGACCATCGCGCGCCGCTCTGGATGCTTGCGCGTGTGCACCGCATCGCCCGGCCTGAGCAGACCGGCTTCCAGCAAATCGGCCACGCGGATGGTCGCCTTGGCCCGCTGCGCGCGGGAGGCCGGCGTCCCTGCCAGTACACGGCGCAGGCTGTCATAGTCATTGAGGTGGGCCGTCACGTCCGCGCGGCTCTGGCCCGCGACCCAGCGCTCGATCCGACCCGCGCCCGGTTGTTGGTAAAAAGCCAGCGGCCAGGTGCCGCTGCCGCTGGGGGCCACTCCCTCCACCCAGCCGGCAAAGGTCTCGGTGGAAACCAGCAGGACGTTGTCGGATCCGCCCAATACAAAGACCATAAAACCGTTGCCCAGCGCGTCGATGCGCTCAAAGTACTGGGGCGTGACACCCAGGAAATACTCGATCTCGTCGTTGCGGTGGTGGGCCTTGGAAAAGCGGAGCATCAAGTGGGTTTGACCATCCAGAGTGTAATAGGTGCGCCCAAAGGGCAGCGGCTGCACCTCGCCCAGCTCCCTCAGACAGGCCAACACCTCATCGTAGGCTTCCTGGCGGCTGGAGGTGGGAGGTGGCTGAACGGGCGTCGGTTGCGGCCCTCCCTGGACCTCGTCCGCTGCCAGACGCCAATAGCCCCGCTCCGGCAGCGGTTCGAACCGGTGATCCATACTCATCGTAGCGCTCACCGTCCGCTTGGGCGTCTGGGCATTCTCGCTGCTCCAATCGCTGTGCTTCTCCTTGAGCGCCGTCGCCTGCTCGGCGATCTCTGAAAGGTGCATCCCGTGCCGTTTAGGGTCGTGGCGTTGGAGCACGAAATAGGCCAGGTTGGCCCAGGAGGGATTGGATAGCAGCTCATTCTGTTTAGTGAGCCGATAGTAGCCTGGTTCGAGTTTGTAGAAGCGGGGGTCCTGGGACATAATCCGGCTCACGGTCCCTTCTACGTGCGCCGAGTCTCCCCTTTCCCAGTCGGGATCGTACTGATCTTTGAGCGCCTCGGCCTCGGCCGCGATCTCTTTGTAGAACATCTCCTCCCGACCGCTGTTGTCGAGGACATAGTACGCCAGGTTGGCCCAAGTGGGGACCCCTTCAAAGGGAACTTCGGTCTCCTCCGACTCGGTCTCGACGCCGCGCTCGGCCTCCAGGTCCCGCTCCTGCTGCAGCGCCTCCTCGCGGGATAGGTTGAGGATCCGGCGCAGCGCGTCCAGGGAGATGGACTGCCGTTCGCCGTGCTCCATAGCCCAACTAGCAGCCTGATGGTAGATTTCGACCGCGGGCAGACGATCCTCGACCACCATCTGGGTCTCCTCGGCCGCCGGGGGAATACGGTTCTTGAGCAGCTTGAGCAGGCTGTTGATGGCGTCGCTGGCCACCGAGGCCGGGGAGCCTTCGTCGGTCGGGTCGATGTAATCACCCACGTGATAGTTCATAAAGGTAGCCCGACCCGAGCTGAACACGCCATCGAAGAAGAAGAGATCCGGCTGCTGTAGGCGCCCCTCAGAAGTCACGATGACGAAGGGATCCAGTTCCAGGACGGCGGGTCTGACCTCGTTGACCAACAAGCAGCGGTGGGAGTTGATGCCGAGAGCGGTCCGCCAGGTGCGCTGGTGGAAGGGATAGCCGGCGCCAGAGGCATAGTTGGCGCGATAGTGCCATTCACCCTCGTGGTGCTCAGCGTGTTCGACGTAGAGCCAGGGATAGTCGGCCAGGAATTCGAGTTCGCCCAACAGAGTCTCCATGTCCTGCTCCAACTCGGGCAACTGCAACCGCCGTTGCAGTGGACTGGTCTGGCTGCGGTTGCGGTGGTGGGCCTCCTCGTTCCGCTCCTGTATGAATCGCTGAATGAGGCGCACGTTTTCGCTCTGCGTCTTGACGTTGCCTCCCTCGGTGACACGGTAGTAGAAATCGAACAGTTCGGGCGCCATCAGCCGCTCGCGGCGAGTCGCATAGGGGCGCAGTGTGCGATGCAGCAATCCCTGCCAATGGCCCAGCGAAAGGGGACGGCTCAGGGTATCGAGCAAGTCCTGGAAGAGATGGGCATTACCCAGGGTGGGATCGTTCTGGATGTCGCGGGTAAAATTTGCCAGAGCAATGGAAGCGATGGTCTTGAGGGTCACTTCAAAGCAGGCCAGCAACGCCTGGTAGCGGTCGTCAGGGTCGACGCGGCTTTGCAGGTAGGTATAGGTGTGGCTGATAGGAAAGGGAAAGTGTTCGCGGATTAGCTGCTCAAATGTGCGATCATTCGGCATCCGATTGCTCCTCACTACATTATTCATCAATGCCTGTGGTATCAAAAAACGACAGCCCGTCCCCTGGCTGCAACACCTGCGCCCCCATCTCGACCAGATTTTCGTTCCCCGCGAACGTGTACAGCAACTTGCCCCAGGCGACGGTCTCCCGGCAGAATGCCTCCGTCTTGCCGCCGGGAGCGGCGTAGGCGACGAAAACCCACTGGGCCAGGGCGGCGACGAGCCGGTTGCGGCGCTGCGCGGTCTGGGCGGTGGCCCGCCGGACGTGTTCATCGAAGGGAGAGAGGAGGAGCAAGCAGCCGGCCTCCAGCGGGGCGCGGTACCCGCGCGGCACGCGCATCCGCGCCAGGCCGCGGGCGGGACAGACGACGATGGGCTGCTCGCCGCGCAGCAAGACGGTGAGCGCCTCCCGCTCCACCGGCGAGTGGAAGCCGCCGATGGTGGGAACGCCCGCCCGCCGCAACTCTTGGGCCAGGTCGTGGGCCTGCAGGATCAAGCGGCCCGGGCAGCGCACCGAGGCGAAGAAGGCCAGCAAAGGACGCTGTAGCAGGTCGAGGTTGCCCAATGCGTCCAGAAAGGTGGGAGCGTCGCCGCTTGAACACCGGGTGAGCGCGGCGGGGAAATGCGCGTCATTTGGGGTGACGCGGATGACTGCCGTCACGGCGATGTCTCTTTCTTCTGTTCGCGCACCGACTGGCGGTATGCGGCGACCGCCCGCCGGGTGGTATACCACACCCGGCCGCGCTTGATCGCTTCCAGCCGCCCCTTGCGCGCCAGCAGGCTCAGGTACTCTTGGCTGTAGGGGGTATCCTCGGCGGCTGTGCGCAGCAAAATCCATTCATCTTGAGGGTCTGTGGGACCGCTCTGGGGCGTACAGGCTGCCAGGTAGAGCGCCAGGCTGCGCTCGAGCGCCCGGCCCACCATGTTGAGCAAAGGCGACACGTTGCCCGCGTCGGCCTGGGCCAGGACGCGATAGTACTGGCCGCGATTGGCGCGCAGGATGATCGTCGGCGGGTAACCGTCGCGCATCAAGAGCAGGTTCATCACCAGGCGGGCGGTACGCCCGTTGCCGTCTATGAACGGATGCACCGATACCAGGCGATGATGGGCCAGCGCCGCGCGTTCGAGCGGGTGCAGCGCTTGCGCCGGACCGGTGAGCCAATCCCCCCAGTCCTGCATCAAGGCCGGCACCTGCCAGGCTTCGGGCGGGCGGTGCGCCGTCCCCATAATCTGCACCGGCAGTGTGCGGTACTGCCCGGCGTTCTCGTCGTCGATGCGCGCCAGCACCAGGCGGTGAATCTGGCGCACGTGGAAGGGCGTGACCGGCTCATCGCCGGCCACCAGCGCCTCGACGTATTCGATGGCTTCTTTGTGGTTAATGACCTCGAAATGCTCGCGCAAACTCCGGCCGCCGATGGTCAGCCCGGTTTCGAGGATCAGGCGCGTTTCTTTGAGTGTGAGCGTGTTGCCTTCGATGGCATTCGAGTTGTAAATCCACTCGACGGTCACCTGCTCTTCCAGGCGGCGCACGGCAGCGGCCGGCAGCGGGCGTAAACGGTCGAGCTGGTCTTTTTTGCGCTCCAGGCGCGCTAACAGGCGCGGTTCGATCATTGGTCACTCCCGGATTCTGGCAAGTATCGTATCGGATAGATGACAGAATTGTACATCCGATACCGATACAGGTCAAATGAATGCCAGAGGCGCCCGGCAACGAGTTTCAATCTTCTCCATCCTCCTCGCCGTCGTCCCCGTCCTCCTCGAACAGGGCATCGCCCATGCGGTACTTGATGTCATAGTTGATGATAAAGTCCAGTTCCTCGTCCGTGAAACCATAGTGCTGGGCGAGGACGCGGTCAATTTCGTCAATGATGGATTTGGATTTGCTTTGGTTAAATTCCTGAAACTCGCAATCTTGTCGAACACGAATAAACGAATTGTCCCTGTAGTCTGTCATCAGTGAATCGAAAATCCGTGGGATTTGGGAGAGAATACCTGATGCCAATTCTCCTACAGGAAATTTCTCAATGTCAACACCCGTGATATTCCGTCCATTTCCCACTGATACAAACCAGAAGTAAAACAAGGAACTGTTCAAGATTGCTCCAGTTATTTTACCTGCCTCCCTATCTTGGAAGTAAATATCTCGGAAATGATGAACAGAGCGAGTTCTGGTAGAGCTTTTAAAGTACTGCTCAAAGTCTATTGCCCTAATCCAATAACGGGGGCTTCGGTGGTAATGAAGCAAATGGCCTATCCTTTTAGTTGACAAATAGGAGGCTATCGTTCTTTTGCTCTGTTTCTCAATCTTGGCAATAATTGAAGCTGACTTGGTGCAACCTATTTGCGGGATTCGCTCCAAGCGATGATGATGAAAAGAGTCGTGAAATTTGAGAGTTGAAAACAATGTGGAGCGTTCTTCTTTGTACCAACGTTGGTACTGGGTAGTGTAGATTTGAACATCAGAATAGGCAACCTGTTGATCGTTTGCAAGATATATGCATAGTCTTTGATCAACGCCATTGAAAAGCTTGGATGGTCTTATCGCGTAAGTGCTACACAAATTCCAAGAATATCGCTCAAACAATCTCTCACGCAAAGAAAGGGATTGATCTAATCCAAGCAAACCAGTCGGGACAATCATCCCAAACTTGCCTAACGATTGCAAGAGAAATCTTGATCTTTCCATACAAAATGCATACAGGTTGCGTGTTTTTTCTGAATAATAGAGATTAGGTGGCAATTGGTAGGTCGTTTTGACTTTGCGATACTCCACATACGGTGGATTCCCAATAATGACATCAAACCCGCCCTGCTTGAGGATGCCGTAGAACTCGACGAACCAGTGAAAGGGCTGGTGCGACTCGCGCCAGAGATGAAAGTCCATCGGCAGGTCGGCGTCCACGCCGTATTCCTGGGCCAGGTAGCGATCGAGTTCGTTGTTCAGAGCATCCAGTCGCTCGCGTAGCGTTTGCTTGTCCTCGGGCGTCACCTCGCCGCCCAGCGCCGTCTGC
>Ga0209614_1002279_pt1 | contig 12911 bp, 9 predicted proteins | sample BlaSprsedimmetaG_FD_185484 | JGI IMG/M metagenome (GOLD analysis project Ga0209614, IMG submission 185484) | Hot spring sediment bacterial and archeal communities from California, USA to study Microbial Dark Matter (Phase II) - Blank Spring... ... | reverse complement strand
GGGGCCTCTGACCACCGTAGCCAATGCCCTGCTGACGGACCCCGACATCGGGCCGAATATCGTCGTCTTCGCCCTGACCGTGAGCTACTACGGCTACAACGGCAAGGACGGCTGGAGCGCGTACATCGTTGCCCGCCGGGCGAGGCTGGTGGAGTGGGCGACGCGGTCGTTCTGGGAAAAGGGCTCGGTGTTCGAACCCGAGCATTTTGCGAATCTGCCGGACAACCCCTTCTGCAACGAAATGAGGGCCTTCATCCGGACGAATCTGGGCATGGCCAATCAATTGGGCGATGGGGCGCCGCTGGTGTGGCTCTACGACCCCAAGTGCTGGACGGGCGCCCGCACCCGTAAGGCCGTGTGGCGGGGCAAGGCCGTGGACTTCGTCGAGGCCGAGGACGGGGATGTGCTCGATATTCCCCGGGACCGGACGGATCTGGCCAGATGCCGGGAGGAGTTCTTCCGGGTGCTGGAGAATCCAGCGGTGTATTCGGCCGGATCGTGACATGATATTCAGCATAGACCTCAGAGAACGGATGCGATATGAAAAAGCAGCTGCTCAGGCGTGTCTTGACGGTGGTGTTTCTGCAACTGGGCGGTCTGGGGGTGCTGTCGGGGCCTGCCCAGGAGACGCCGGTCGCTGAGGCACTTGAGGACAAGACGGAGTTTCTGCAATCCCTGTTGGACCGTGGAGAAGGCATTGTGCGGTTTCCCGACGGCCGATTTGCGATATCCAGGGCACTCGAAATCACCGACGGCACCCGGTTGATTTGCAGTCCGAAGACGCATCTGCGACTGGCCGACGGGGCCAATTGCCCCATCATCAAGAACCGGCACAAGGGACGGCAGATCACGCGGGGCGTCACAATTGAGGGCGGCGTCTGGGATGGCAACAACCTGGCCCAGCAGAGGGATGAGCCGAAGGACAAGACCTTTGCCGGAGCCGGGCCGGGCGGCGAGTTGGTGTGCTTCAATTTCATGGAGGATTTCACGCTGCGAGACCTGACAATCAAGGACCCGGAGAGCTACGCCGTCATGCTCACGGGTGTGGACCGGTTCACCGTCGAGAACATTACGTTTGATTTCAACATGAAGCGGCCCAACATGGACGGGATCCACGTCAACGGGTATGCGAGGAATGGTCTTATACGCAATCTCAAGGGCTCGACCAACGACGATATGGTCGCGCTCAACAGCGACGAGGGGTTCTGGCTTTGCGAGAACGCGGACATCGAGAACATCACGATCGACGGGCTTTATAACGGGGCCTACGGATTCACCGGCGTGCGGCTGCTTTCAAGAAAGGCCAAAGTGAGGAATATCGCCATTCGTAACGTCTATGGGGCGTTCCGACTCAACGCGGTGAACTTTACCCATTGGGGCGATGACCCCGCGGGCGAGTACGGACATTTTGACGGGATTCTGATTGACGGCGTGTTCGCCTCGAGCCTGCTCAAGACCGGCAAGGGGCAGAATGGGCTGATTTGGTTTCAGGAGGGCCTGCGACACATCGGCCGCGTGACCATTCAGAATGTCGTGCGAACGGATGAGCCGGACGCCCGCAACGACGTGTACACCATCGAGATTCATAAGAACGTAAACATCGAGTCGCTGGTCATCCGGGATGTGATTCAGCGGGTGCCCGGCAAGGACAAACCGCCCGTGGTCATCCATCCCGATGCGAAGATCCGGAACCTGAGCATCGAAGGGGTCCTCACGCTGGATTGAAGCCAACTGAACGTGTAACACCTTTTACCGCAAGCACTTACGGCAAGTTCCGCCCAGGTTGTGCACTCCTGTTTTGTGTGCGGAACCCAATATTCCCAGGCGGCTGGCGGCAATAATATGGAAAAAAATGTTGCAGAGACGGCATCTGTTGTGCTACCATGCTAGGGTGGCGTAGGCTGTATATTACGAAGCAGTAGGGTACAGTCTGAGATAAGGGCGCTCGGCTCGAGGTTGGGTGCTGCGTTGTATTTCAGGTCATGTTGAAGACTACTGGTTTTGGAGGTTGGAGTGATGAAGAAGGCTATTGAAGTGCTCGCGGTCGTGTTGCTGGCAAGCAACATCAGCGTTGGGGCCACCGTTCTCCATTATACGTTTGAAGATGGGACGGCCGGGATGCCAATGAACAACTACCCCGTGACCCAGCAGAATGGAACCGTGGGAACCACCGACCTGTCGGGCAACGGCTACCACATGCATGCCTGGGACGACTATTGGGGCCCCCTGTTTTCCACGCTGGGCGATACCCCGACGGGCACGGGTCTGAGCTCCGTACACGACAACCACAGGGATGGGTATACGCTCGCCGACGGGATCCGTCTCTGGAGTCCGAGCACATGGACTATCGAACTGTCGTTCAAGCTGAATAACCCTGACGGCTGGCGGACCCTGATCGGCAGGGACGACTGGACCGGGATTGACGGAGATATCGCCGCCGCCTTGTACGTTCAGAGCAACGGCGAGAACAACGCCATGCGGTTCACATTCGCCACGGTCAGCGACGAACGATACTTCCTGGACTCGTCGTTGATTCCCGTCCCCGGCCAGTGGTATCACCTGGCCGTGGTCGGCGACGGCGACCGCATCGACATGTACGCCAATCCGTTCGATGGCAGCGGCTTCCAGAATATCGGGACCTTGATTATGGCCTCGGGCGTAGACCACTCCCTTCGGCCGACAGGCAACTGGACGTTCGGGCGAGGCTGGCACAATGGCAATTTCGTCGATCACATCGACGGTAATCTGGACAATATCCGTTTCAGCGACGTGGCGCTGACGCCGGATCAGTTCATTCCGGAGCCGGCGACCATCGCTCTGCTGGGGCTGGGGGGGCTGGCGCTCCGCAGAAGGCGCGCCTAGCGTCCATATCCGGCTGTTTGTCAAATCCTGTTGGGTAGTCACAGAGGTGCGATCATGCAAAGACTCACGTACCCCATAGCGCCCCTTTTGGCGCTGATTCTGTCGGTCGCTGTTCCGGCAGCGACGATATTACATTACGACTTTGAGGATGGCACGCCGGAGACGCCGATGAACAACTTCCCCGTTACCCAACAGAACGGTACAGTTGGAACGGTGGATCTTTCGGGCAACGGCTATCACATGCACGCCTGGGACGATTACTGGGGGCCCTGGTTCTCCGCCGCCGGCGACACGCCGACCGGCACGGGCCTGAGTTCGGTGCATGAAGGCCACAACGACGGATATACGCTGGCCGACGGGATCCGTGCCTGGAGTCCGAGCACCTGGACCATCGAAGTGTCGTTCAAGCTGAACGATCCCGATGGGTGGCGAACCCTGATTGGCAGGGACGACTGGACGGGCATCGCGGGCGATGTGGCCGCCGCCTTTTACCTTCAGAGCAACGGCGAGAACAACGCCATGCGGGTCACTTTCGCCACCGTCAGCGGCGAACGTTATTTCCTCGACTCTTCACTGATCCCCGCTGCAGGCCAATGGTATCACCTTGCGGCCGTCGGCGAGGGCGACCTGATCGAGATGTACGCCGATTCGTTTGACGGCTACGGTTTTCAGAAGATCGGTTCCCTCACGATGACGCCCGGAGTGAACCATGCGCTTCGGCCGACAGGCAACTGGACGTTCGGGCGAGGCTGGCACAATGGCAATTTCGTCGATCACATCGACGGCAACCTGGATAATATCCGTTTCAGCGACGTGGCGTTGACAACGGACGAGTTCATCCCCTCGACGTTCCTGTCGGCGAGAATGAGGGCCCACACCCCGCAGCCCCGAAACGGTGCCAAAAACGTGCCCGTCAATCAAGTGTTGAGCTGGCAGACGGGCGTCGATCCGGCCAACCCGGACCGCCCGAATCCGGCGATCACAGGCCATAATCTGTGGCTGAGCGCTGCCTATGACGCCGCCAATCCGCCCCTAACGCCGGACTGGCAGGATCCGGCCATTCAGATATTCCAAATCCCGTCCGATACGAACCCCGCCGATGGAAACGTGGACCCCGCCGCGTCGTACAGCCCGCCGCTGCTGATGGACAAGGTGTACTTCTGGATCGTGGATGAGAGTCTCGGCGCTGCGCATCCGCGGGACTGGCCCAACATCATTGCCGGCGTGCAGTGGTCTTTTTCGACCGTTACTTCGGCGCCCGTGGTGGATGCGGGCCCGAGCATCGTGACCTGGCTCAAGGGCGGCACAACGACCGTGAACCTGAATGGCACGGTGACCGATGAAACCGGCGATGTGACCGGCATCCTGTGGTCGGTGGTTTCATCGCCCGCCGGTTCCACGGTTCAGATCGCCGGTCCGTCGTCGCCGGCGACGACGGCGACCCTCAACATGACGGGCCGGTATGTACTGAGGCTTTGGGCCGTGGATGCAGCCCAGCACGAGCAGTCCGACGAGATGGCCATCGACGTCTACAACGACAGTTGCCAGGCGGCCCAAAACAACCCCAACGGCTACAGCGCTCCGGCGTTTGACGCCAACGGCGATTGTCGAGTAGATTTCCGGGACTTCGCCATGTTCGCCGATACGTGGCTGGAGGATCAGTCTCTGACACAGGACGCGCTTTATTGATTGATTTGTGTGATGGATGGGCGGCTGAACCGCAAGGCTTTCACATTAATCGAGCTGCTGGTGGTGATCGCCATCATTGCGGTATTGATGGGGATTCTGCTGCCGGCGCTGCAATTGGCCAGGGAACAGGCCAGGCGGGTGGTGTGCGCGAACCATCTCAAGCAGGTGGGTATCAGCCTGCACATCTACGGCTCCGACCATGACAATAAGTTGCCCCGCAACGGCGCGGGCAACTGGTTGTGGGATATTGCCTACAGCACCACCGACTTCATCATCGCCACCGGCGGCGACCGGCACACCTTCTACTGCCCTTCGGACCCGAGCAAAAGGCCCGATATGGCCGTATTGTGGCAGTTCAGCCAAAATGTGCCGCTGAACAGCCGGATCGGCGATGTGCCCGAGCCGGTGAGCGGCCGGGATAGGCAATTCCGCGTCACCAGCTACTTCTGGATGATAGACACGGCCCGCGGCAGGTCCTATCATCCACAGGGGACTCCAACCAAGGAGTGGGTCACCAGGCTCGACGGACCGCAGGGGGCCGCCACCGACCTGGTGACCGACGCGACGTTGAGCACCTCCTCGGACCCGCAGACGGCCAGCTTCACCGACGTCCAGGGGGGCTTATGGGACCGCTGGCGCATCCTCGACCGCACAAATCACATCAGCGGCCGCGGGCGACCCAACGGCGGCAATATCCTCTTTGTGGACGGGCACAACGAATGGCGGCGATTCAGCGAGATGGACGACCGCGTATCGCCGCCGCACCACTGGTGGTAGGCCACACCATCGCCGGCAAGGCCCCCACCGTCGAACGCAACAACAAGGCCCAACCCCTCGCCGACAGCCCACGATCTGACCCGGAAGTCCCTTTAATCTACAAATGGAAGCTCGAGAATGTTGTAAAATGATGAAAGTGGCTTCAGGCCTAGAGAGCCGATACCGCCTACAAGCCCGCCACATGGTGCGCCACGGGCTTCAGTTCCGTCCCATCCCCCATGCGATAGGGTTTGTCGCCAAAGTTGACTGTTATGGTGACGCCGTTGGCGAAGGTGGTCTGCTGGACGTCGCGGTCGGGGGTTAGGAACTTGTGGTCGGTCATTTCGCTGTAGCCAACGGCACGGACGGCGGGGCAGACGGTGTTGTAGCTTTGGGCGAAGCGGGCCTTGTGCTCATTGAAGTACGCCCGCGTGAACATGAACATCGGCGGCGTTCCGTAGAGCACGTTGAACAGGTCGCGCTTGTCCCAGAGCTTGGGCAGCTTGTTGTTGTAATCGCCCCAGTACCACTGCGCCACCACGCAGTCATGATAGACCAGTTCCCACAGGGGCAGCCGATAGCGGTGGCCCATCTGGAACGTCTCCACCGGCGGCGGCACCTCATCCCATATCCTCGCCATGTCCCGCCCGGAATCCGGCACGCGATACGGCCCCAGGCTCAGCATCCCCTCAAAATAATGCACGTATGGAACGGCCGCATCGTGGCCCGTCTCGCAACCCGTCACGAGCCTGGTGTCCTCGCAGACGTACCGCAGCAGGTCCATCTTCGTGCGGCGGCTGTCCGACCGCGTCATCGGGTGGTCCGGATGGTAGCACTCCCGCCACGGCGAAGCCGTCGTCGTGTCGATGAAGCGGCAGCGGTAGGCATGGGTCTGCAATTCCGCGGGTATGCGCTTCTTCGCATAATCGACGGCCCGTGCATCGCACAGCACCGCGCACGGATACATCACCCCATCGGTGCCGCGGACCTGCCAGCCTTTACGCGGCTCGCCCTTACCGTCGAGCATGATATCGTGCGGGAAAGCGTCCTGCGTCCAGTCCGAATGCACGCCGCGGAGCTTGCCCTTGACGATGTTGGGGTCCATCAGGTCCTGGTAGATATCGTAGCGGCTGGTCAGGACGTTCGGCATTTCGTTCATCGCCTGGATCGTCCGCGGGTCGGCCCGCTGGCTCCAGAGAATCCGCTCAATCCCGGCCGCCTTCATATCCCGGACGATCCCCAGGGCATCGCGGTCCCAGCACCAGACGTTCACCGCCCCAATCAGCAGGTCCACGTTGGGATTCTCATCCCGCTTCTGAACCAGGGTCTTGAACAGCCCTTGCTTCTTGGCATACTCCCTATAACGCTTGCAGACCGCCACGTGCCCGCCCTTGCCCAGGAACACGTACCGCAGCCGCCGGGAATAACCGAACTGCCCCTTCTGGCTTTCCCACATCGGCCCGACACAGAGCAGCTCCTGCCGCCGCTGAATCTGGATTCTGGCATCGTCCGGCGTCTCGATAATCGACATCTGCGACGCCTGCCCGTCCGTCGCCGCCCAGAACGCCATGCAGATGCCGTGCCCCCCGTATGCCACCAGCGACATCTCCCCGACAGCCGGGTCGTCCACCGGATACGAAATCCCCTCGTTCATCGGCACCACCAGATGCGTCCCCGTTTCGGTCACGAACGGATGCGGGAAATGCACCGGGCTTTTCAAGGCCCCGGTTGCGTTCATTTCCACGGTGAACTCCGCCGCATCGACCTCCAACCGCACGGCCGTTTCCACATCCAGTCCCAAGCCACCTTGCCGCCACACAAAATCGAATCCGCCCTCGGCCTTCCGCGCATTGACGACCGTGCCGGCTCGAACCGGCTGCTGCGTCCACGTCTTGCCCGCCTGCTTGTCGAGCACAGTCATCGCCCCGCTGTCCGTGTCCAGCGTCAACTCCAGCCGGTTGTTGCCGACGGTCAGCTTCTCCGCCGCCGAACCACAGGCCGTCAGCACGACAACCACCCACAGCACGCCATACGTCACGCCCTTACGCCCAAACATAGCCTGTCCTTTCAGATTCTCCGCGGTCTCTGCGGTGAAGAATTCAACGCTTGAGTTCCGCCTCGGTCCTGGCAATCAGTTCCGGCAGCGACACCGGCGCCCCGCCGTTGGCCTTGGAGATGTCCGCCGCCGTCATAAACGCAAACAGCTCTATCGTCTCCTCGGCCGGGATGGGGGGCTTACCCGTCTGGAAGAACTTGACGATCTCATCCACCAGATGCCCGTATCCCTCGTACTTGCCCGCCTGGGCAATGGACTTCGACCCGAACACCACCGCCCCGTAGTCCGACTTGCCCTTCTTGATGCCCCGATACGTCCCAACCCGCCCATCGGCCCAGACCCCGACCACCACCTCGGCGCTGTCGGTCTGCACCCGGCGGACCGTTTGGCAGCCCTGGCCCATGATGGTATACAGCATCTCCACGCCGTGCACCCCGTACCAGTACAGGTCCGGATGATGCGGCTCAAGGCTGCACGGACTGTAGACCATGCAGCCGAGTATATCGCCGATGGCATCGTTATTCCGAACGGCGGCGATGCCGGGGCCGAACCGCAGCGAGGAACTCGACCAGCACGGCACCTTGCGATCCTTCGCCAGGCGGAATATCTCCATCACGTCCGCCAGACTGCCCGCCATGGGCTTATCAATAAACAGCGGAATCCCCGCCTCGATGACGGGCCTGGCCTGCTTCAAGTGCGGCCGGCCGTCCACGCTCTCCAGCAGAATCCCATCGACCTTTGGCAGCATCGCCTCGATACTGTCGAAGATTTCAACATTGAACTTCTCCCGCAGTTGCCTGGTGTAACCCTCCACCCGCGAGGCCGACGAGTCGATATCCGGCGAGCCGCCCGGATAGCCCGCCACCACCCGGCACGGATACCCCTTCGCCGGATCGTTGAGAATCTGGGTAAACGCCACGACATGCGAGGTGTCCAACCCGATCATTCCCAGGCGAAAGACCTTCTTCTCGCCGGCCCGGGCATACCCCGCCCAAGCCGCCAACACCGCCGCACCGACCGCCAGATACACACACCGCCTCATAGTCAGACCTCCAGTAAGACGTGATGAAGAATCCGCGTTTGCATTGGCCCGATTATACGCCCGCCTCAACCCGCCGAACAACCCCCTATCGGCCGTCAACGCCACCCTTGATACCCGCCCCATCGCGGGTATACTGGGCGCAACCCGTCGGCCGAAATCATGCGTACCGCCCAGGAGCACGCGCCTATGACACCTAACCGACCGCGCATCAGCCCTCCGACGCCCGGCACACGGCAATGGATTGCCCTGCTCGCCATCGTCATCTGGGCGCCGGCATGGCTCGAAGCGGCGCCGCTTCGAGTCGGGATCGCCGCAGTCGATATCACTCCCGCCGAGCCCGTCCAGATGTCCGGCTACGCCTCCCGAAAGGACCTGTCGCAAAGCGTCCACGACCCTCTTTCAGCCCGTGTGACTGCTTTGGAGGCAGGCGAAAGACGCCTGGTTCTGGTCTCCACGGACATCCTGGGGTTTTACGACGGCACGGCCGATGACTTCCGCCGCGCCATCTGCGAGAAGCATGATCTCGCCCCCGCGCAACTACTCCTCTGCGCGACGCATACCCACTCCGCCCCCACGCCCACCCTGGACCCTGACAAAGGCCACGAGAACAATGTCAGATACACCCGGCAACTTCGCGACCGACTCATCGACGCCGTCGGCAAGGCGCTGTCGGAGTTGGCCCCGGCGAAGATGGGCGTCGGTGTAGGCCATTGCCCCATCGGCTCCAATCGCCGACAGCGGGTTTCAGACGCCCAGGGCAATAGCCAGATCCGCCTCGGCCGCAATCCCTACGGCCCAACCGACAAGCAGGTCATCGTCCTCAAGATCGCCGCCGCCGACAAACCCACGGCCATCCTGTTCAACTATGCCACCCACGCCACCAGCTTGGGTCCAGGCAACTATGCCATCAGTGGCGATGTTATCGGACTGGCGGAGCAATTCGTCGAGAGAATCTATGGGGCCGGCCTCATGGCTCCTGCCTTCGCCGGCGCCTCGGGCGATATCGACCCCTGGTTCCGCGTCCTACCCAAGTTCGACGAGCGCGAAGGCTGGATCCCCGAACCCGTCTTGCTCGGCACGTTCCTGGGCGAGGAGGTCGTCCATGTGGCCGAACGGGTCAATCCATCCGTGGATGATGTGGCCATCGCCTCGGCCTTTGCCTGCCTGGAGCTGCCCGGCAAGGCGTCCGGGACCGTGGAGGCCGCCCAAGATCATCCCCCGACGACACTCAACCTTACCATCGCCCGTATCGGTGAGATCGCCATCGTGGGGCTGGGCGGCGAGGTCCTGACCGAAATCGGCATGGCCATCAAGGAGGCCTCGCCCTTCGCCCACACTCTCATCATCACCCACTGCAATGGAGCGGCTGGCTACCTGCCCCCGAAGGACCTATACCCCGAGGGTGGTTATGAGATCCAGACCAGCCGTTTCGCCCCGGACGCCGCCGAGATCGTCATCAAGCGGGCTGTCGAAATGCTCCATACCCTCAAACCATGAAATGAAGCTCGCCCGAAGCCCGTCCATAGCACTGGAAACCACATAATAACACGCATCCTGTTCAAAGGGGCTACAACCATGTCGATTGACCGAAGAACATTCCTCAAAGGCTCGCTCGTCTCATCCCTGGCCCTGGGTATCCCAGCCCTATCGGCCGCCAACCGCACCCGAACCTACCGCACGGCGCTGATCGGCAGCGGCTGGTGGGGCATGAACATCGCCCGCGAGGCAATGGCCTGCGGCCGCTGCAAGATGGTCGCCCTCTGCGACGTCGACGAGCGGCAACTGAACCCCGCCGCCGAGCAGGTCGAGAAGCTCAGCGGTGATAAACCCAATCGCTACAAGGACTTCCGCGAACTGCTGGACAAGGAGAAGCCCGATATCGCCATCGTCGCCACCCCGGACCACTGGCATCCGCTCATCACCATCGCCGCCGTCCGCGCGGGAGCCCATGTCTATGTCGAAAAACCCATCGGCCACACCATCGGCGAGGGCCGCGCCATGGTCAAGGCCGCCCGCGACACCGGCAAGGTCGTCCAGGTCGGCACCCATCGGCGCGTCAGCCCGCACAACGTCTCCGGCCGCAAGTTCATCCTCGACGGCAACGCGGGCAAGATCGGCATGGTCCGCTGCTTCGTCCACTACGGCGGCGGGCCTGAGACGCCGCGCAAGAACATCGAGCCGCCCAAGGGCCTCGACTGGGATATGTGGTGCGGGCCGGGGCCGCTGAGACCCTTCAACGGCAGCGTCGAGGAGCCTTGGGGCGGCGGCATCCACCCGAGGGGCTTTCGCCAGTATCTCGACTACGCCAACGGAACACTCGGCGACTGGGGCATCCACTGGACCGACCAGGTCCTCTGGGTCATGGAGGAGAAATGGCCCAGGACCATCTACTCCTGCGGCGGACGAGCCATCAAGGGCCCGCCCATCCTCACGGACGAACTGCAAACCACCGACGCCCCCGACCACCTCGTCACCACCTGGCAGTTCGAGGACTTCACCTGCGTCTGGGAGCACCGCCAGTTCGCCGGCAACAACACCGACAAGGGCGAGAACGTCGGCTGCTACTTCTACGGGACCCAGGGCATCTTCCACATGGGCTGGAAGGGCGGCTGGACGTTCTATCCCGCCGGCGCCGGCCAGACCATCCACGAAGAACCCAAACTCAACCAGCCCGACGACCAGAACATCAAGGAGCTCTGGGCCGACTTGCTCAACGCCATCGAGACCGGCGCCGAGCCCGTCTGCGACATCGAAAAGGTCCACCACTCCACCAATATGAGCCTGCTCGGCATGCTCGCGCTTAAGGTCAATCGGAGTATCGCCTGGGACGGCGAGACGGAGACTATCCGCAACGACCCCGAAGCCAACAAGCTCCTCCGCCGCCAATACCGAGCCCCCTGGGTGTATCCGCAGGCATAATAGATGGCAACGCCGCGCATCGGCGGCCTGGATATTCGATACTGGATACTCCGCCGCGCACACAGGCGCGTGGCCTCGCCCCTGTCATGCCTGCGCAGGCAGACATCCAGTACGATTCGCGGCCGCCCGCAGCCTCCTGGCGCGGTCTGGACCCCTGCCTTCGCAGGGGTGACAAGTCGCGTGACAGACTGCCGGAGAAACCCAAAACGCAAGGTCCAAAACGTAAAACCGCAACCCAGACCCTCAAACGTCGTTCCGGGTAGTAGCCCTTCGCGCCGCGAAGCGACGGAACGAATCGCAAGCCAGACGCCCGCGTATCATCTACTATAAGACGGTTTTGCGCATCGCGGCTACGCGCGATGCACGTCCGGCTTACTCGTATCGCCACTTGAGTATCCACGGGTCGGTCGTCCGATCCTGGAAGGCCTTGAGCTTGGCCTGGAGGCGTTTGAGGGTCTCGGCGTGCGCCGGGTCGTCGGCGAGGTTGTTGACCTCGTCGGGGTCTTCCTGGAGGTCGTATAACTCGAACTTCGGCCGGTGCAGATACGCCTGGACCGTCCGCCGGCCGTAGTGGGTTGCGCCGCTGTTGAGCACGCCCTGCCAGGTGGCCGAATCGTACAGGTCGCTGGCGAACGGATAGTCCAGGCCGTGCGCGATGTTCCATATCAGCTTGAACCGTCGCTCGCGGACCACCCGCATCGGGTAGTACATCGTGATCTCGTGGAACGTGTGCGAGGCGTAGGTCGTATCCCAGCCGTCCGCGTGCTCGCTCTCCAGCACGGATGCGAACGAACGGCCCTGTATCGTGCTGTCCTTGGGCGCGACTCCCGCCATCTCCAGAATCGTCGGGGCCAGGTCCGCGAAGTTGATTAGGGCATCGCACGCCAGGCCTTTGCTGCGCTGCCAGGGCGTCCGCACGAGGCACGGCAGGCGCATCCCCGGCTCGTAGAGCGTCGTTTTGGCCCCGGGGAAGGCCACGCCGTTGTCGGAGATGTAGATGAAGACCGTATTGTCCCACTGCCCGGCCGCCTTGAGGACCTCCACCAGCCGCCCCACTCCCTGGTCCACACGCGACACCGATTGATAATACTGGGCCAGTTCCGCCCGGCACGCCGGCGTATCCGGGAGAAACGGCGGCACGACCACGTCCTTCGGGTCGTACTCGACCTCCGTTACGCCGGGATAGCCGGCCGGGCGATTGCCGAAGCGGTCGGGTTTGTAGGGCGACTCAGCGACTGTCCCGCCGCCGCGATGCGGGTCGCTCAGGCAGAAATACAGGAAGAACGGCTTGTCGTTGTCGGCCGCGATGAACGGCCGGCAGTTGTCCGCCATCTGCACGGGGCTGCGGCTGTTGCCCGACAGGACCGTCTCGAACCGGTAGACCTCCTGCGGGGCCACGTGGTACTTGCCGATGCGGGCCGTGCGATAGCCCGCCTCGCTCAGGTGCACCGGCAGTGATTTGAGGTTCCCGAATGAGATGAAATGATGGTAGGCATGCTCGTGGCCGTACTGGCCGTTGGCGTGGTTGTACATGCCCGTCAGGATCACGCTGCGGCTGGCGCTGCAACTGGCCGTCGTGCAGAAGGC
>Ga0209614_1002277_pt1 | contig 12921 bp, 11 predicted proteins | sample BlaSprsedimmetaG_FD_185484 | JGI IMG/M metagenome (GOLD analysis project Ga0209614, IMG submission 185484) | Hot spring sediment bacterial and archeal communities from California, USA to study Microbial Dark Matter (Phase II) - Blank Spring... ... | reverse complement strand
CGAATTAATGTAAAATTTATAGGCATCGAGCGACTTATCGGCCTTGTCTTTTCCACGTGAAAAAGCCAAATCGTTGTTTTCGAGGTCTTTTTCTGAAACCCCCTGAGCTATTTCATTAAACTCCCGGCTGTAGTTGCTTATAAAATTTATGAGGATAATATTTTCATATTCAAGGCCTTTTGCTTCATGCACGGAAAAAAGCAGCGGGGTTTTGAATATTTTACGGGCAGCGGCTTTTTCTTGTTGGTTCATCACCAGCAAGGCATATTTAGTGGAGCGCATAGTGCTGGTGTTGAGTTGTTTTCGCCGCGCTTCCGTGTCGATGTAAAAATTTATTTCTCCTCTGTTTTCGTTTAGCGGTTCAACCAGGAAGTTGCTCTCCCTGTCGATTGAACCAAAACGGGCATTTTTTATCAGCAGCAGTTTGTTGGCAATGGTAGTAACCTCGGCAGAATTACGGTAATTGGTGTGCAAAACACTGATTTTGCTATCCACAATATCATGCTTGTAAAACATGGTTTTTACGTTCGTCCACGAAAAAAAGTTGGGGTGGACAATCTGGTTCGAGTCACCACAAAGAATAAAATTTCCCGGAGTTTTCAACGATTTTAGTACAAGGTACAATTGAATATTGGTGAAATCCTGCACTTCGTCAATCACAATAAAGTCATATTTTGGGCGACAGTATTCCAGCCAGTATGAAGAGATAATATTCAGGTCGTAAAAGTTGCTTTCATTTAAAAACTCTATGTATTTTTCGAAGGCTTCATAAACTTTACTGCGGTCGTTTTTCAAAAAAATGGATTGTTTAACCCCCAGTTCCATGTACTCCTCTTTGCTTAGAAAAGGTTTGGTAATATCAAGACCGGTTATCACACCTTTAAATTCTTCAAACAGCTTGTATTCGTCTTTTATCCCGAAAGAATGTTTCCGGGGTTGCAACCAGTCGCTGAAACTTTTAAAATCAACCTCTTTTCCCGGAATAATTTTCAGTGTTTCGAGAAACTCCTTAAAGCTCAGAAAATCAACATTCTGCTTTTCGTTGATATAGTTATCGGAGTAAAAAAGTCCCGATGAATTTTCCACAAGAAACGGGGAGAGGGTAATATAGAGGACATCCCCTTTTAGCTGCTTAATTTTTTCGAGCGTAAGCACCGTTTTACCGCTACCGGCCGACCCAACAATAACTACCGGCGGTTTAACGGTAAAAATATTTTGCTGAATATTGTCGAAAGACAACGCTTTGTTGAGCAAATGAAACTGGTTACTATGAGAGTTTACATAGTTCAGTTCAACAATATCTTCTTCGGGAACCTGCTTTTCATGTTCCAGTTTCCTCAGTTTGCTTTCATCAATTTTTGCCCCCCTCAGGAACCGTGATTTTTCATAGTTGTGGTTGTAGATAACCTCCAGCAATAAAATGTAAGTTTGGTTGTTGTACTTGGCAAACTTAAAAAGCAAACGGTTTTCGTAATCGAGTTTTGCCCGGTAAAAACCCCTGCCCGGCAATTTTTTAATTTCTGCTGAATTGAAATCATTGTTTTCGAGAAATTCAACTGTTTTGCTGTATTGCTTTTTTACCCTGGAAAAATCAATATCGTTGAGGTACAGAATGTTCATATCAAAAATTAATTATCACAGATTAAATCCGAATGTTTTTTTGAAAAATAATTTGTAAAAATAAAAATATAAGCCATTCGGGGGAATACAGAAGAAACTTTTAGTAAGCCCGTTGAAAAACAATCTCGCTCAAACCAGCCACCCGCTTATTTTCGCTATCGATATACATGCGCACATTCAGGGTTCCATCGTTCACTTTCACCACACGTTCTCCTGTCCAGTCGGTTTCGCCGGCATTCAGCGACTTAGTAACAGAAGCTACGCCTTCAAACTCAATCTTTTGCCACGATGGCAAATACAAATCGCCTACCCTTGCGCGAATGCGATAGGTTCCGTTTCTCACAACAATTTGATAGTCGAAATAATTTTGCGGGTTTTTGCATTGGGCCGGTGTTCCTTCAAACAGCACTTTTTTCAAGCGCGCATTTCCATCCGTCCCGGAAACGACCCACTCTACCTTATCGGCCGGGCACCATTTTCCCAGCAGCCAGCCCTTGCCTGTGTAACTCTCGTAAGCCTGCACATTTTTCCGGTTTCCTGACACCTGCCTGGGAAAACCAAATGTAATTCTGCCCCGGGAATAAAAACGCGTGGCATTTGTTCCGAACTGAAAATACAGCCCGTAAATTTGCGGAAAACCGTTGACTGCATAATGAAAACATTCCGGGAAATTGGGCACATCTTGTGAATGAACAACAGCAACCTGAACATGCCCCCACGAATCGTCACCCCAGGCAGTGCCCACAGGGTCACCTGCCATCAGTTTTTGTCCTCTTTTTACCAGCAGATTCCGGCTGAATAAACCGCTGTAAACATAGTAAATACCAGGTTGTGACTCGCTCTCGAGCAATACACAGGATGCGCTTCCCGATCTTACCTCCGGCATGTTTTCCACCCAAACCACCCGGCTGTTTTCAATGGCCACCAGCCAATGCTTTGGAAGCCCCCGGGCATCGTGCAAATCGAATCCTACGCCCGGAAAAGAACGGTAGGTAACCTGGGCCTGCCTTTCATCTGATTTGTACAACGAAAACGGATAACTTTCTTCATCTGCATTCCATACAAAACCATCGTTAAAGCTTACCGGGAAAGTATATCGGTCGGGATCGAGCAGCGGACCGTTCAACTCACTGATGCAAACCAGTGCATCTTTGGTTAAAAGGCCGTGCACCTGTTCGCCGGATGCCAGTGCTTTTACATGTTTATTATCAGCCACAAAAACACGAATACCTCTCAACTCCTCAGGCAAAGAACGGCGGGCCACTTTCAGCCAAAGGGTATCTTCCCCTATTTTCAGCTGGTTGTAATGATTTTCAACTTTTAGCAGTTTTACCTCCACCTGTTTAAACGTTACACTTTCGCCCACATTCAGGTTGTAGTAAAAACCATTTCCCCATCTGAAGTCGGCAGAATCGGCAGTTTGTCCATTCACCTGAAAAAAAACGGCGAACAACACTAAAAATATGAAGTGCTTTTCTTTCAAACTTTTTCATTTTTTTTCGAAAAACAAAGCTACCAGTTTTTTTGGAACTGCCCGATGCACATTGGAACAAACGTGAAACTATTCGTAACTTTTCTTAAAAAAAAACGGTAAAACCCAGTGTTTTAAAAAACCAAAATGACCGGTGCAGCCCATAACGGAAGTGATTTTATCAGCCGGCTGAGAGAAATCGTTGAAGCGAATTTTCATAATGAACAGTTCGGGGTTACAGAACTTGTCCGGGAAATGGGAATAAGCCGCTCATATATTCACCGGCATGTAAAAAAGCAAACCAACCAATCCGTCAGCCATTTTATCCGGACAGTGCGTCTGGAAAAGGCCATGGAAATGCTTCTTGATAGCGACGAATCCGCTTCGGAGATTGCCTTCCGGGTAGGTTTTGGCAGTCCGGCTTATTTTAACCACTGTTTTCACGAGCACTTTGGATTTCCGCCGAGAGAAGCGCGAAAAAGGGCGATGAATCTGCATGAAAACAAATCAACCACCGGCAGTCCGGAACATGAATCCGGACAGGATGCCATAAACAGCGCCAGCCGTAGAAAGGCAAAAAACAAGAAAAAGGAAGTGGCTTATTATGCGTTTGCAATTGTTGCATTTCTGGCGTTGATTTCTGTTTTGGTTTATACCCTTTAATATCGAGTGTTTCGACCCTCCCGCGAATTTCAAAATCCTGTGCGTTTAATTACGTTATTTACACAAATGAATCCGGCATGGTTACAGGACTCACTTTACTGCAAAACGGCGAACACAAGGCGAAAAAGATTGAATAATGTTTTTGTTTAAATGTTACTTTCAGCCGGTTTCAGCTCTTTCAGTTTCAGGTTTGCCCAGGCAATAATTATTCCGGCGGTCATAAACATAATGAGGCTGTAAATAGCCGGAGAAATGGTCATGGTGGGATTTTTCAGCAGGAAGGCAGCAATGGCAATTCCCAGGGTACCATTTTGAATACCAGATTCAACGGAAATGGTTGGAGTTTCCCTAAAAATTTTTCCTTTGATTTGAACTCTGAATGGATTTTATCGAAATTTCAAAAAATTGTAATGCCGCGATTATTTTACTGACTAAATAACTGTGTTTGAAAGATTTTTTTCGGAACTTGTTGCTCAAACTTAAAAACATTGAAAATGAAACAGATTCTAAAATTTTTTGCAATTATGGCAATTCTTTTTGCCTGTAAACAGGAACCACAAAAAGCTCCCCAAATTCCAATGGAAGATTTTTTCCGCAATCCTGAAAAAACAGCTTTTCAGCTTTCGCCCAACGGAGAGTATTTTTCGTACCTGGCTCCCTGGGAAAGCAGGCTGAATGTGTTTGTACAAAAAACCGGAGAGGAAAATGCAGTACGAATTACTTCTGAAACTGAGCGCGACATCGCCGGTTACCTTTGGAAAGGCGACAACCGGATTCTGTTCCTGAAAGATACCGGTGGCGATGAAAACTTTCACATGTATGGCGTAAATGCTAATGGAAGCGATTTGAAAGGCCTAACCGTTTTTGAAAAAGTGCGCACCATGTTTATCGACGATTTAAAGGATGTCGAGAATGAGGTGATTGTGGGCCTGAACCAACGCGACGCAACCGTTTTCGACCCTTACCGGCTAAATGTGCTTACTGGTGAAATGACCATGCTGGCCGAAAACCCGGGGAACATTATGGGCTGGATGACAGACCACGACGGCAAACTCAGACTTGCCATAACTTCCGATGGCGTAAACAATACCATACTTTACCGCGACACAGAGAACGAGGATTTCAGACCGGTGCTTACCACCAGTTTCAAAGAAACCGTTTCACCTGTAATTTTTACGTTCGACAATAAAATGGTTTACGCTTTGTCGAATCTTGAAAGGGACAAAACTGCACTGGTAAAATTTGATGTGGCAAATGGCAAAGAAGCCGAAGTGTTGTTTGAAACGCAGGAAGCCGATATTGAAGGTGTTGACTATTCCCGAAAAGATAAAAAACTGCTTTCAGTAACCTGGACAACCGACAAAGACAAAATGCACTTTTTTGATGCCGAAGCCGAAGCCTTGCAGAGAGAGCTGGAAGCTAAGCTGCCGGGCTATCAAGTAAACGTTGGAAGCCACAATAAAGCCGAAGACAAGTTTATGATCCGTACATACAGCGACCGTACCAGAGGCGCTTACTATTTTTATAGTAAAAACACCAAAGAATTGACCAAACTGGCTGAATTAAGCCCCTGGCTAAACGAAAACCACTTGTGCGAAATGCAGCCCATTTCCTACAAATCGCGCGATGGGCTGACCATTCAGGGCTACCTGACACTGCCGCTGGGATATGAACCCAAAAACCTTCCGGTAGTGGTTAATCCGCACGGCGGTCCGTGGGCGCGTGATTACTGGGGATTCAATCCTGAAGTTCAGTTTCTGGCTAACAACGGGTATGCTGTGCTGCAAATGAATTTCCGCGGTTCCACCGGCTTTGGTAAGGAATTCTGGGAAGCCTCTTTCAAACAGTGGGGACGCACCATGCAGGACGATATTTCTGATGGGGTAAAATGGCTCATCGACCAGGGCATTGCCGATCCTGACCGAGTTGCCATTTATGGTGGCAGTTATGGCGGTTACGCTACACTGGCCGGCCTGACGCTGACTCCTGAACTGTATGCAGCAGGTGTGGATTACGTGGGTGTTTCCAACCTGTTCACATTTATGAACACCATTCCGCCTTACTGGAAACCCATGCTCGACATGCTGGCTGAAATGGTTGGACACCCGGAAACCGACAGTCTGATGCTGGCAGAAGTTTCGCCCGTGTTCCATGTAGATAAAATACAGGCCCCGCTTTTTGTGGCCCAGGGCGCCAACGACCCAAGAGTGAACAAGGCCGAATCGGATCAGATTGTGGAAGCACTGAGAGCCCGCGGAGTTGATGTAGAATACATGGTAAAAGACAACGAAGGTCACGGATTTAGAAATGAAGAAAACCGGTTCGACTTTTACCGGGCCATGATAACTTTCCTCGACAGGCATTTGAAGCCGGCTGAGAATTAAATTTGTAATCAACCATAAAAATCATCGGATAACTTTTAAAAAATATCCGGTGATTTTTATTTTACCGATGAAAGGTTTGCGAAATAAACTTTAACCCGTCAAACAAACCGGTACGCCAGTAACTCCACTGGTGACCACCCTGCCTAACACGGTATTCGTGCGGAATTTCCAAATCGCGCATTTTTACATGAAGCGCCGAATTGCCCTTGTACAAAAAGTCATCGTCGCCGCAATCAATATAAAACCGGATGGATTTCAGTTTTTCCTTATCCACACTGTCGAGCAGGTGCAGCGGACTGTAAGATTTCCAGTAATCGGTCACTTTCCCGTTTTCGGGTTTTGGCCCGTAAATGCTTTTGAAATAACGGTCGTACGCATCGTTACTGAGGATTTCTTCATCGGTAAACGTTCCAGCACTCATGGCCACACACGATGAAAAAAGTTCGGGATGGCGCATGGAAAGCAGCAGCGCCCCATTTCCACCCATGGAAAGCCCTGCAATGGCACGAAATTCTTTTTTCTGCCTGATGCGGTATTCCTCTTCGATAAACGGAATAAACTCTTCAATGAACATATCTTCCCACGGGTCTTTGCCATCATAGCTGTTGATGTACCACGTTACTTTTCCGTCGGGCATTACAATAATACACGGAGGAAAATCACCGTTTGCAATTCCGCGGTCGGCAATTGTGTTGGCCTCGCCAAACTGTATCCAGCCGGTTTCGTCGTCAGAATATCCATGCAAAAGATAAAGCACAGGATAACTACGATGCGAAGTTTCATAATCGGGCGGTAAATAAATAGAATATTCCACCGGATAAGTTACTTTTTTGCTTTCGAAAACAAGCGATTCGATAACTATGCCCGATTGGGCAAATAAGGAAAAAGAAATAAGAAGGGTTGAAAAAAACAGAACCAGTTGTTTCATTTTTGATGATTTATCGATTTGCAACAAATCTATCAGAATTTTTATTATCTTCCAACTATTGAATTGTATTGATTTGAAGCATTGCATGCATCAACGAAGCACACGACCTCAGCGAGGCACATGTATAAATAGACGAACGTAACGTCAAAACTCACGACCTCAGCGAGGTCGCATGTTTATAGAAACACCGGATCAGCAAAGAGAAAATTCGACTCCAGCTGGAGTCGCACGAACTATTTGCATATAATTTTTCTATAAACATGTAATCCCTCCGGGATTAAGAAACTATTCCACGACTTCGGAACGGTTACATATTTCTTACAATAAACACAACCACAAAGCTCACGACTGCGAGGTCGAAAATTTATAATTGCAAAGGCATCAACAAAGCTCACGACCTCAGCGAGATCGAATGTTTATAGCCAAAACAACAAAATTCACATTTTACAACGAATTGCGCCGAATAAACCGGAACGGACTTTTAATGCGCCGAAAATTTTTGGTTAAAATCATTTCAGCGGCAATCCGGCCAATTTCATCGTGGTTGGTTGAAATGGTCGTAATCCCGTTTTCCAGAATTTCCTTCACCGGGCTTTCATTGTAGGAAACCACTCCCACATCTTTTCCCAGGCTCCATTTTTCTGACCGGCAAACCTTTATAAAACGGTATAAATCATCATCTGAAATAGTGACATACGCCTCTCCTTTTTTTACATCACCGTGCGAAAGCTGGTCAATAACTGAAAATTCGAGATTGTTCACCTGGCAGAAAATCTGAAATCCACGCCTGATATATACCGGATAATACTGGTCGGCAGGAAAAACCAAATTGATTTTCCGGTATTTCCGAATCAGACCCAAACCTTCACTCAGTGCAGATTGAATATCTTTTTCATATTCCTGAAAAACAATCGGGTAATTTTTCAGGCTTTCCAGATTACGATCGACAATTAGCACCTTCTCTTTCGGAATTGTGCGGATGACGCTGGCTACATCGGCATTTTCATCTTTAAAATGCGGGAGAATAACAAAGTAATCGTATTTTGAAAAATGATTTTCTATTATGTTTTTGAACTTTTGCAAATCGTAATTGTAAATAAAAACATCGGTTAACGCCTTGCTGCCCAGAGTTTCGATAAACGAATAATAGAGGTTTCGCTTGTAATTGCTGAGTTTATTGAAAATGAGCGCCACTTTAAGCTGTTTTTGCACATTTACCTGGTTTACAAAGTAGCCCTTCCCCCTTACCGAAAAAAGGATTCCCTTCTTCCGGAGAAAAACATACGCTTTTTCAACCGTATCGCGCGAAAGCAGCAACTCTTCACTGGTTTCGTTAATGGAAGGAATACGCTGACCCTGCTTGAAAATTCCCGATTCAATGTCGGAAACAATCAGATCAACCACCTGTTTGTACTTGGGAACTTCCGATTGATGGTTTATTTTTAAAAAATCATTCATTTCATTCAAAGAATATGCAGCAAATTTAAGAAGTGTTTCCAGAATACCAGTTTAAACAGGGTTTTTAAAATATTTCTGAACTTTTCATTTCTGTTATCCGTTTCATTCATCAAGCAATACATTTATTGTTCGTATTTTTTAAAATTAAATTTGGAACGAAATGAAAAACTGGTTATTTGTTGTTTTAGCCATAGCTGTTGTTTCCTGTGGGGAAAAGAACGAAACTACAAACCATAAAATTGCTGCCGATCCGGACAACGGAGGGATAATCCTTCCTGAAGGATTCTCGGCGCTGGTGGTAGCCGAAGAAACCGGACGCGGAAGGCACATTGCTGTGAATACCAATGGCGACATTTATGTGTCACTCAGAGACCATAGCGAAAACAAAGGCATTGCCTGCCTGCGCGACACATCGAGCGATGGCCGTGCAGATGTAATCGAGTATGCCGGCCAGCATACCGGTACAGGAATCAAATTGCATAAAGGTTTTCTCTATTTCGGTTCCGACACGGCGGTTGTGCGTTATCCTTTGCATGCCGGAGATCTCCTTCCCGGAAACAACTGGGAGATGGTAGCACGCGGATTTCCACAGGAACGGCAACACGAAGCCAAGCCCATGTAATTTGACGGACAAGGGAATATGTACGTTACGGTTGGCGCTCCGGCCAATGCCTGTATGGAACAAATGCGTACCAAAGGCTCTCCCGGAATGGATCCTTGCCCGATACTGGAATATGCCGGCGGAATCTGGAAATTTAAAGACGATGTTGTGAATCAGGACCAGTTGACCGACGGGGAACGCTATGCAACCGGAATCCGTCATGCCGTGGCTAATAGCTGGAACAAACAGGTGAACGAACTGTATGTGGTCCAGCACGGACGTGACCAGCTAAGCCAGTTTTTCCCCGAGATGTTCGATGACAAACAGAATGCTGAACTTCCTGCCGAGGAATTTTTTCTGGTAACTGAAGGCGCCGATTTTGGCTGGCCTTACTGTTATTTCGATCCGTTTCAGAATAAAAAAGTTTTGGCGCCCGAATATGGTGGTGATGGTGAAATGGTGGAACGGTGCGAAAATAAAATGGACCCCATTATGGCATTCCCCGGCCATATAGCACCAAATGATTTGCTGTTTTACACCGGCGATATGTTCCCTGAAAAATACCGTAATGGAGCTTTTATCGCTTTCCATGGCTCGTGGAACCGGGCGCCTGAACCGCAGTCGGGTTATTTTGTAGTTTTTGTTCCTTTTGACGGAGCCTACCCTTCCGGCGACTGGGAAATTTTTGCCGACGGGTTTGCCGGAGTGGAAACAATTAACAGCACCCGCGATGCCGAATATCGTCCGTGTGGATTGGCGCAAGGTCCCGATGGTTCGCTGTATGTAGTGGACAGCAATAAAGGAAAAATCTGGAGAATTTTGTACTCATAATAAAAACCAAAAAAGAACAAAAAAATCATGAAAATCAACGGAATCCTCTTGTTACTGCTGTTCCTTTTAATTGGTGCCTGCGGCGGACGAAAACAAAACTCCCGGCAACAATCACAAACTCCCGTTAGTGCAGAAAAATCGGCTGAAATGGCTAACCACCCGGGCAAAAAAGTGTACAATACAGCTTGCCTGGCCTGCCACATGGCCGACGGATCTGGTGTTCCGGGAATGCATCCACCGCTCATTCAAACCGAATGGGTAACCGGTGACAAGGAAAGGTTAATTGACATAACACTCAACGGTATGAGCGGGAAAATTGAAGTGAACGGCGAAACATACAACAGCATTATGCCGCCACACTCCCACCTCAGCGACAAACAGATTGCCGATGTGCTTACCTATATCAGAAAAAGTTTTGGGAACAATGCCAGTGAAATTACAGTAGCGGAGGTACAAAAGGTGAGAAACAAATAACCCCATTTTCAGCATTTCTGCAAGCAATGTTTGCCGATGCTAAATCTTGTCAAATCCTCATAATCAACGCTATAGCCAACAACCAAAACCGAAGCGTGATACTGAATTCAGGGAAACCTGTGTTCGGCATTACGGGCTGATTTTCTCACAACGGGGTTTGTCAGGTAGTTTTGTTATCTATCTTTGCTAATTGCAAAGACAAAATTAATCAGACACCGGTTCATGACGGGAGACAGCTACAGCAACGCAATCCTTTGGGAAAGCTTTCTTGCGGGAGACAAGGAGGCATTCGCACATTTTTACAATCTGCATGTGGATGCGTTGTACCGCTATGGTACCAAACTATGCGCCGACGATGGCCTGGTGAAAGATGCCATACAGGAGGTTTTTCTCGACTTGTACCTGAAACGGCAAAAAAACAGAACCAATCCCGAAAATCTGCGCTATTATCTTATACTGGCCCTAAAACGAAACCTCATCAAAAAACTGAAGCGCAACCGGAAAATGGTGGATGAAAAAGAATGTGAATTGAATTTTGACCCCGAATACAGCATTGAAAAAGCCATCATTGAAAACGAAGAGGAAGCGGAATTGAACCGGCGGGTGAATGAAATGCTGAAAAATTTACCGGCCAAACAGAAGGAGGCACTGTACCTTCGATACAACGAATCGATGGAATATGAGGAGATTGCGAAAGTTTTGAATATATCCATCGAATCGGTCCGCAAGCAGGTTTACCGCGCGTTGCAATCCATTCGTAAGAAATTTGGGAAAGGGGGAATGATGTTGTTTTTGGTTACTTTTAGATGAGTTCAACCACCCCCATCCGGCCTACCGTACCCCTGGCCGGATGACCCCTCCTTAAAAAGGCGGGGAGTTTTTCGCAGCTGGGATTTTTTATCATCTTCAAAATATTTTACTGCAAAACATGCCATGAGCACGAATTTCTCCTCCTGGCCAATTTCTTACCTCTTGGCCAGGAGGAGTGGCTTTGTCGCATGACAAAGACGAGGTGGTTCTTCCAAAATCTCACCTAACAAAAATTTTCTCTAAACTCCTGTCCATATTTCCCAACCTCGTGTCCTTTTATAGAAATAGTTTTAGGTCTGGGATTTACCATTTTCCATAATCTAATGATAAATCATTTGCATGGAAAACTGTTTACCCAATTGTTCATAGTTTTACACGGTTCCGCCCTCATTTTTGGGGGCGGAATTTTTTTTGAAAAAAATGTTAAAAAAACTGTCCATATTTTAAAGGTTGAAGTCCTTTTAAAGCAGAACGATCAAATTTATATGGAAAATATCAGCAAATATCTCGACGATAAACGTTTCATTCAATGGGTGTTCAGCCCCGGAAACGAACTCAATGAATGGTGGAATTCATTTGAAGCCTCCAATCCCAAAGAAAAAGAAAACATCCAGCTGGCACGCCGGATTCTGCAAAAACTCCACACTTCAGACAAGGAACTTTCGAATGATGAGAAAATAATCCTCTTCACACGAATTCTCAAACATGTGGAAGCCCAGCAGGAAGGCAGAAGAAACCGCAAAATTTTTATTGGCTTCATGAAATACGCTGCTGTAGCCATTCTTTTCTTTTCCATCGGGGCACTGCTTTTTTACCAGAAAGACAATTTCAATCCGCAGTTTGTAACGCAGGAAGTTTCAGAACCCATACACTCGGACGAAGCGCGCCTGATACGGCCCGGCGGAGATAATATATTGCTAAGTGAAACAAATTCGCGCATTGAACACCGGCAGGACGGTCAGGTTATGATAAACAACCAGTTGGTAGAAACCGGAGCTGCCATCCCGCAGGGAACACCCCAAATGAACCAGCTCGTAATTCCCTATGGGAAAACTTCTGAAATCATTCTCCCCGACGGCACCCATGTTTACCTGAATGCCGGCAGCCGGTTGGTTTACCCCGATTTTTTTGCCGACAAAACCCGCGAGGTGTTTCTGGTAGGTGAAGCCTTTTTCGATGTGGAGCACAACGAAAAGCAACCGTTTGTGGTGCAAACCACCGATATCCGTGTGCGGGTGCTGGGTACGGAATTTAATGTTTCGGCTTATCCGTCCGACAACATCATCGAAACCGTATTGACCAGTGGAAAGGTGAGACTGGAACAGAACAATACCGGAATGTTTTCCGAAACAATCGAAATAAAACCGGGACAACTGGCTTCGTTCTCAAAAACAGAACGCACCACACAACTTAAATCTGTGGACATTGAAAATTATACGTTATGGAAGGAAAGCCTGCTTAAGTTTGAGAGCACAGACCTGAGCCGTGTGGTAAAAAAACTGGAACGGTATTATAACATCCGTTTCAAATACGATGATCCATTTTTAGGAGGAATAAAAATTACCGGAAAACTCGACTTAAGCGACAATCGTGAATTTGTACTTGAAAATGTAGCAGATGCTGCCACAGTGGAAATTTCAAATATAGGAGATGGATACTATAAAATAAGCAAATAAAAAAA
>Ga0209614_1002275_pt1 | contig 12924 bp, 10 predicted proteins | sample BlaSprsedimmetaG_FD_185484 | JGI IMG/M metagenome (GOLD analysis project Ga0209614, IMG submission 185484) | Hot spring sediment bacterial and archeal communities from California, USA to study Microbial Dark Matter (Phase II) - Blank Spring... ... | reverse complement strand
GTGGAAACCCGTGCACGTCTTGCTGCGGAAGCAGAAGCAGAGGCAGCACGCCTGGCCGCTGAAGCAGAAGCCGCAGAGCAAGCCCGATTGGCCGCTTTGCAGGCCGAACAGGACCGGCAATATACGCAGGCCGTTTCACGCGGGGATAGTCTGTTCAACCTGAACGAATACGAACCTTCCCGAACGGCTTATCAATCTGCGTTGCAGGTTAAACCCGAAGAAACATATCCGCAGCAACGCATTGAAGAAATCAACGGAATTTTTCAGGAGCGTGAGCGTATCAACCTGGAATATCAGAATACGATAACCATGGCTGATCAGCAGTTAAATGTCAGGGATTACAGCAATGCACGAATGAATTACGAAAAGGCCCTTGAAATTAAGCCGGAAGAAACTTATCCGAAAGATAAAATTGTTGAAGTAGATCGAATTTTAGCTCAGCAGGAACTGGATGAACAGTATCGTTCCATCATTTTGGCTGCCGACGGATTTTTTGATGGCGAATCGTGGAATGAAGCCAGAGCAGAATATGAAAAGGCGCTTGAAGTTAAGTCTGGTGAGACTTATCCACGCAGTCAGATTGTGAAAATTGACAATTTGCTCCGGCAGCAACGCGAAAAGGAATTGGCTGCTCAAAGGTCTGCCGAAGATATGGAGCGGAGGAGGGCAGAAATAGAACGACGCCAGCAGGAGATGAGCGAACGGCAGGATATGAGCGAAGCCGGGCTGAACCAGTTATACAACGAATACATTCAGCTGGCCGACGGATTTTTCGACAATCAGCGTTACAATGTATCCCGCGCCTGGTACTTTAAAGCCTGGGATGTGAAACCCCAGGAAACTTACCCGCCGCAACGCATTGAAGAAATCAACCGGATAGTAAACAGTCTGTTGCTCAGTCAGCGCGACCGCGACTACCAGGGTTTTGTGAACCTGGCCGATTCTACGTTCCGGGAAAATCAACTGGCAGTTGCCCGTGGCTGGTACAACAGGGCACTCACCATAAAACCCAACGAGAATTATCCCAAAGAACAATTACAGGCCATTGCCGAATTGATTGAAGAGCGGATGGCCGGCAGATCGGGTGAGTTGTTTAACAGTCACATGCAAAATGCCTCTGAAGCTTTTGAAAACGGAAACTATAATGTAGCCCGTTTCTGGTACCGCAAAGCGCTGGAATTGAGGCCCGAAGACAGTCAGGTTAAAGAAGGGCTGCGTCTGCTGGAAGAAACCATTCGCTGATAACGAAAATAAATTCAACAAAATGAAACATTCTTTCCTATTTGACAGCTCCCAACAATGCTGTTTTTGACCCGGTAAACAACAAGTGGGTGGCCGAAAACGAAGGTGTATCGCCCGATACTGAAGTGAGACAGGATGCCCGATCGCTTCAGGCTGGCCGCGATCCTCAACTGGAACGCGCCGTGCAGGAAGCTTTAAAACTGGTGGAAGACCAGCCTAAAATCCAGGTAAGTCCGCCTTCGTTTCCAACTCCGGCAATAAAGCAATAGCAGAGGAATTGCTTTATTCTGTAACAGCGCCTGGAGCAAAAGAAACGGGGAAGCGCTGTCATTGGCACTTCCCCGTTCTTTTTAGTTGAATGGTTGCTATTGTTTTACCAGTTTTCCGGAAAAAATAACTTTTTGTTCATTCAGTAATTTGTAAAAATAAACACCACGTTCAAGGTGCGAAATAGGTATGGCTCTCCCCTGATATGCCGGTTGTTCCATTACTTTGGCACCGTTTAACAGGTAAACTTTCAGTTGCAGTTGTTCATGGTTTTCTGTCCATCTGAAAGTAACGTTGTCAATTGCGGGGTTTGGAAAAACAGATACGGTGCTTTCTTTCAACTCATCGATGTTTGACGAAGGTTCCGAAGAATAGTGATATGTGGTTGTTTCGGTAAGTTTCCAGCTCTCGTCAATCATATTTGAAGTATTTATTTTAGTGATTGTTTTATTGAATGTTTGGTAAAAATCATCTCCCATGAAATACATTTCGATGTAGGATGGAAATGCGACCTCGGAAAAGTTGGTATTGCTGTAAATGTATTCGTCTTTATCTGTATCCTTCCAGGCACTACCGTCCCATTCCGAGTAAATTTCAACTGAAACATCGCCATTGGCATTGTACTGATAAATTGTGCGATTATTTCTTTCTAACAGAAATGTTGTGAAACTGATTCCCCAGTCTTCGGATTCGATTCTTCTGCCGTTGCCGTCGTATGAATGAATTGTTTTAGAGAAAAGTATTTCGTCTTCATCATCAACAAAATACATGCTTTGCGATTCCAGTTTTCCCGCAGCATTGTATGTAAAAATAAGTTTCATTATACTTTCATCCTCTCCGTCAAACGAAGTCATATCGACCTGAATTAATATTCCAGAAGCATTATAGTGGTATTTCTGCTCTCCTCCATGCACCCATACTTCATTTTCATCGGAGAAGAAATTCAATAAAGTTATTTTGCCATCTTCATTATAGATGGCCTCTAATCTACTTTCAGGCATCATTTCACCTGAAATTTCGTTGATTTCTGAAAATGTCATGGAGCTAATGTATCCCTGGGAATTGTATTCCAGTTCGGTAGCCCCATTTTGTTCCCAGTTGTCGTCATCGTGGTTCCAATCGAAATCTTTCCACCACGTATTCCGCATTTGTTCATCGTAAACAAATTCTTCTTTCCAGTCATTTTCCCAAATTTCAGAATCCAAATCGAGCATTCGCGTAACTGTACTGTCGAGTTTTTCGTTAGCTGCAGCGCTTTTTAACCGGGCATAAAAGTGGGTTTGCTCTGGATTGGTTTGAAAAATTTTGGAATGCTCTAAAACAGTGGCGAACTTTCCCTGTAATTTTTCAATTTTTAACTGCAGGTTTTCCGCTTTCTGTCCGGTTACTGTTAGAGCAAAAAACAGAATTGTGATTAATAAAGTAAAGTTTTTCATGTTTAAAAATTTTTTAAGTTGATATAATATAATTTATCTGATAGTAAATTTACGATTTTCTTCCCGTCCAAAACCTTTTATTTCAATTTCTTTATTTGAAAAAATCACCTCACCAAATGCATTTTCATTTTCGGTTTCTACCATTCCTTTTAATGTGATAAAGTGGATACCGCTTTGAAACACGTAGTTTCCTGCGTGGTTATGTCCATTCATCCAGAGTTTTACGCAGGAATAATTTTCCAGCATTGAAAGCACTTTTCCCTGATTCCATAGGGCATGGCTTTCAAAAGGAAGGAGCGGGTGGTGGCAAAAAATGGCAACATTCAGATTCTCCGATTCTGCCTGTTGTAATTGATTGTTTAACCAGTTGAGCTGCTGTTCGCCAATGCCTCCGTTCCATGGGTGGTAATTTGGTTTGCCTTCAGCTTTCAATCTTACCGACATTTTTTCTGCCAGCTTTACTTTTTCTTTATCGGCAGTAAAAAAGGAAATATCGGTACCATCCAAAAAAACAAACATCCAGTCTTTTTTTACCAATGAATAGTACATTGCCGAAAGGCCAAGTTCTTTCGGTACTTTTTTCAGATGTTCCGGCTCTACTTCAAAGTCGTGATTCCCGGGCAAATGGTAAACGGGTTTGTTTAATTTCTGCAAAATCGGTTTTAAGGGAGTAAAACTGGCAAAATTGCGGTCGATTAAATCACCCACATTCACAACAAATTCCAGCTTTTCGTTTTGGTTAAAGTGTGTAATCGCTTTTTCCAGTTTTTGCAGTGAATTCCTGTAAAAACGGGTGTTTGAGGTTTCGCAGTCGCAGTACTGGCAATCGGCAAAAACTCCAAAACTTATTTGGGCCTTAGCATTTTTTGAAATAAACCCCACAAAAAGTATCAAAATTAGCAGAAAAGTATTTTTCATTTATTCATTCCTCCCCGGCTGGCATGGTAAACGATCCCAGGTTGGTAATCTGGTATTCAGCCAGAGAAAACCGGACGTTGGATTTGTCGTCCACACGTTTTACCTGCATAAATGCTTTTTCGCCGGTTTCTTTGTCTGTTGTGGTGGCTTCCATCATGTACCCCCAGGGCATTCCCTGAGAATAAACGCTGGTTTTGAACAGCGTGCTAAAAAAGTCCTGAGTGTTCATCTTCAGGTCTTTGGTAATCCAGATTTCCGAATCTGAGTCTTCGTCGCTGTATTTGTATTCTTCGCACTTGTATCCGGCAATGGTTTTTGTGCGGCCAGTTTTGGTCACGTTGGGGTTGGCCATATAAGCCTCGGGTGTTTCAAAAACCGCGTCGTTTTCTTCCTCAAAGCTTTGCCCGAGCGTTGAGAAAAATGCTCCCATACCGTAAACAATGCCTGACTTTTCGCCGTTTTCCTCATTTAGTATAATGGCGGCGCCGTTTTCGGCATCTATAATGAACAAACCCTGCCCGGGTTGCGCCATGTCGCCGGAAACAAACTGGTATGCCATCGATTTTGTCCCTGGGTCAAGGTGGGTAATAAAATCACCTTCGCTCTCTTTTTTCCCGTTTTTATCGTACGATTCAATGTGCATTTCAATTAAATGACTGAATCTGTAACTGTCGGCAACCGGTACAGGTTCGCCCGACATGCCGATTCCTTTCATCAGGTTTTGCATCCGCTCTTCCCGCCTTCTATCGCGGTCAGCTTTTTCTGCGCTGCGGGTTTCACTGTCTTTACCATCAATCGATTCTTCAATTTTATCGAGCTGATTATCGATGGCTTCATCAATTTTGCGGTCAGCTCGTTCTTCCGCTTTTTCTTCCACTTTTTCCTGCAACTTTTTCAGTATTCTCTGTCCGTTGGCGGGTTGTGCCATCATGGTGGATAAAATTCCAAACAATACAACACTAAATAGTAATTTCATGTCAATTTTTTTTTGTTAAATTCTGTATTCTTTTCTTTGTCAAATTTCGGTTAAAAATCAATACAAGTCAATAGTAATTTCAACTTCTTTTCATAATTATCAACAAGCTGCATTATATATTGTTTTCAAAAATTCATGATAGCGCAGGATGGCATTTTCCTTTGAATTCGCTTATTTTGAAGAAAATATTAAAAAGCAGTTATGACAAAAAATCATTTTTTGGCTTTCGATATAGGGGCATCAAGCGGAAGGGCCATGCTGGGCACGTTGGAAAACGGGCATTTAACACTCGCTGAGGTTCACCGGTTTAAGAATCAGATGAGTTGCATTCAGGGCACGTATTTCTGGAATATTTATTTGTTGTTTGATGAACTTAAAACCGGATTGCGAAAGTGCATCAACGAACTGGGCATACAACCGCAATCTATAGGAATTGACACCTGGGGAGTTGATTATGCGCTGGTGAATGAAAAAGGCAGGCTTACCGGTTTGCCTTTTGCTTACCGCGATCACCGGACAGATGAAGCCATGGAGGCGTTTTTTCAGATTTTGCCGAAAAAGGAAACATACTTGTTGTCGGGTATTCAGTTTATGCAGTTCAATACTCTTTTTCAGTTATTTGCATCGGTACAGCAACTTGATCCCGAATTGCGGATTGCTGAAAAATTGCTGTTTACTCCCGATGCGCTGAACTTTTTGTTTACCGGCATTCAAAAGAATGAATACACCATTGCCAGTACATCGCAACTGCTTAAACCCGGAAAAGCTGAATGGGAGTATAAACTATTTGATGCTGCCCATATTGACCGTAAGCTTGGGGGTGATATTGTGCAGCCGGGAACAATGCTGGGCCAGATTCTGCCCGAAATCAGGGAAGAGACAGGAAGTGCATCTATCCCCTGTGTAGCTGTGGCATCGCATGATACGGCTTCGGCTGTCGCATCGGTTCCTGCAAAAGGAGAAAACTGGGCTTACCTCAGTTCGGGCACATGGTCGCTTCTGGGTATTGAAAGCCCGCACCCGCTGGTTTCGGAGAAAACCCTTGAAATGAATTTTACCAACGAGGGCGGGGTGGAAGGAACTACCCGTTTTCTGAAAAACATTATGGGAATGTGGCTCATTCAGGAGTGTAAACGCATTTGGGACCAGGAGAAAGAAATTTCCTGGCAGGAAATTGTTGATCTCAGCAATAAAGCCGTTCCTTTTAAGTGCCTTATAAATCCTGACGATTCAGCATTTCTCAACCCCGGTAACATGCCCGAAGCCATTCAGAATTTCTGTAGGAAAACAAACCAGCCTATCCCTGAAACAAGGGGTGAAATTGCCCGCTGCATTTACGAAAGCCTGGCTTTAAAATACAAATATACCCTAAAGCAAATTGAAACAATTACAGGGACAAGAGTTGAAAAACTGCATATTATTGGCGGTGGTGCCAATAATGAACTTCTTAACCGTTTTACGGCAAATGTGACCGGAATTCATGTAACAGCCGGACCAATAGAAGCCACAGCAATAGGAAATATTATGATGCAGGCAAAAGCTTTAAATGTGGTTGGTTCGCTCAGTGAAATACGTGAAGTTGTAAGGAATTCGTTCAATATGGAATCATTTTTTCCGGAATCGGGATACGACTGGGAAACTGCATTTGTCAACTTTACAAAACTGATTTAGTTTAAAATTTTATCTGTTTAAATATTTAATTTTTAAGTCTAAACAAAAATGTATTGATTTGTGTTAGATTAACAGCATTTCTTTAAACTTAAAAAGGTAACATTAAGCAAATGAAAGAGAGGGGTTATTCAATAAAAGATCTTGAGGTTTTATCAGGAATAAAAGCTCATACTATACGTATCTGGGAAAAAAGGTATGAATTGCTTGTTCCGCAGCGTACAGACACCAACATCAGATATTATACAGATGATGATTTGCGCAGAATGTTAAATGTTTCGCTTTTGGTAGGTAATGGTTACAAAATATCGAAAGTGGCCAAATGGGACGAAGAAAAAATTAATGAAAAAGTACTGGAAATAGCTGAAAAAAGAACTTCTGATTCTGATTATATCGATCGACTGATACTGCACATGGTTAATTTCGATAACAGGAGTTTCTATAATTTAACCAACGAAATTATTGAATCTTTGGGTTTTGAAGATGCAGTTACAAAAATATTTTTTGAATTTTTTGTGCGGGTGGGCACATACTGGCAGGTGGGTTCTATTTTTCCGGCGCAGGAGCACTATGTAACCAATATTTTCCGGCAAAAAATAATTGCAGAAATCGATAAGTTAGGTTTGGAAAAATCCAGTCGTGCCACCATTTTGTTCTTTCTTCCTGAAAATGAACTGCATGAGATGAGTCTACTTTTTTACTCATACCTTTCGCTAAAAATGGGATACCATATTATTTACCTCGGACAGTTTGTGCCGTGGAATGATTTGGAAAAAATTCAAAGACAAGTAAAAATTGATTTTGTATTTACTGCTTTTATCAATTCGATTCCCAAAGAAGAACTGGAAAATTACCTTGTTTCGTTAAAGGAGCTGTTTAGCAGTAAAAAGATTTTTATAACCGGATGGCAACTGCAACTGCACCAGCCTGCACTTCCGCGCAATGTAAAAATTGTGAAAGACTACAGCGAGTTTAAAAAGTATTTGAGATAGAAATTTTCCAAACCCAAATGTATTTAAGTGGTGGCAGAATGAATCCGGTTATTCATCTTTCACCACCTGGCCTTTCACACGCAGTCTTACCATACTGTTTGCAGCATTGGAGTTGACGGTAATCATTTTATTGAAAGTTCCTACAATGTTGGTGTTGTATTTCACTTTTATTGAGCCGGTTTCGCCGGGAGGAATGGGTTCGCGAGGCCATTGCGGCACTGTGCAGCCGCATGATGCGCGCACGTTGGAAAGTACCAGCGGGGAGGCGCCTTTGTTGGTAAATACAAATTCGCACTGCCCGTCGCCCCCTCTTTCGATGGTGCCGTAATCGTGTTCCAGCTTGTTGAAAATGATAGAATCCTGTGCGCTGGTCTGAGGTTCCTGCGCATTTGCAGAAAAAGCACTAAGTACAATGGCAACAATGACCAAAAATGCCTTCTGAACGAATTTAAAATTTTGTTGATGCATCATTTAATTTTTAACGGTTGTTATTCAAATGTTTGCTCATGAGCAACAGCAAAGGTAAAATTTTCTGGCTAGAACTGTTTTTAATTTATGAATTCTTTCAGACTGATTGATGCAAAGGTATTTTTTTATGCTTTCTTACATTTTTATTAAACCTTGTATTCAAAGCATTTCAACTTATTTTCTTCGCTCTGTTTTTGTATTTTTGTGGCCGAAAATGGAAATAAGGATATAAAAATCTTGCGGTATAACTCCACGATGATTTCCCAAAAGAAGAAAAAAAATTCATGTTCAATAAAACAGAAAAAGAAGAAAAGGCGTATTTGAAAAATCTGCTAAAAAAGGTAGATGGTGCCATTCGGTTTATCAACGAAAGGATTCAATCGCAATCGGATGAAGTGAAGTACCTGAACACTCATCTTCAGGAGTATAAAACAGATATGGATCACCTGGAGAAAAACGCCATGCGCGAAGCCATAACCAATACAGCAGCGCTTGGCGACCATTCGGTTGATAAAAAGAAACGGCTGGTGCGCATGCTGGACGTGCCCTATTTTGGCCGGATTGATTTTACCGAAAAGGGTAAAGGCAACCCGGCACCCATTTATGTGGGAGTGCATAACTTCAGGGATGATGAAAAAAATAAAAATCTGGTGTACGATTGGCGTGCGCCCATATCAAGCATGTTTTATGATTTTGAGCTGGGCAAGGCTTTTTATGAAATTTCGGAATTGAAAAAAGAAGGTACAATTGAACTGAAACGGCAGTACCGCATCCGCAAGGGAGAAATGGAATATATGCTCGACAGCGACATCACCATTCAGGACGATGTGTTGCAAAAGGAGCTGAACCAGGCTACTTCTGGTAAAATGAAAAATATTGTGGCCACTATTCAGCGCGAGCAAAATGCCATAATACGAAACGAAGAAGCCCGTCACCTGATTATTCAAGGGGTGGCCGGTTCGGGAAAAACATCCATTGCACTGCACCGGATTGCCTTTATGTTATACCGGTTTAAAGAAACCATTTCATCCAACGATATCCTGATAATTTCTCCCAACAAGGTTTTTGCCAGTTACATATCGAACGTATTGCCCGAACTGGGCGAAGAAACCGTTGAAGAAACCAGCCTGGAGGAGATTGCAGACGAACTGTTTGAATACCAGATTAAATTTCAGTCGTTTTTCGACCAGGTTTCAGAATTGCTGGAAAAAACCGACGAAAAATTGATTGAACGCATCCGGTTTAAATCGTCGAATGAACTGCTAAAGAAAATTGATGAGTACCTGCTTTACCTCGAAAACGAAGGATTTAAACCGGAAGATGTTATGGTGGGCAGAAAACCGGTACCGGCATGGTTTATCAAGGAGTCGTTTCAAAAGCACCACCGGAAACCTATACTCAACCGGTTTAACGAAGTGGTACGTGACATTGTAAACAATGTGTTTGTGCATTACCGTTACGAAGTGATGGGTAAAGAACGTACACAGTTGCACACAACTATACGAAAAATGTTTCCATCAGCAAATTTGCGAATGTTGTACAAAGGTTTTTATACCTGGCTGGAAAGACCTGATTTATTGAAAATAAGAAAGGGTTCCACCTTCGAATACAGCGATGTTTATCCGCTGCTGTATTTAAAAATGAAACTGGAGGGTTTAAAACCTTTTCTAAGTGTCAAACATTTGGTGATTGACGAAATGCAAGACTATTCTGCCGTTCAGTATAAAGTTTTAAGCACCTTGTTTCCGTGTAAAAAAACCATTTTGGGCGATATTAACCAATCGGTAAATCCCTTCAGTTCATCGGGGCTCGAAACCATTGAAGCTGTTTTTCCCGATGCCACCAGCATGACTATGCTGAAGAGTTACCGTTCAACTTATGAAATTACCCAGTTTACCAAAAGAATCAGGCAAAACCTGAATATAGAAGCCATTGAACGACACGGTGAAAAACCGGCGGTTTTCGCGTTTAAAAAAGAGACAGATGAATTAAGTCACCTTAAATTTTTAATCAACCAATTTTTAAACAGCGGTTATAATTCGCTGGGCATCATCTGTAAAACACAGCCGCAGGCTGATTCACTTTACCACGGGTTAAAAGATGATTTTGAGATAAACCTGTTAAACGCCGCAAGTGTGGCTTTCGGGAGCGGCATTGTTATTACTACCGCTCACCTGGCAAAAGGTTTGGAATTCGATAATGTGATTGTGCCTTACACAAACGCTAAAAATTATTTTACCGAACCCGACCGGCAAATGCTTTACGTGGCCTGCACCCGCGCCATGCACAAATTAAGCCTGACGCATACGGGAGCAAAGAGTGCTTTTTTAGAGGAAAAAACGGTGAACCCTGAAAACAACTAAGCTGATGGAAGTTTGCCCGCTATGTTATACCGAAAGTTTTCAACCTGAAATAGTAGGGCCAAAAAACCGCTTTTTCCATTTGTGCGAAAACTGCAAGCTGGTATTTGAAGAAAAAAGCAACCAGCCCAGTCGCGATGAAGAAAAAGAACGGTACCTCGAACACGACAATGGCATTCAGTACGAAGGGTATGTGAATCATTTAAATCAGGCTATTAAACCAGCTTTGAAATATTTACAACCCGATTTTCGCGGGCTGGACTACGGCTGCGGGCCGGTTCCCACATTAAATATTCTGGTGGAACAGGAAGGATTTGCCTGTGAATTTTACGACCCTATTTTTTTCCCTGAATATCCAATGGGAACTTTCGATTTCATTTTTGCCACTGAATGTTTCGAGCATTTTTTCAGGCCGGAACACGAACTGCAAAAATTAGAAAACCTCATTAAACCCGGTGGAATTTTGGTAGTGATGACGCAACTTTGGAAAGACACAGCCAAATTTAAAGGCTGGCGGTATGCACACGACCCAACGCATGTGGTTTTTTACCACGAAAATACATTTCGCTTTATGTCCACCCATTATGGGTATAACATTCTTGAAATAAAAAAAGACAGGGTTGTAATTTTGCAAAAGAAACAGTAACCGGGGATAAATATGGCATCAAATTAAATCCAGTTTAGTTTGATGTTCTGAATGTTTTTTGAAGTTAAAAGCTGCTTTAACCGCTTAACCTTTTCATCGTGCCCGGGTATTTTGTTCTCGTGGGTTTCAACTAAAACCAAATCCACTTTTTTGTAAGTTTCCTGCTTTATAATATGTTGAATAACCTCAATCTCAGCACCCTCGATATCCATTTTGAGTATGGCCACCTTTTCTTCCAATGAATGAATGAATGAATGAATGAATGAATGCTGCCAGATCGATTGTTTCAATTTCAATAAAATTTTGAGAATCAATGTTATCTTTTTTTCCAATAACTGAAGAACTTACGCTGAAAGCTTTATGGTTCAGGTTGGTTCTTTCCCTGTGAAAAAAGAAGGGGGTAATTTTATTTTCAGTACCAACACCTTTTTGAAAGCAGGTGATATTGGGAAAGCCTGCTGTGCGTTGCTTTAAAGTTTTATAGGCTAAAGGGTCAGGTTCAAAAGAAAAAACTTTCGCCTTTGTTTTTGCAAAAAGAAGAGTAATATCACCTACGTTGGCGCCACAATCTATAACTGTTGAGTCCTCCGAAAGTCCTTTTAAAATTGGCTTAAGTCGGAAATAACTTATAAAAAAGACTCCACGGTTCAAAATTTTGCGTTTTAACAACTGAATTTTAAAACCCATGGAATTCAGAAACAAAAAAGTGCTGGTCATTTTCATCTTTGATACAATTAGTAACCCTGTTTATTACTCAAAGCAAATTATCTTTGTAAACAACCGGCACACAGTCGAATCTCAGGCCTTATTTTCAGGCGTTCAAAAGCAATGGGTTTATGGCATTTCAGGCACATGCCAAATTCTTTGTCGTTTACAACCTGCATAATTTTCTGAAGTTGCTCGAGCCGGGTTTGCAGGTTTCGCATGCTGGCTTCAGTTATGCTTTTGTTGTTGATGGCATCCATACGCGAAATACGTCCAATGGCATCATCGGGTGCAACTGGTGCAGTAAACTCTTTTAATTCAGTTATTTTTTGAGTGAGTTTGTTAATGTCACTGTTAATTACTTTTATGATTTGCTGTCGTTCTTCTTGTGTCATTTTTTATTTTGAATTGCCTCAAAAATAGAATTTTTTGGTGGCTTTTATGCCAATTGGATTATAATATCAATTAAATTTTTTCATTCCGAAATATTTCTATTTTTGGGAAAACTCAAAATTGGAATTATGAAATTCAAAAGAAACCTTTATCTGCTGGCAGTTACCTCAATAATTTTTGGGGGATGTTCATCAAAACAAAACAACTAGAATCAATATACCGGACCCAACCGGGATGCCACCATCGAAAATGCTGAAATTTTTGATGTCTGGCCTGAAAATGGCCCCGAAGAAGTATGGTCGTTTTCGTTAGGGCCTGGTTACGGCGGAGCAAGTGTTTACGGCGATGAGGTTTTTGTGCTCGACCGGGTAAAAGGCGTAAAGGATATTTTGCGCTGCATCGATTTGAATTCAGGAAACGAAAAATGGAATTATGAATACAATGCTGCCGGCGAATTGCCTTACCCAGGTTCGAGAGCCGTTCCAACAGTTGATGAAAATTACATTTGGAGCGTGGGACCCCACGGCCATTTTTATTGCTTCGATAAAAAGACACAGCAACCGGTTTGGTCGGTAAATATTTTAGAAGAATTCGAAAGCGAATTGCCCAACTGGGGCGTTTCGCAGTCGCCGTTAATTTATAAAGATAAGGTTATTGTAGCGCCACAGGGCAAACAGGCCGGGGTTGTGGCATTTGATAAACTTACCGGCAAAGTGGCCTGGAAGAGCCGTCCGCTCACCGGATATAACTTTCATGTTTCACCGGTAATTGCAAGTTACGGCGGTGTCGATCAGGTCATCAGGATAAGTCCCTACGATAGGAATGATTCCACAAAAACGCACGAAGTAGTTGC
>Ga0209614_1002274_pt1 | contig 12925 bp, 17 predicted proteins | sample BlaSprsedimmetaG_FD_185484 | JGI IMG/M metagenome (GOLD analysis project Ga0209614, IMG submission 185484) | Hot spring sediment bacterial and archeal communities from California, USA to study Microbial Dark Matter (Phase II) - Blank Spring... ... | reverse complement strand
ACCGGCTGAGACTCGGCAGCCGGTTAGGCAGGCAGCCTGGCTATACAGCCAGAACGAGCTTGCGGTCAGGATCGAGCTACCCGGCGCATGCCTGCTTTTTGTGCGCGGTTTTATATATATATATATCTTCTCGCAGCTCGAAGGTAAGTATGAGGTGATCGTTACAGATGTCATGTTATCTGCGGCATATGCAGCGGCTGCTTGATCAGGCGGGTATAGCGGTCACGAAGGAGAACCGGCAGGACGTTGACCGGCTGATCCACGAGCTCGTGGCGGTACAGTACAAGAACTGCCCGACGACGTGGAAGGAAGTGAAGCAGTGGATAGCGGAAGACGAAGCGGGTTTTGTTGCACGCCTGAAAGAAGGCTGGGCGAAGCACGCACGGTAATGGTAGTGAAAAGCTTGCGCCGAGAACGTGCATGAGCGCTGCGAAGGGGGGAAAAAATCATACACCCCATGGGCTAGAGAAGATAACGAGGCGGTTTGAACTTCCCGGTTGCTCATTACATGGTTTGCTCGAGCATTTTTTCGAGCTCGAGTACCAAACGCTCGGCTCTTTCTACCGCGTTCTGGGCCTCCTGTTCAGAGACTGTTCTTGCGAGGCCTGTCGCGGGAGAGTCCCACGATCTCCGTTTTCTTAGCCCAATCAACAGCCGCGGTAGAGCGGGATAGAGCGAGCGCAGCAAGACTACTGCTCAACCTTATAGACTAACCAGACATATCCATTATCGAATATCTCTTGCTTTACTAATTTCAATTTGATGCTCTTATCGATCTGAGCAAACATGGTATACGCGTCAGTACCAACAATTACGGGGTGGATTATTAAACTGATCTCACTTACAAAACCGTGATTCATGAGGTGGTTCCCTAATATTCGTCCCGTATCAGTCAAGATAGTCTTGACGTTATATTTAACTGAAAGAAGTTCAAGCGATTTTTTCAAATCTATGTGTTTTTTACCAACACGGTGATAATTATAATTCCTTTCTTGCAGATATCGGATATAGGTTTCAGGTGTTGCTTCTGCTATAAGCACTATAACATCTTTGCAGAACACAAATCTTCTACAAGTATGGAGCACTCCTTTCAAAGCACCTGTTGTATCAGGAATTACCCAGAGTGGAAGTTTATCATCTCTTATGGGTTTCGTAAAATCGTCCTGTTCTTCCAGAGGAACGCCATCGCCATACAATTCAATGCCTTTTATTATCGTATTTGAACCTATTACGTGCGCATCGGGCTTATAAGCTCCCGCAATCTGGTAATGCAAGCCCATATTCGGCTCAAAATTCGTCAGCGAACCATCGAGACTGATCGAATTGTGCATAATTATCTTTGGGAGTTCGTTCATGATCGTGCATTACCCGGGTCAAGCATTTAACTGTTTCTATGCCGCCCGCTCCATTATGGGCCGCCCGCGTACTAGCTCGCGTACTCAAGCGCTGCTGGGGTCTTGATATCACGAGCCGTAACGGTTGGCGGTCGCGGGAGAACGGGACCGACCATTAACGTAATGGCGTACAACCTCGAACGCGCGCGCTATCAAGCAAGCTGGAGAAGGCGTATTGAAATCCCCTCCGGTCGAACGGCCAGTAATTTCAGGTTCTGCCACGAGGAGAAGCCCACATACGCTCCCCATCTACTCTGTGTGCTCTCCGTCATTCATGATACTACCTATCCCTTATGGACGGCTACGGCGTGGGTATTCACTCGTGCGGATCGGCTTTTGGGATGCCGCGCAAAAACCGGAACCTTTAAATAAGCACGTGCACCACTGTACGACATGGTGATGCACAAAATGTCTCATGACAACGTGGTTTATATCGGGAATAAGCCGGTGATGAGTTACGTCCTGGCAGTCGTGACGCAGTTTAATAGCAACGGGAGTGCTGAGGTAGTAATCAAAGCGCGAGGTAGATCGATCTCGCGCGCTGTGGATACCGCAGAGGTCGTGAAGAATAAGTTCATGCGAGACGTAGAAGTGAAGGGCATAACTATCGGTACCGAGGTAATACCGGGAGACGGTGGGGCTACGTCGAACGTATCGTCGATGGAAATCACCTTGCAGGCAAAAGCCACGTAGTAGCAGGAAAAAGGGGTATGGGGCGGTTATCAACCCGCAAAGAGCGTGCACCTTTTTCCCGCTTTTTTCCTCTTTTTTTTCGTACCTTTTCGCGGTCAGCTTATTCACCGATAGAGCTCTTCCCTGTCCTCACTCACCGTACTGTGGTCGCACGAAGACATCCCGGCTCGCGATCATGAGTTCCGGAGTGAAGCGTCATCAGAACGCGGACGCGGCACGCGTTTGCAGTGGCACCGACTCGCTACTGTATTGGCTCACGGTCAGCTCTGTCTGAGTTAGAGCCCCTTGTTTGCCTACCGCGATCAGTATTGCTCTACAGCGGCTGTCAAGCTGTTGGGGGTTAGTGATCTAAATCACCCATCACGAGCACTATGTTCCACTCTGCGGGATAATTTTCGAGTCACATTTGCTGCCAGCACCCATTTACTTTACAGCCCCGCTCTACAGATACTTATAAATACTCCCTCACTGTACAGTTTACTCGTAGCTACTGCTGCATAAGGGATTGAATTGGAATGGAAGAGCACCATGACGAAGAAGTGGGTGGTAGTTTCGGACCTTCATTTAGGGATTCCGGCGAGCAACAAGAAGCAATTCATGGCGTTCCTTGACGAGCTGGGCGATGATGTTGAGCGGTTGATCCTGCTGGGCGACATCTTCGATCTCTGGCGGCGGGATCCACTGGGTGTGATGCTCGAGAATACCGATGTCATCCAGAAGCTCATGAGCCTGGAGCCGCGCATTGACGTCACCTTTGTCGTGGGTAACCACGATTATCATGCGTTCATGTTCCCGGAATCGCACTTCGGAACCGTGTTCGATCTCGACCCGCTGCGGCGTGACCTCGCCCTCAGGTACGGTGACACCACGTACCACTTCATCCACGGGTACCAGCTGGAGAACAAACGCTTTGGCAGCCTGGAACTGTACGAGCTCTTCGCGGACCGGCTCTGCATGGAGGGCGATGACGTGGGTAAGGCCGCGGATACGATCTGGCACGTGGCCACGGCAAAGACCGATCTCTGGAATAAATTGATCCTGCATTCGTGGGTAAAGGATAAAGCGGCGAGGATCACCCGCCCGCCGGAAGAGCGCGACCTGGAAAAGCTGCCGAAGTACGCGATCGATCTGGTGGGCAAAGGCGGTCATTACAAGGGCGGGTTCGTGATCTACGGGCACACGCACAAGCCGTACGTAAATATGGCCGCGCGAACCGCAAATGCCGGCTCGTGGGTCGGCCACGCCGCCGACTACCTGGTGATCAGTGACGAGGGCGTAACGCAAGAAAGCTACTTGTAGGAGCTGGAAAACGAGATTACTTCTGCGCTCGCTCTCGCTCTATCTCCTTCACTGCCTTTTCGAATGGGGGAATCGCATCTCCCGATGCCTTTCGCCCTTCATATACTCTGATTATAAGCAAGGCGGACCGTAACGTAACCTGCACGCAGCTGTGGTGCTGTGCACGCTATCTCGTCACGAACGTGCGCATCAGGAGGCCGTCGAAATAAGCGTCACCGATCCTGGTGTCACGACTCAGTATCGCCACCACCTCGAAGCCCATCTTCTTGTAGAGCCGGATTGCAGGCTCGTTATCTGCACGGACCATGAGATACAGGATTTCAAGTTCGGCTGAGGCGGAAGCGCGTTCGAGTGCCGCCTGGAGAATCAGGCGTCAGAGGCCCTGTCCGCGTACTGCCTGTGCGACACCCATGTTCAGGTCAGCCGTGTGCCGAAGCCGGGCTTGGCTCCGCGGTCTGATGGTAAGGTAAGCAACTGGCCGTCCTGCGAGCTCAACAGCCAGAGCGATGGCTCCCGGAAGGCGCTCAAGCGCGGCCACGTCCGCGGTGAAATCGTCAAGGCTGGGATACTTATCTTCGAGAGTTTCGCTCATCCCTGCTGATGACGAGTAGACATCCCGGTAGAGCGCATAGAGCTCCGCAGCGGCGAAACAGTTGAAGTCTTTGATTACCGGTTTCATCACGTGGCTCTCTCTCCTGAGCTCCAATAATCGTAAATGACCCGATGATACAAGTTAAACGGTGCGGTTCTAAGAGCGAGCGAACCTCACAACCGTCTGGAAGCGCGAACGCTCCTCATAGCCCGGTGCCGCGGGCATTTGCGCGCTCGCGCGCGCTCAGTTCTTGTGCTTCCGTATCACTGTTGCTCTCGATCGTTTGTGGCAGTTCGGGCATCTGAGGTATTTCCAACCACCACCGTTACCCGGGCCGTGTGGACTGATGAGATCGGCAAAGGCTGATAGCTCAAATTCATGCCCGCAGTTCGCGCACCGGTACGCGAACGTATGTGCATGCCATCGCAACAGTAACAACAGACTTACGGCAACAAGAACGAGCCAGATATACCAGTAGGACGGTACCAGCAAAATAGCCCCGATAATGGTAATGGCCGCGAACAGCGTAACAGACACCATTGTCCGCATCCAATCCTCTTTTGTTGTCCCGCGGTATTCGTCCTGCGTCACGGTAGACTCTATTCGTTGCGTGCGAGAAGAAGCTTGTGGTGGTTGGTTGTGACCAGCAGCTTGAAAGCGGCGACCTTCACCGGGATCTTTACTGGCAGGTCACACATACACACACACCGATCGTTCCCTACAGTGCAACAGATGACAGATTACAACAGAATCCGGTGCCGTCGCGTGAGATACTCGATCGGCGGCAGCAGCACGTCGTTACCTGCGTGCATGAAGAGAGCTAAAAGGACGTGGTTCAAACAGATTTATCACGGTGCATGCAGGCAGAAAGATGGCACGCAAGAAGGAGCTCGTGGTATTCATTGCAGGTCGAGAAGGAACCTGTAGTGATTGTGGCAAGCAGCTCGCGCGCGGGGACTTTCTCAAGCTAGAAGGCGATAAACCGCTCTGTATGGACTGTGCGGACCTTGACCACCTGGCGTTCCTGCCCAGCGGCGATGCCGCGCTCACCCGCCGCGCAACAAAATACTCGCACCTAAGCGCGGTCGTCGTGACATGGAGCTCTACAAGAAAACGATACGAACGTCAGGGGATACTCGTTGAGCCCGCAGCGATCGCCCGAGCAGCGGCAGCGTGCAGCGCTGATGCGGATCTCCGTGCGGCACGTCGTGAGAAAGCCGCAACGGTTCGCGCTGCACGTGACAAGGCGTATATTTCGCGGTTCGCCCTTACGGTTCGCCGCCTCTATCCCGCATGCCCTGCGGGCGTTGAGCATGAGATCGCGGAGTATGCCTGCCTGAAGTACAGCGGACGGGTCGGCCGTTCGGCGGCCGCGAAAGAGCTCGACGAACAGGCCATTCAGCTCGCGGTACGAGCACATATCCGCCATCGGTTCACTACCTATGACGAGCTGCTGATGGACGGATGGTACCGGGACGATGCCCGCAGTGCAGTCAGAGCAGACGTCGAGGCGATATCAGCACAGTGGCGAACCGAGAAGGGAGCATGACTTATGGAAGAGGTAGTTATTTCATGTGCGGTGAACCAATGGAGGGTGCACGAACTCATGGCAGACAGCACAGACTCCTGTGGAATTTCTATCAGGAGCACTGCGCATGGGAACGACACCATGAAGCATCCTTCTTGTCATCGCAGCAGGTGTCCTGAGCGTCATCACCTTCAACGATGGCATCACACGCTCAGATTTACCGCTCACCATCTTCCTGATCGCGCAAGGGTTGTTCGGGGCTTGAATTATCTCCATACAAAATATCAAAGATATACGAGAAGAGATTCGGTATCGAATCATCGTATCCTATAAGAAATACGGTACGACCCAGAACTACAATAAGATCTCCAGCTATCCGATATTATCTGTTCCTGGTATCGATGCTGTTTCAAAATGTCTGGATGATGTTGCGCTGGAAATATTTCAGGAAACCTCAACGAGGTCCCTCTGTTGTTGATGAGGATCTGTTCCGATTCGATAATTTCAGGATTAAGGTTTGGGAACTGGCGAAAAATCTTTATCCATACCTAACCTTAAGTGAGGGAATTAAGCTGGCTGCAATCGCATTTGAAAGAGATATAACCAAATTAAGCTGCTGTGCACGTTAAATCCGTCTTCGCACGTCCTGTGCTCCGGTGGGAAAAGGGGCCGGGGTTAAGAAATAAACTAAATACTGAAATTGCCGCTCTGCCCATCGCACAACAGCGCATATATGCTACGCTCCCGATGGTCGCTCCGGGCTTCGCCACATTTTCACCTCCGCTATCGCTACGGTGAAAACGTCATATATGCGCGGAACGCTGTGGGAAGAGCAGAGGGGTGTTTATCCATTTCAAATAGTTCTTTGCCATCAAATCTGATGATATCATTTCCTCGAGGATCTTATGTATACGGTTGCGTAATATTTACCGCCTTCTGCTTCCATCATTGCACTGTCCCGCTTTGCATATTCATGGTCACAGGAGAGCCATTCAACCCATGCCTGTTCATGGCAATCCAATTCTTTCGAATAGACCCCTTCAACAAGTTCCGAGTCCTCCCACAATGCAGTCCACCATTCACCGGTATGGAAATTGTAATCATCCTGATAGAATGGTCTCATCTCCTCCGGAATGTTCCCGTTGAACTCCTTCTTGAGCCCGGGAACTCCCACCAGTATCTGACCTCCCTTCTTCAACAAAGGTGCCAGATGTTTGTCTAGATACCCTTCCTCGTGACCGAAGTAATGGAACGAATCCACACTGATGATGATATCGAAGAATTCCTCGGCATAGGGCAGGTCATGGGCCTCCGCATGAATGGGGATTATCAGGTCCTCGAGTCCCAGGTCCTTGAACCTCTGATAGTTTTCTGTGGCACTTATCCAGAGGTCCGTTGCATATACGGTTACACCGAATTTTCTTGCGAGGAAGATCGATGTCAAACCCTTTCCGCAACCGAGATCGAGAACCCTCATGCCTTCTTTCAGGTCAAGAGACCTCGTCATCTCTTCCACTATTCGAATTGCATTAGGCCCCATCATGTTTTCCATGACGAGCTGATCATCTATTTCGAAGTCGTAAATGATCATAGTAACTATAGTAATGGTTGGTCATAGATAGAATTAATATTTTGGTTAAAGTCCAAAGCACCAGAAAAGAAATATTATTATGTGACTCATCGTCGCTTCGCTCGATAATACCGATGTAATGGAGAAGCTCATGAGCCTCGAGCCGCGCATAAACGTCACCTTTGTCGTGGGTAATCACGATTATCATGCCTTCAAGTTCCCGGACTCGCACTTCGGGCACGTGTTCGATCTCGATCCGCTGCTCCAGCGCCATGACCTCGCACTCCAGTATGGTGAGACGACGTACCACTTCATCCACGGGTATCAGCTGGAGAGCAAAATCGTTGAGAATTTGGAGCTCTACGAGCTCTTCGCGGACCGGCTCTGCATGGAGGGCGAGAACGTGGGTAAGTGCGCCGATACGATCTGGAATCTGGTCACTTCGAAGACCAGTATCTGGAACACCTTGATCGGGGGTTTCTGGGTAAAAGAGAAAACGGCGCGAATCACGCTCCCGCCGGAAGAGCGTGACCTGGAAAAGCTACCGAAGTACGCGATCGCTCTGGTAGGCAAGGGCGGCCATTACGAGGACGGGTTTGTGATCTACGGGCACACGCACAAGCCGTACGTAAATATGGCCGCGCGAACCGCAAATGCCGGCTCGTGGGTCGGTGATGCCGCGGACTATCTGGTGATCACCGACGAGGGCGTAACGCAAGAAAGCTACTTGTAGGAGCTGGAAAACAAAGAGTATTAAATCCTCTTGTTTTTTTACGGTTTTGCTCGAGCATTTTTTGGAGCTCGAGCACCAAACGCTCGGCTCTTTCTACTGCGTTCTGAGCCAAAGGTGGTGAAACCAAAAATGACCTACTGGCTTTGTATCACGAATGAAGAGAACTGGCAGGTGGTGAAACAGAGGAATGTGTGGGGTGTTGCGGAACGGCACCGGAACACGATCGCGAAGGTGATACTAGGCGATACGCTGCTGATGTACCTTAAGCAGGAAAAATTGGTGACGAGATTAAAGAATCAAGGATCGCGGGCGTCTTCTCGGCAGCATCTGCGGTTTACACCGATAAGAGCAAGATATTTAGCACACCGAAGGGCATGGGCAACGAACTGTTCCCGCTTCGGGTTAGGCTCAAGCCCGTTGACATCTTCAAGAAGCCTGTGGCGTTCAAGCCGCTCATTCCCGGGTTACAGTTCATAACGAACAAGAAGAAATGGAGCGGGCATTTGATGGGGAAGGCCATGCGGCAAATATCAAAAGAGGATTTTGAGGTGATTATAGGTAAAAGGTGAGTGAATGAATAAAGAGTTCAAAAAGTTAGTTGATCGGCTTCCTAGTTTGTTGGAGGAGCTGGTCGGTTCGCCTTTAATTCTTTGGAGTAATTTAGAAAACCTCCCGGAAAGGGGCATTTACGTCTTTTACGAGGACGGAAAGCCGCTCTATGTTGGTCGCACGAATCGGATGAAAAATCGTATCAAGCAACATGGATGGTCGAGTTCAAAACATAACAGTGCCCCGTTTGCTTTCAACTTAGCGAAGAAAATTGCAGAGGAAAAAGAACTTGATGTAAGTAAGCCCCGGGCAAAACTCGAAGAAGATCCGACTTTTGCTAATTTATTTTCAGAAGCGAAAGCGAGAGTTTCAAAAATGTCTGTCCAAGTCATTGAAGTTAATGATCCAATTATCCAGACACTTTTTGAAGTCTATGCAGCTCTAGCATTGCAAACTTTAGAATATAATGATTTCGATACCCACTAGAACAGCGGAACTGAACTTTTCACGGCCAAGAAAAAAGAACACGTTAATTACAGTATCGGTCAATACTCAATAAATATAAAAAAAACATTAAATGTTTCATACTAGCAGATAATGTTATGAAAGCTTTATTGCTAAGGGTGGGTATTGATAAGGGCTCAGGAGGATGCCTTGCTCCTCTATTTAGAGACGGATCATTTGAATATATCCCCCTGCCTGAGAAACAGGCAACCTCAGAACGCAGAGTTTATGTAACTATGAAAGGAATAACTGGTAGACCCTTATTGGATTTCGTTCCGAAAAAAATCTGGTATTCTCATCCCCACTATGATCCTGAATTTACGACGTATACGTACGGCGACCCTACAAAGGTGAAACGGAATCAATTGTCACAATTAGAGCCCGGCGATTTGCTCGTCTTTTATGCTGGGTTACAGCTCAAAGACTCTGATAATAAGTCACACCTTTTTGTTATAGGTTACTTTAATGTTGATAAGGTGTATGATTTTTTGGAGATTACAGATTACGAGTCTGTTTTTAAAGAGTTACCAAACAATGCACATTCAAAAAGATATTCCAGATTAAAGGAGCTAAAAATAGAATATTCAGACAAAGATCTAGTCATAGTGAAAGGGAAATCGGCCACCAGTAAACTTTTCAGAAAGGCGCTACCACTTGGAGATAAAAACGATAAAATGCGTAGTGAGCTTGTCCCCATTTTCGGGTACAACGGTTCTCTGAAACGCGCGGTTGGTCACTGGATAGAACATGATAACTTTCAACAAGTTAAAGAATGGTTGAATAGGGATGAAAACACCTATGTTAAGTCCGCCGTCACCCTTTACTTACCACCTCACGGTATTTAACAGTTTCGTTCCTCATCGGCATTTTTCAGGACAAGACATACACCTATTCGCGGTCTTCGGCCGCACTATGGCAAACTCCGTCCTTGGGTAGCTCTGCGCTTTAATCAACTTGTCGCGGTCTCTGCCGCATGTTTTCAACCAAAGTCTGCAGCACTACCCTTCGATGCGAAACGGCTCTTTATGCTTCAACATGTAGTAGATCGCCTGAAGGAGCTTTCTCGCTGCTGCTATGATCGCAATCTTCTCGCCTCTTTTCCGTTTTATCTTCTCATAATGTTTCGTTATCCTGCTCTCCGGACACCACTGCACGTGGATCCGTGCAGCCTCCACGAGGATCCAACGCAGGTATTTCGAACCTTCCTTCGTTATTCGACCGTAATACTGCTCATTGCCGGTTTGATGAACCCGCGGAGTGAGCCCTGCATAGGAGAAGACGTGGTCATCCGTAGGGAACCTCGATCCGTCGCCAATCTCTGAATAGATCACTAATGCAGAATACACGCCTATTCCCTTGATACTGGTCAACAACCTCACGTCCTCGTACCGCGTCCCCGCCTCCGCGATCGCCCGATCCATCTTCTTGAGCTCGTCCTCCACCACCGCGTAGATTGTCAGATACGAGTCAATCACCGGATTATGCAAGCGTCTCAGCTCAGTTTTACCCTTCTCGGTAAAGCAGTTCGCCCCCTCGCGATACTTGACGTTCTTCCGCCTCAATTCGGTCTTTATCTGGGTCTTAAGCCTGCCTCGAAGTCGTCCCAGCGCGATCCGGTGCCGTACCAGATGCCGTAGTTCCCGCTGCTCCTTCGGGGGGACATAGGAGGTCGGCAGAAGATCGCCCCGCAGCAAATCCGCCAAGATTCTCGCATCAAGCTTGTCCGTTTTTACCTTTGCGTCCGCTATCATCCGCGTCTTCAGCGGATGCGCCACCACAACGTGATGCCCCAGGCTCTCCAGGAGATCATAGAAATATTCGTAGTTGGTGCTCGCCTCCAACGCGATCTCCAGACCCTCAAGACCCGAAAAGAACTCCTCTATGTCCTGCTGCTCAGTTGCTATTCGCCCTTCCTTAAGCACGTCGCCCTCGTGTGTACATACGATGGCCTGACAAAAACTCTTATGCAAATCCACTCCTGCAAATGTCACGTTTCCACCTCTCGTTTGTTAAAGAGGCGGACTTAATCATACCATCAATAGTGCTTACTTCCTCAATTATATTTAACTTCAGTGCGATCGGCATGGAATCGGGCTCTATGTCGAAGCTGGAGAAGCACAGTCAGTTTGGTAGAACTGAGTCCAAAATCTGTTGTTGAAGGTGCCTTTTCTTTGGTAAGAATCCCTCAAAAGTCTTCGTCACTTCTTCCAGGAGCTTCTTCTGTTCCGTACTCAGATTTGATGATGCCTGTAAATCCTTCAAAACGCCGATGGCCTCGATCGTCTTCATTGTCTGATTCTCAGGTGTTACCTGCTCAGCTGCTTTTTCCTCTTGCTTCAGCTGAACTGGTTTTGCACCACCCAGCAGCCTTCGTAAGACGTGATAATCCTCCTCGTACCTGTATCTTTTCCTTGCAGGCTGATACAGTGGCCAGAATACGATCGGGTGTGAGTTGTAACTTACCGTTATGCCTTCTCGATAATTCTTTGACCCTCGAATCGCTGCAATTTTTGCTCTAAAAGACGTCCCCGGATGAGCTACTCGTCTGAGCACAGAATTATCCGTGTTCTGCTCATTGAGAAGTGCGGCGACATTTTCACAGCCCAGTTTCCCAAACGAGACCACAATTTCGGGCTGTACGATCTTTATAAGCGCTCTAATGTGACCACGGCAGCAGTTCAAATAGCCCGGGAAATGTTCCTGTGGCTCGTTATTATTACCAAAGCAGAGCATCGAATTAATCATGAATACGCCGTTCATCGCTAGAAACCTGTCTACCTGTTGGTCATTATAAGGGCTATCAAAAAGATTACTCCAAAAATTTCTCCAACTCGGTCCCCACGTGTTGATTCGTTTTTGGTAACTATCTAACGGGAAATTGTGCTCTTTTTCCCGCTGACAAAAGCAGGGGAAATGCTTGTAATCGATCCCGATGATCATCAATTTCGTTTTCTCAGTTCTTCGAAAGAGCATACAGCGATCCAGCCATGGCAGCAGACCAATCGCGAATTTGCGAGATCCTAGCTGCGCTATGATTTCGTCAGGATCGAAGGCTTTCTTGAAGAGAGTGCGTAAATAAGTATCTTCCCTTTGAATCGCCCTGCACAGGTCAATAATCTGATCTTCCGTGGACAACTTGGCGAGCAGAAGAGGGCGTACTAATGCGTTTACAGGCTGGTCATCGCGGGATGGATAGGCCACTGCGCAGTTATTACAGCGAGTTATCCGCTCCAGAAGCGAGGAAAGTGCACCGTTTTGGTCGAGTAACTTGTAACCGTTGATGATTTGTGAAACCTGCTCGAGGGAATAGATTTCCATAATCGCTTCACCTCGGTACATTATTGAACCCCCTCGAATGAAAATCTGAAGGTGTATTTCTTCAGTAGCAGATTGGGCACGGCACGACTCGCATACATTACGCGATCAGGGAAATCCCCAGCCACCAAAATTCCTCGCAATGGTTTCTGTTCTTCCGCACTAAGGGCACCAATATAAGACAATATTTGAGCAATGCAATCAGGATTAGCAACGCCAGCTTTTAGTTCTATGACGACGATAGCACCTTGCTGATCTTCCGCTGTAATATCAATTCTACCTGCCTTAGTGGTCCTTTCCTTTCCTCCATCAATAATCTTGAGCCCTTGCTCAAGCTGTTCAATGTTAGAACGGAGAGCCTTTTGGAGGTCGCGCTCCAGCCCAAACGTTGTCTCCAGAATCTCGATGATTTCTTCAGCTTCGTAGTGGCCCATTGTCAAATGAGCTTTAATTGCACGAACAGTTCCGGGATACACTTCGACTTTCTCTGCGATTTCCTCTGCGCTTAGTTTACCTTCTTTTATCAAGGCAATGACTTCTGATTTCTGCTCTTCGGATATCGGACTCATTTTCACTCACCCAAACGCTGACAGCTTAAAATGTGCGAGATGCACATTTTATTCGGATTATCGTATCCATTAAAAATATTGTATTTGTTTAGTTCCCCCTTCCTATAAGCTTTCTGGAGCTTTTCGATACCCATAAAATGCCCCCCCCCTCTCTTTTCCCACAAAACTGGAGTGGAAAA
>Ga0209614_1002273_pt1 | contig 12927 bp, 10 predicted proteins | sample BlaSprsedimmetaG_FD_185484 | JGI IMG/M metagenome (GOLD analysis project Ga0209614, IMG submission 185484) | Hot spring sediment bacterial and archeal communities from California, USA to study Microbial Dark Matter (Phase II) - Blank Spring... ... | reverse complement strand
GCGGTTGCCCGCGTAATGGCGCAAGAACGTCTCCGCCATCTGGCTCCGCGCCGTGTTGCCGGTGCAGAGAAACAATACTCGTGGTTTGTTGTTCATGGTTGCTCCTATGGATGCGTACTGCGTAATACGTAATGCGTAAAGAGCCTGCGCATAATGTTACGCAGTACGCATTACGAATTACTTTTACCCAAACCGCCCCGTAATATAATCTTCCGTCCGCTTATCCTTCGGATTCGTGAAGATCTCGCGGGTCGCGCCGTATTCCACCAGGTAGCCAGCGCGCTCTTCATCCACCATAAAGAACGCGGTGTAATCCGAGACGCGGGCCGCCTGCTGCATGTTGTGCGTCACTACGATAATTGTGTACTCCTCGGCCAACGTGCGCATGAGCTCTTCGATGCGCAGCGTGGCGATGGGATCGAGCGCGGAGGCCGGTTCGTCCATCAGCACGATGTCGGGCTGGATGGCGATGGCGCGGGCGATGCACAGCCGTTGCTGCTGCCCGCCGGAGAGCGCCAGCGCGTTTTGCTGCAACTTGTCCTTCACCTCATCCCAGAGCGCCGCGTGGCGCAACGTCTGCTCTACGAGCTCATCCATGTTGCCGCGGAAGCCGTTGATGCGCGCACCCCAGGCCACATTCTCGTAGATGCTCTTGGGGAAGGGATTGGGCTTCTGAAAGACCATGCCCACACGGCGGCGCACCTCTACCGCGTCCACATCGGGCGCGTAGATGTTTTGCCCTTCGAACAACACCTCACCTGTGACTCGCGCGGTGGGAATCAGATCGTTCATGCGATTGAAAACCCGCAGCACGGTGCTTTTGCCGCAGCCCGAAGGCCCGATGAAGGCGGTGATTTTGCGGGCTTCTACTTTGATTGAAGTGTCTTTGACGGCGCGGAAAGGGCCATAATGCACTTCCAACCCCCGCGCTTCGACGGCGCAGCCGTTATGCTCAGTGGCCGGCTGAAAGGTGTGTGATAATGAAATTCCCATGTTATACGCTCCTGCTATAACGATTGCGCAACAGCACCGCCGTTGCGTTGAGGCTCAACAACAAAACCAGCAATACCAGAATGGCAGCGGCAGCCAGGCTGCGGTACTGATCTTGCGGGCGGGTGGTCCACTGGTAAATCTGGATGGGCAGCGTGGTGAACTTGGAGAACGGCCCGCTGGGATCGAGCGCGACGAAGGCCGACGCGCCCACCACTACCAGTGGCGCGGTCTCGCCGATAGCGCGGGAGATCGCCAGAATCGTGCCGGTGAGGATGCCCGGCAGCGCATTCGGCAGCACATGATACCAGATCGTCTGCCAGCGCGTCGCGCCCAGGCCATAGCTCGCCTCGCGCAGTGAGTTCGACACGGCCTTGATCGCCTCTTGCGCGTTGATAATCAGCAGTGGCAGAATGAGCAGCGCCAGCGTCAGCCCGGCGGAAAGCACTGTGCGCCCGTTGGCGGTGGTGGCATCCACCACGCCCAACATCGCTCCGCTGGTGAGCGGCTCTAGCCCACGCACGAAAATCGCCAGCCCCAACATGCCGTAGATGATCGAAGGCACGCCCGCGAGATTGTTGATGTTGGTCTGGATGATGCGATTCACGAGATTATCGGCGGCATATTCTTCGAGATAGATGGCCGCACCCACGCCGATGGGGAAGGCCAAAGCAATCGTGATGAAGATCGTCCACAGCGACCCCAGCACAGCGGTACGCACCCCGGCCAGCTCCGGCTTGCTCGATTGTGGCATTCGCAGAAACGTGGGTGTCAGCCACGAGCGAAACTCTACTTTGGCCTGCGGGTATTTTTCGGCGGCTTCGGTGAGGACTTGCTCGCGGCGGAACAGCGAATCGGTAAGCGACCAGGTGGCCTGGATCTGTGGTTCGACCACGCGCTCCAACACCAGTGCGTAGACGCTCGCGCGGTCGCGCTCTGCGAACGGCTGGTCGTTCTCGAAGCGGCGCAGCAATCCTGCGGAGACATGGGCGGCTAAAATCTCTGTCAACTGCTCCTTGCTCAGGTCTTCCAGCGGCACTCCCTCGATAGCGAGGCTGTCCGGATCCACGCGGTTTTCGATAGCCGCTAACCCGAAGGATTCGTCAATGATGTTGTAAAGCAGCGCGCCCAGCGCAATGATGGCAATGATAATCGCGCCCAGGAAGAGCGCGCTCCACACACGTCCCACGCGATGGCGGCGCGCAGTTTGCGGATTAAATGGGCCTGTCTGCGTCATTCGTACACCTCCCGGAAGCGCCGCACCACCTCATTGCTGACCAAGTTCAGGGTCAGCGTCATAAAGAACAGCATCAGCCCGATGGCGAAGATGCTGTTATAGTCAATGGAATCGTAGCTGAGGTCTCCGCCGCTGATGCGGACGATGTGCCCGGTCATGGTCTCGGCGGCTTTGAAGGGGTTGAAGGTGAAATTCGGCCCGGCACCAGCAGCGACGGCAACAATCATTGTCTCGCCGATGGCGCGGGAAGCGGCAATAATGAACGCCGCCGTGATGCCGGAAAGCGCCGCCGGCAGCACTACCTTGACCGCCGTTTCCAGCCGGGTCGCACCCAGCGCGTAGGCGGCTTCGCGCAGGCTGCGCGGCACCGCGCTCAGCGCGTCCTCGCTCATCGAAGTCACCAGCGGCAGGATGAGAATCCCCATCACCAGCCCGGCGGAGGCCGTATTGTAGATTTCCACCGTGTTAGCGCCGAAGATTGTCCGCAGCAGCGGGGTCATAAAGCTTAGCGCAAAATAGCCGTAGACCACAGTGGGAACACCTGCGAGCACTTCGAGAATCGGCTTAAGCACGCTGCGCGTGCGCGGTGTGGCATACTCACTCAGATAGATGGCCGCGCTCAGGCCCAACGGCAACGCCACCAGCAGCGCGATGGCGCTGGTCATAAAGGTTGCGTTCATCAACGGCCAGATGCCGAATTGTAAAATCGCCGGTTGCCAGCGGGTCGTGCCAAAGAACTCCACCAGCGTTACTTCAGGACTGGCAAAGAACAGCATGGACTCGCGCCCCAGCACATAGACGATGCCAATGGTGGTGATGATAGAAATCGCGCCACAGAGAAACAAAAATCCCTGAATCAGGGTTTCGCTCAGGCGCAGGCGTTTCTGTAATCTGGTGGCGGCTTGCGTTGCAGGCCGCGCGTTGCTCAGCGCGGGAGCGTGATCAGTTGTTAGTGTCATTGGTCATCTACTCCTGTTGACCATAGACGACGGACCACAGACCAGGAAGATCTGTCGTCCGCCGTCTTTTTGTTTGTTGTAAGTTGTCGCCCGTCTGTTGTCAGCTTCTACTCCACTGCATCGAGCCACGCCTGCATTGCCGCTTCGAGCGCGACTTCGCTGGCGGGGAAGTACCCGGCGGCGACGATCTCTTCGTTGACGAAGGTGAGGTAGAAGTTGATGAAGGCGGCGACCTGCGGCTTCTCGCGCATGATCGTAGCATCGGAGTAGATGAAGAGCGGGCGGGCGAGGGGGTAGGAGTTGTCATCCACAGTAGCGGCGCTGGGGGTGACGTCATCAATTGAGAGGATGTTGAGCACATCGGTGTTTTCCTCATAGTAGGCGTAGCCGAAGAAGCCGATGGCGTAGGGGCTGCCGGTGATGCCGCGCACCAGGATATTGTCGTCCTCGCTCAGTTGCAGGTTGCTGGCGTTGAGCAGGGGGGCCATATCCTTATCGAAGACTTCCTCCACGAAGTAATCGAAGGTGCCGCTATCCGTGCCGGGGATGAAGCGCAAGATGGCTTCGTTGGGCCAATCGGGATTGACGTCCGACCAGCGCTCGGCGGTGAAGATCGCGGCGAGTTCGTCCATGCTGGCATTGGTGATGAAGGTGTTGTCCTTGTTCACCACGACCGCCAGGGCATCCGTGCCTACGCGGAACTCGATGGGTTCGCGCCCGATAGCGCGGCAGGATTCGATCTCGGACTCCTTGATGGGGCGGCTGGCATTGGCGATGTCACTCTCGCCGGCGACACAGAAGCGCTCGTAGCCCGCGCCGGAGCCGATCATGTCAATGGTGATATTGCCGCCGTAGCCCTCATCGCGGAACCGTTCTGCTATGCGCTCGGAGAGCGGGTACACGGTGGAACTCCCGGCGGTGATGATGTCGCCGCGCACGTCCAACGGATTCACTTCGGGCAGCAGGCTATCGCCTGTTGCGATGAAGATACCCGTGGCCTGATCCTGGGTTGCCGGCGCCTCAGTGGGCGCTGGCCCACAAGCGGTCGCCAGCAGAGCGACCAACAGTAAACTGATAATCCATAAACGACGCATGTTATCTTCTCCTCCATATCCTTTAGTTTAGAAGTGTGTTTCCACACTTTCTATCCTAACACGGCTGTATTAACGCTACTTCAAGGGGATGTTAACAATTGGTTAAGGTTGGAAAAGCGTTAATTTTTCGCAGAGTGTGCCAGGAATGGGAGGTGTTCAAGGATGGCTTGCGTAGCCGGAGGAGGCTCGTGAGGGGAGATAAAGTCGCGGGGGTAGGATTTTTCCTACCCCCGCGCGGTTTTTGCGTGTGGCTTGTTGTTTACGTCTCTTGCGGCGCAAGCGGTAGGGTGAAAGTGAAGGTGCTCCCCGCGCCTTCGATGCTCTCGGCCCAGATTTTGCCGTCGTGGGCCTGGACGAGGTGCTTGGCAATCGCCAGGCCCAGCCCCGTGCCGCCGCCCGAACGGGCGCGATCCGCCTTGTAGAAGCGCTCGAAGATGCGCGGCAGGTCGGCAGCGGGGATGCCGACGCCGGTATCGGCGACGCTGATCTCCACAAAATCGTCTTGGGCCGTGGCGGTCACTGTGACCACACCCTCCGTCGGCGTGAATTTGATCGCGTTATGCACCAGGTTGGCGACTACCTGGCGGATGCGGTCGGCATCTGCCAGCACCATCAGGGGCGTGTCCGGCAGCGCGACGTTGAGCGTCACCTGCGTGCGTGCCGCCTGGGGGCGGAGCTGCGCCAGTGGCGGCGCGATGATCTCTTGCACGGAGATGGGGGTGATGTTGAGTGGCACTTTGCCCGATTCGATGCGCGAGAGCTCCAGCAGCTCCTGCACCATCTGCGTGATCGTTTCGAGCTCCTGCTCCATGTGGCCGAGGAAGCGCCTTGCGGCGGGCGGATCGTCAATCGCGCCATCTTGCAGCGTCTCCACCACGATCTTAAGCGAGGCCAGCGGCGTGCGCAGCTCGTGGGAGATGTTGCTGATGAAGTCGCGCCGCACGGTCTCCAGCCGCCGCACCTGGGTGAGGTCCTGCACGATGACGAGGATGCGCGGCGGCCCTTGCGCCGTGAGCGGGGTGATGATCGCTTGTAGGAAGATGTCCGGCAGCCCGACCTCGATGGTTTGACGCTGCTCCGTCCCTGTCTGGCGGCAGCGCTGCCACAGATCAATGAGCTGGTGGTTGTAGACCGCCTGCGCGAAGGTGCGGCCCGTCACGTTGGCCTGCCGGATGCCCAGGATGCGCAGGGCGGCGGGATTGCAGAGGAGCACCTTGCCCGCTTCATCGGTGATGATGACCCCATCGGCCATTGTGGTCAACACCACGGCGAGCTGCTGTTGCTCCTGCGCCAGGATGTCCATCTTCTCCTCGAGATGTTCGGCCATCTGGTTGAAGGCGCGGTTGAGCTGGCCGACCTCGTCCTGGGTGGTGGGGAGTACGCGCGCGCTCAGGTTGCCGGCGGCCATCTCCTGCACCGTCCGCGTGAGGTGGAGGATGGGGGCGGTGGTGCGCTGCGCAATGTAGAGCGCCAGCAGCACGGCGAGGAGCGCGGTCAACAGCCCGGAGGCCAGGATCGTCCGGCGCAATTGGCTGACGTTTGCCTCGATCTCAGCGAGCGAGAGGGAGAGCCGCACGATACCCAGGAGCTCCTCGCCGCTGTGGATGCTCGCCGCGGTGTACATCAAGTCGTAACCGAGGGTACGGCTGTAGCGGATGTCGCTGCCGTAGCCCTGGTGTAGCGCGCGTTGCACCTCAGGGCGGTAGAGATGGTTCTCCATTTCTTGCCGGTCGGTGTGCGATTCGCCCCAGACCGTGCCATCTGGCGCGATGATGGTGATGCGCTGGTCGAGCACGGCGGCCCAACGCTGTGCCAGTGCATCCAGCGCCTCGGGCGAGTCCGCCTGGGTCTGGAGCGCGGGGGCAATCGTGTTTGCCATCAGCTGCGCTTGTGAGATGAGATGGGTCTCTAGCGTGTCATAATAGGCCCGCCGCGCATGTTTGGAGATGTAGAGCGTCAGACCAAGTGTGGCTAATACGCTAATCGCTGCAAAGGGAATTAAAATGCGCCAACGAATGGAACGAAACATGGTTCACCCCTCAAAACGGTAGCCAATCCCCCGCGCTGTGATGATGCGGGTCGGATTGGCAGGATCAGGTTCGATTTTCTCGCGCAGCCAACGGATGTGGACATCAACCGTGCGGCTGCCGCCGCTGAAGTCCCAGCCCCAGACATCTTCCAGCAGTTGCTCGCGAGAGAGGACGCGCCCGCGATGGTCGGCGAAGTAGGCCAACAGCTCGTACTCCTTGGGCTTGAGGTGGAGCAACTCACCGTCGCGGTAGACCTCGCGCCGGCTCAGATCAATCTGCAAATCGCCGAAGCGCCGTTGCTCCTCGGAGTGGGCGGCGGGCGGTGGGGCGCTCTCCTCACGCAGCAGGCGCACCCGGCGCAGGTGCGCCTTGATGCGGGCGAGCAGCTCGCGCATACTGAAGGGCTTGGTGATGTAATCGTCCGCGCCTACTTCCAACCCCACGATCTTGTCAATCTCGTCGTCGCGCGCGGTGAGCATCAGAATGGGAAGGTTGTGCTCCTGGCGCACGACGCGGCAGACCTCGATACCATCCATGCCGGGCAGCATGATGTCGAGCAGGATCAGGTCGGGCTGCTCCTCACGCACCAGGGCGAGCGCGGTGTGGCCGTCGGCTGCGGTGCAGACCTCGTAGCCCTGTTTCTTGAGATTGTATTCCAGGGTCTCGCGCAAAACGAGCTCGTCTTCCACCACCAATATCTTTTCGGTCACGCGCTTTTCCTCTCAAAAATGGTAAGCAGTGATGGAATATGGGTTAGGGGAAAGTCCATTCCCATTACCCATCACTCGTCACCCGTTTCCTTCAGGCTTAAGCATAGTCCTTTTTCCAAACTTTACCAATCACCCATAAAAAATCCCCGGCCTACATCAACAGGTCGGGGATCTGTTCCATCGCTTGGGCGTATCAGACCGATGGCAACAGCTCCATGAAGCGGATCGCGGTCTGCACGCCTTGATAGAGATTGGGCAGATGGACCTTCTCGTTGGGAGCGTGGAGATTGTCGTCGGGCAGGCCGAAGCCCATCAGGATCGTCTCGATGCCCAACACCTTTTGGAAGGTGGCAACAACGGGAATCGAGCCGCCCTCGCGCATGAAGAAGGGCGTCACGCCGTAGCCCGCCTCGTAGGCGCTGACGGCGGCCCGCATCGCCGGGCTGTCGCGGCGCACCATCGCGCCGTATCCGCCTTGCAGGTAATCAACCTTCACGCTGATGCCGGGCGGCGCGATGGCGGTCAGGTAGTCGGTGATCAGTTGGGCGATCTCGTCTGGCTCCTGGTCGGGCACGAGCCGCATGGAGATCTTGGCGTAAGCCTTGCTGGGCAGCACCGTCTTGACGCCCGGTTCTGTGTAGCCGCCCCAGATGCCGTTGATATCCAGCGTGGGGCGGGCGCTCAGCCGCTCGATAATGGTGTACGCCTGCTCGCCCCAATCGGTGGTGACGTGCGCCTCCTTGAGCCATTGCTCGCGCTCGAAGGGAAGGCGGGCCATCTTCGCGCGCTCGTCCTCCGTCAGTGGACGCACCCGGTCGTGAAAGCCGGGGATGGTGATCTCGCCTGACTCGTTCTGGAGTTGGGCGAGCATCCGGGTGAGCGCGTTGATGGGATTGTTGACCGCGCCCCCGTAGGAGCCGGAGTGGAGGTCCTGCGCGGGGCCGGTCACTTCGACCTGGACGTAGCACATCCCCCGCAGCGCGTAGACGATGGCGGGCGCATCCGGCCCCAGGATGTGCGAATCGGAGATGAGGGCCACATCGGCGGCCAGGAGCGCCGCGTTTTGGCGGATGAAGGGCGCGAGGTTGGGGCTGCCGATTTCCTCCTCACCTTCGAAGAGGCACTTGAGGTTGACGGGCGGGCGCCCGGAGTTTTTGTGGAACGCTTCCGCCGCCTTGACGTGGACGTAGAGCTGGCCCTTGTCATCCGAAGCGCCGCGCGCGAAGAGATCGTCGCCCGCGAGGGTCGGCTCGAAGGGCGGGGTCTTCCAGAGCTCGAGCGGCTCCGCCGGCTGGACGTCGTAGTGCCCGTAGATGAGCACCGTGGGAGCGTCTGGCCCGGCGGCGAGCCATTCCGCGTAGACGATGGGATGTCCGGGGGTCGCCATGACCTCCGCGTGCGGGAAGCCGGCCTCTAGCAGGCGAGCCTTGAGCCAATCGGCAGCGTGGGCGACGTCGTCTCGATGCTCGGCCTGGGTGCTCACGCTGGGGATGCGGAGAAATTCTTGCAGTTCTGCCAGAAAATCATCCTGATGTTGACGTGCGTATTCAGCTGGTTTCATAGTTTATGATGACCCCCGTTGCAAATATGTTTCGGCTCAAAGTGGTAACTACTCAGCCTGAGTCGTTACACAAAGTGTAGCACAAAGCCGGGAATAGACAAAGTCAGGGATTGTGAATGCGCCAGCTCGAGCCGAAATTGTCGAGGTGGTAGATGCGCTGGTTGATGTCGCGGAGATAGGTGCTCACGTTGTGCATCCCCGTCCAGGTGTAGTTCTGCATCCAGCTGTCGAAGCCGCTCTCCTGCGCGGTGGCCCAGCCCAGCCCGTTGCGGACTTCGGGGTAGCTGCGCCATATCAGCCCGAAGCCACGGACGGGTTGGTACAAACCGGCGGGCGGTGTGATGCCGGGATCGCTCTCCGGGTCGCCCTCGCGGAAGTTATCGGCGTAGCTATACCAGCGCCCCGTGTTGTAGAAGACGTAGATGCGTTGGGTGTGCTCGAACCAGATCATCACGCCGTTCTCGAAGGGCTGCTGCGCGGCCCAGGTCGTGTGCAATTCCTCAGGGCAGCGGCCCGGTGGGTTGGCGGCCATCTCCGGCGCCCAGGCGTGCGCGCAATTGATGACGAGCGTGATCTCTGCGTTCGTTTCGCCGTGGGCATTGCGCAGGGTCAAGTGGATGGGACTGTTATCGGGGTTGATGGTGGCGACGCCCTCGTTGGGCGTGCCCACGTATTCGACAGGCGGAGCGGGCAGCGCGCGCCGGTCGTACCACCAGATGGCGGCCTCGGTCGCGCCTTCCCCCCGCCAGCGCAGGGTGACGGTGTCTCGCTCGGTGATCGCCATTGGCTCAGCGGTGAAGGAGAGGATGACGGGCGCGGTGGGGGGTGTCGGGGACGGTATAGCGGTGGGGACCTCTGTGGGCGCTTGCGTTGGCGCATCGGTTGGCGCGTCCGTCGGCGGCTCGGTGGGGAGGGCGGTTGGCGCTTCGGTGGTCGGAGCCTCCGTGGTGGGCGCTTCGGTCGGGGCGTCGGTCAGCGCCTCGGTGGGCACGTCGGTGGGTTCGGCGTCGGGAGCGAGCTGGCAAGCCAGCAATAGCAACAAAAGAAATGCAATGGCGACTGCAATGTATTTGTGTTGCATGGGACACCTCCTTCAAAAATAGTGAATCTGCGAATGGTGAATGGCGAATAGCCAAACAAAAATCTGCTAAATCCGCCCAATCTGCTGATAAGCATTTTCGTGCTGGATGGTGTGCGCCAGCACCGGTGTCTCCTTTGAAGATAGTATTCGTAAGACAGGTTGCCAACCTGTCCTACATTTTCGTGCTGGGATGGTGTACGCCAGCACCGGTGTCTCCCTTATTCTTATTATAGCACGGAAACGCGGCGGCGGCACGCTATTGAGTGACGCAAAACTTACATAGGATTTACGCAATCACGCGGCCTCAACATCTTTAACCACAGAGCGCGCAAAGGACGCAGAGTTTTTATTAAAAAACCCGCCGATGTTGCTTGAAAAGTAATTACTGAGCCAGTGTCATTCCGAAGCCCCGTTTGCGACCAGCAAGATACATTCCAGACAGAAAGGGGCTGAGGAATCTTGTTGACGCCATGCCTTAAAATTCAAGAACGGGATTCCTCACTCCGCTACGCTCCGTTCGGAATGACAAAAGGGTGATTTGGAGGTAGCTGAGCAGTTACCTTGAAAAGACGATTTCTGTTGTTCCAAGATGTTGAAAAAGTACTTTGTAAAAATTCTCTTTTTGCTCTCTGCGTTCTCTGCGGTTAGGTTCTCGATACTTGCGTAAGTCCTGTTGCAGTTGGGTGACAGCGTGCGCGGCGGCTTCCCCGGCCAGATAGCCGCTGCTGAAGGCGGCCTGTAGGTTGAAGCCGCCCGTGTCGGCGGCGAGGTCAAGGACTTCGCCCGCCAGATACAGCCCCGGCGCGACCTTCGAGGCGAAGGTGATGGGGGCCACCTCGTTGAGGGCGACGCCGCCTGCCGTGACCATGCCCGCTTCCAGCGGGAGCGCGCCGGTGATCTCCCAGCGGAAGTCCTTGAGCAGTTGCGCGAGCCGCTCGCGCTCCTCGGCGCGGATGGTGTGGACGGGGCGCTCCGGCGCGATGCCGCTCAGCTCCGCCAGCAGGTCGGCGAGGCTGCCGGGAACCCAGCTCCGCAGCAGGTGCGGCAGGCGGCGCTGCGCGTGGGTCTCGAACTCGCGTTGGAGCCGGGTGTGGACCTCGGCGGCGGTCATGCCGGGCTTGAGGTCAATGGCGAGCGTGACGGCCTTGCCCGCGCGCAGCGCATCCACGGCGGCGAGGGAGAGCGTGAGCACCAGCGGCCCGGAGACGCCGAAGTGCGTGAAGAGGAGCTCGCCTGTGGGCGGGATGGGGTAGGGCGGTTTCAGCGGCTTGAGGGGCTTGCCGGGCCGGGCGGCGAGCAGGGTGCAGCGGACGTTGCGCAGACTGACGCCCTGAACGGCTTTGGCGTGGGCGCGGGCCTTCACAGTGAGGGGGACGAGTGCCGGGCGCAGCGGCTCGATGGTGTGCCCAACGGCCTGCGCCATCCGGTAGCCGTCGCCGGTGGAGCCGGTGGCGACCCACGAGGCCCCGCCGGTGGTGAGGATGACGGCATCCGCCGGGAGAAATTCGGCCTGATTGACGCGCACGCCGGTGATGTGCCCATCTGCCAGCACGAGCTCCCGGACGGGCGTATTGGTGCGGAGGATCGCGCCCTGGTCGCGGGCGTAGCGCAGGAGCGCGTCGCGGACGTCGCTGGCGCGCCCGGAGGCGGGGAAGATGCGCCCGCCGCGCTCGACTTGCGTCTCCACGCCGTAGCGGGCCAGCAGCGCGAGCAGCTCGGGGCGGAAGAAGCGGTGGAAGGCGTTGTGCAGGAAGCGCCCGTTGCGCCCGTAGTAGCGCAGGAACTCCTCCAGCGGGGCGCTGTTGGTGAGATTGCACCGCTCTTTCCCGCTGACGAGGATCTTCTTGCCGACCTCGGTCATCTTTTCGAGCAGGAGGACGTCGCCGCCGCACTCAGCGGCGCGCCCGGCGGCGAGGAGTCCGGCGGCCCCGGCCCCCACGACGAGGATGCGGTGCGTCACGGGCGCTTGAGTCCGATGACGAGGAGGCGCAGCGGCTCCGCGCCGCGATTGGCGATGCTGTGGTACTCGCCGCCGCGCACGAGGGCGGCATCGCCGGGGCGCAGCGGGCGCACGATGACGGGGCTGCCGGGGGTGGGGCGGTGGCGCAGTTCGCCGCTGCCGCTCAGCGTGTAGAAGAGCTCGTCGGTGTCGGGGTGGGCCTGCATCCCGGTGCTGGCCTCCGGCGCGAGCGTGGTATCGTGGAGGAAGGCGAGTGTTGCGCCCGCTAGAAGCCTTTCCTCCGTGCCGGTCTGCTCGCTGAAGAGCCACCGCACGACGGCCTCGCCGCTGCCCTGATAGGCCGGGGGCATCTCCGGGGCGGGGTCGGCGGGGGTGTAGCGCACGCGCTGGATGTGGGCAGCGCGCTTGAAGATCACGCCGGAAACCTCATCGTAGGGCGCGCGGTTGATGTTGGCCCAGGGTTCATCCGGCTGATGGAAGCGCTCTGCCGGGATCGGCTCCGGCTCCCAGGGATGTTCGATTGTCTGTTCGTCGTTCATGTTGTGTGCTGTCCTTTCCTGTATGAGGCTATTATCCGCCAGCGCGCGGATTGGGCAAGTGAGGGTAGCAATTACAGGAAACGGCCCGCCGATGATGGCGGGCCGTTGGGGTTGTGAGGTCTCACTCCACCGGATTGACGACGCGCCCCAGAAAGAGCACCGCGCCCGTCTCGGTCTCGCGGATCAGGTAGAGGAAGGGGCGATCCACCAGGAACTCGATGTGCTCATCGGGCGCCATTGCCCTTTCCAGCATGACGACAGCGGTAGCAGCGGCGGCCTCTGTGCCGGCCTCATCCACCGCGACGAAGGCTTTGTGGATGACCGCGCCGATGTAGAGCTCGCGGGTGCCATCCATGCCGGAGAAATCGGCCTGCCCAGCGATCATCGCGGCGGGCATTCCCAGCGCGGCGAGGGTGTCGGCCAGGCTGAATTCACTGCTGTAGCTGAAGCGGGGGAGGCGGACGTTGACGCGGGTGTGATCCAGCTTCGCCACAATCTCCGCGAGTTGCGCGGCGGTGAGGGCCGCCTCGAAGGCGGTGAATTCGCCGGCGTCGGGCAGGAGGACGATCATCTCCGCTTCGCCGCCCTTGTAGGGGAGCGCGACGGCCTGGTAGGTGTCGCCCTGGGTGTAGGGCAGGGATTGGGCCTCATTCCAGAACATCATGGGCGCGTTGACCTGGCTGCCATCCAGCAGGGTGAAGGGTTGGTCGCGGGTGGCTTCGGGGTTGAAGGGATAAAGCCACTGGGCGTTGAAGTAGATGGCGTT
>Ga0209614_1002268_pt1 | contig 12954 bp, 13 predicted proteins | sample BlaSprsedimmetaG_FD_185484 | JGI IMG/M metagenome (GOLD analysis project Ga0209614, IMG submission 185484) | Hot spring sediment bacterial and archeal communities from California, USA to study Microbial Dark Matter (Phase II) - Blank Spring... ... | reverse complement strand
TTATCTTATCCCCAATATATTGTGGATAATTCTGTGGAAACAAGGTGGAAAATCTGTGAAATGTACATTTTGTGGTCATCTCGAAACAAGGGTAGTGGATTCGAGATCGACAGAAACCAATGACGCAATTCGTCGAAGAAGAGAGTGTGCGAAGTGTGGTCAGAGATTTACAACTTTTGAGCGGGCAGAGGAAATTCCACTCACTGTAATTAAGAAAGATGGCACAAGAGAGCAGTTTGATCGAGGGAAATTAATCGCGGGGCTTGGAAGAGCAACGGTTAAAAGGCATGTTTCAATGTCTAAAATAGAAAAGGTGGTATCAGATATTGAGTGCGAACTTAAAAATGAATTTAAATATGAGGTTTGTGCCAAAGAGCTGGGGGAGATAGTTTTAAGATACTTAAAAGACTTAGACAAAGTTGCTTATGTTCGGTTTGCCTCGGTTTATCGGGAGTTTAAGGATTTGGACGAATTTATGAGTGAATTGAAAAAGTTGCAATAAAAATTGCTTTGGGGAGGGTTTGTGGTTATGTCAGAAAGAAAGATCAATGTAATAAAAATGGTGCATGAGAAACCAGACGACACAACAGATATCGCATTATTGGTAAGCACTTCTTCTCAACAAGAAATAAATGTTTGGGATAAAGAAAAGATAGCTAATTCTTTAATCAAAGAAACGAATATGACAAGTGAACTCGCCAACGAAATTGCGGATGTGGTTGAACAAAAAATATTCGATAGCAAATTTCATGATATAACAACGAGCATTATAAGAGAGTTGATTGATACTGAATTAATTCAACGCGGTTTAAGCATTGCGCATAAAAGACACTCTCACTTAGGACTTCCCATGTATGATGTTGAGCAAATTATTTTTAATGCAAATAACGAGAATAGCAATACTACCCATAACCCTGAATCAATAAATTTAACCATAGCGGAGTCAATTCTTAAAGAATTTGCCTTACGACGAGTTTTTGGTGAAGACGTGGCCCTTTCACACATGGTTGGAGATATCCATCTCCACGATTTAGGCTTTATTGTACGACCATACTGTGGTGGCCACTCGCTTGAATATATTAAAAAATATGGTTTGAGCCTTCCAAACATTACGAGTTCCTCAAAACCTGCCAAGCATGCCGAGGTTCTCATCGGACACATGGTCAAGATGGCTTCTTCGCTGCAGTCTCACTATGCAGGAGCAATTGGTTGGGAGGCAGTAAATATGTTCTTTGCGCCATATTTAGTTGGTCGTTCATATGATGAAATAAAACAGCTTGCGCAGATGTTAATATATGAATTTAATCAACTGGCGGGGGCGAGAGGATCTCAGGTTGTATTTACAGACTTCAATCTCTATTGGAACATTCCTCCTCACTTTAAAGATGTAGAAGCCATAGGCCCTGGCGGAAAGCATACTGGAAAAACATATAAGGAATATGAAAAAGAAGCTCAAATGTTTCTAAAAGCCATGTTTGAAGTTTATTTGGAGGGAGATGCTATGGGTAAAACCTTTGTATTTCCTAAACCATTGCTTCATATAAACAAAGACTTTTTTGAGACCGAGGAACATGAAGAGTTTTTAGATCTAGCTTGTAGGGTGGCAAGCAAACAGGGAATTACTTATTTTGTTTTTGATAGAGGCGATGAGGTTACCGTATCACAGTGTTGTCGATTAAAGTTAAAACTTAAGGATACCGACTTAGTGGAAGCAAAAGAGCCGGAAAGGATGCGGTTTACCGCACTTCAAAATATAACCGTAAATCTGCCTAGGATTGCATATAAGGCCCAAGGAAATGATCAATTGTTGTTTATGGAAATAAATAGAGCATTGGAGTTGGTTGCAAGGGCGCATCTACAAAAGAAAGAGTTCATTAAAGGACTTATGGAGCTTGGAAAGGATGGTCCCCTTGCGATGCTTTCGTCATCCAAAGACGGAGAGCCATATTTAAGAATTGAGCGTTTGACATATCTTGCTGGTGTTTTGGGTCTTAACGAAATGGTTGAAGCTCATACAGGAAAACAACTACATGAGTCTGATGAAGCGCTAAAAACAGGGTTAAAAATAGTTTCGCACATGAACTTGAAGTGCAAACAATTATCTAAACAGTATGGAATAAATCTTGTACTTGAAGAATCTCCCGCAGAATCAAGCGGTTATAGGCTCGCCAAGCTTGATATGAAATATTATCCCAGACAAACCAGGAGGGTTATCAAGGGAAGTCTCGAAAATGGCGAATATTACTATACAAATAGTGTCCATATCTCCGTTGACGCAGATGTTGATTATATTGAAAGAGTTGAAAAACAGAGTTTGTTCCATCCGTTAATTGAAGCCGGCGCGATAGTTCATGTTTGGTTGGGAGAACACGAACCCGATCCACAAGCAATCAAAAGTTTCGTAATTAAGACGTTTAAGAACACCAACGCTGCTCAAATTGCATTTAGTCCTGAATTCACCGTTTGCAATGATTGTAAGAGAACATCAAGAGGGCTCTTGAGTAACTGTCCGCTTTGTGAGTCGGCTAATGTTTATGGTATTACACGCATTGTTGGGTATTTTTCTAAAGTTTCAACATGGAACAAAGGAAAGCTTGCAGAAATTAGAGATAGAATTAGAACAAACCTAGAAGGGGGAAAAGAAGATGAAGGTAAAGCTTTTTGTGAAGTCGGACTGTCCGCGGTGCCCGGAGGCCAAAACACTGGCTGCTCAGCTTAGTGATGTTGAGTTTTATAATGTCGACCAGGTAGATGGTCTTGCCGAGGCGGCTTTTTATGGAGTAATGTCAACACCCTCTTTTGTAATTACCGATGAAATTGGGAAAGAAGTCAAGTCCTGGCTAGGCACGGTGCCAAAAATTGATGAATTGAGGAAAGTTTGTTAGTTGATGGGGGAAGCTAATACTTACTTAGAAGTTTCTAACATTAAGTTGCAAGGGATAATGCCTGTTACAATGCTTGACTGGAAAAGCAGGGTAGCGTGTACGTTGTTTATGGGTGGATGCAATTTTAGATGCCCATTCTGTCAAAATCCCGAGCTTGTTCTTGGGCCTGATAAAAATCCGTTTATTTCGTGGAACAAAGTTAAAAATCACCTAGAAAACAAAAGAAAGTGGCTCGACGGGGTGGTAATCACCGGGGGAGAACCTACCATAAACAATGGACTAAAAGATTTTTTATCCATGTTAAAAACAATGGGGTATCCAACAAAGCTGGATACCAATGGGACCCGGCCTCGGGTTCTCTCCCGGTTGATTAAAGAAAAGTTGGTTGATTATATCGCAATGGATGTAAAATCTAATTTTAATAATTATTCAAAAGCAGCAGGGGTGCCGGTCGATATCGAAAAAATTAAAGAGAGCATACATCTGATAACAAAGTCAGAAATTAATCATGAGTTTAGAACCACGGTTGTCCCCGGTTTTGCAGACGAGAGCAATGTTTTTGAAATAGCAGGTTATTTGGGAGAACAAAATGCTCAACACTATTATTTACAGCAATTTAATTCCACGATTACGCTTGATCCTGAATTAATGAAGTTGGAACCCTTAAAAAAAGAGATTCTTTTAAATTTGACGGAAAAATGCCGTCGTTTTTTACCTACAGAACTTCGTGGGTAATATTTATTATAAGGAGCACATGATGGAGATAGAATTAAAAATGCTTGATGAAAGTTTGCCCGTACCCAAACCCGCACACGATGGTGATGCTGGTTGCGATTTATACAGCAGAATCGATATCGTTTTAAAACCAGGAGAGAGGGCGCTTATTCCTACTGGAATCGCTCTCTCTATTCCTGAAGGTTATGCGGGTTTTGTTCAGCCGCGCTCCGGTTTAGCCATAAAAAAGGGGGTAAGCATCGTGAACACACCCGGCTTAGTTGATTCAAAATATAGGGGTGAAATTTGTGCTATCGTTATCAATATGGATAAAAATGATGCTTTCAAAGTAAAGAAAGGAGATAAGATTTGTCAGATGGTGATACAAAAGGTTGAGGCCCCTACGTTTAAAGTGGTGTCTCGGCTCGATGAAACCATTAGGGGAAGTGACGGTTTTGGAAGCACTGGGTTTTAAATCACCTAAAAATTTAAACATCCTATCCAGATTAAGATTGGCCCTAACCGTTTTTTTAATTATGTTAGTCTCTGGCACAACAGGGTACGTATTAATTGAAAAATTTACCCTGTTGGATGCTTTTTATATGACAATGATTACTATTTCTACAGTAGGGTTTCGCGAAGTTAACACTCTTTCGCCAACGGGGAAGATATTTACTATTTTTTTAATAATTGGCGGTGTGGGAACGGGAATATATGCCTTAAGTGTTGCTGTCGAGTTTTTTATTGAAGGACATTTAATGGGGATGGTGGGGGAGAGAAGAATGGAGAAAAAGATTAACGAATTGAGAAACCATTACATTATTTGCGGTTTTGGAAGGGTTGGACGACAAATTGCCGCGGAGTTTAAAAAAGCCGGGGTGCCTTTTGTGATCATTGAAAATAAGCCAGAAGTAGCTTTCAAATTTCAAGAAGAAAGTTTTATGTTTATTGAAGGTGATGCCACTAACGATAAAATTTTAGAGATGGCCGGGACACTCAAAGCCAAAGGGCTGATTGCAGCCATAGATACGGATGCAGACAATGTTTTTGTTGTTTTGTCGGCAAAATCCCTAAATCCAGAAATATTTATTGTAGCAAGAGCAGATCTTGAAGAATCTGAGGGAAAATTGAAAAAAGCGGGAGCGGATAGAGTAATTTCTCCAACCGTAATAGGCGGTCGCAGGATGGCTTCTTTGATTTTAAAGCCAAATGCTTGTGACTATTTGGACATAGTTACACACGGTGAAGATTTAGAATTTCAATTGGAAGAGATTCGGGTTGGAAAGAATTCAATTTTAGTCAACAAGACTCTTGGAGAGGTAGACATTAAAAGTAAGACGGGAACACTTGTTCTAGCAATAAGAAAAGATGATAAATACAACACCAACCCCTCGTCTTCAACAATGATAAGCGAGGGTGATATATTAATTATCATAGGAACAAGAGGGCAAATGGATGCTTTGCAAATGTTGGTTAGCTAATTTTTTCAAAATGTTGGCAGATTCTTGTTGGAGATCGATGACTTGCCATAGGAAATACCATTGACACGCTAATGAAAGTCGCTTAAAAAGCTTCTGATGCTGTTATTCCACATAAATATGGTTGTCTAGAACGTGCCTCGTGCTGTAAATCGTTAGCACCATAAATCATTAGTAAGATATTTGATGTAGCGTAGAATTGTTTAAGAAAAAAGGGTTATCTGGGATTCTTATCTGCGTTAAGCAAGATAACATTAAATTTGTACCAACAAGCAAAGGGTGCTCTGGGAAAAAAGATTTAACCAAATTCCCAAAAGATTTTACGCCCGATAATATATCTTATGTAAACTACAGTTTTTTTTAAGTTTGTCTTTCCTGCCTTTGATTTGCTGCAAGCGCATATATAGATATAATTAAATTAACCCTCTATGGAAACGTGATATTTCGTTTCAAATTGTATTTTTGTCAATTCCTTCAAATCCTCTTCTATAAGTTTAATTTTTTTCTCGGCCTGTGTGCTTGATTTGTAACGATTTAGATTATGACCCTCATTTGTATCGATGTTTACCACCATCACCAAGTATTCGGTTTCATTGATTACTGAAAATTTTTTCGGCGGGATTTTATAAAGAATATCTTCTTTCCAATCAAACTCCTCCGGCTCGTTTTTATTTAATTTCACCAACTTAACTCTATAAAATTCATTCGCCTTGCCAAAGATTTTTATATCGATCATTCCTTAATTAATTCGACATATTGTGAACCCGAAGACACATAACCCTTGATCTCTTTTTCATCAGTTACTTCGTACCAACCGTTCTCCTTGGAAATAACAAACAATATAACATCTTTATCCAACCGATCTATAACGTTAGAATTTCTTGTTGGGGCGTCTCGCAAATTCAATCCACTCATAATAACCCTTATCTTCCCAATATACGTATTTTCTCGATCGTTAAGAGTTTTATTGTCTGCGTCCAAATCTTCTTTAATTGAATCTTTATCTGGTAACTTTTCAATTTTTTTAATTATCCTTGCATTCTCTTTTTTGGTCTTATTTTTTGTGATGTTTTGGGATTTTGCAGGATCTTTGCCATTGAATGTTATAACCACAATCGAGCCAACAACGATAATAACGGCTGCCAGAAAACACCATGCCAAAATGGCTCTTACTTTTTTGCTAAATAACTTTTCTCTAGTTTTATCCGTAGTTCTTCCGATGGTCTTTAGCCCTATGGGCCAAAATTTCATTTTTTCTCCATCATCTAAACTCATAATGACAAATGGGAAGTTTGTCCTCATTTTTAATGAGTCTGTTTATATAATCTTTTGATTCTCTTGCCGGAAGGGCTTCATCGAACATTAAGTTTTTAGAAGAAGCGGTGGAGATCGTCATAATGTATTCTCGAATCCATTTTTACACTTTATTATTTGTTATTCTATCGGTCATAATCATTAACTTCCCTTTTCTTGTTGTATAAAACATCTTCAACAACATTAGCGAATTCTTTGGGGCTGAATGGTTTACAAATGTAACTGTGAGCTCCCAGCTCTATCCCCTTTTCTACTTCGGTTTTTTGTGTTTTTCCTGAAAGCATAATGATTGGAATTTTTTTGGTCTCAGGAATGTCCCGCAACTGTCTACACACTTCGTAACCATTGATTACGGGCATTATTACATCGAGAAGGATCAAGTCTGGGAGTTCTTTTTTAGCAATATCGATAGCAGTTTGCCCATCGGAAGCCAAAATTACCTCGAACCCTCTTCGTTCCAATGTGAACTGTATTAATTTTGAAATATCTGGTTCATCATCTACTACAAGAATTTTATTCTTGGTCGTTTTCAATTGAACCTCCCTCGATAATCTCTTTTACTTTAGAGGCGACAACATCGATTGAAAAAGGTTTTGAGATTTGATCTTCAACCAAGCTTAATGTCTCTGTTTTGGTTTTGTCAAATTCGTATGCTGTCATAACAATGATCGGTATCTTTGAAGTCTCTTTTGCTTTTTTAAGTTTTTGAATTACATTATAACCATTTAATTCGGGCATTTTGATATCTAAAAGAATAAGATCCGGATGCTCTTTTTTTGCCGCAATTATACCTTCTAAGCCATTGTAAGCAGTTATCACATTATAACCTTTGTCGGTAAGTATTTCTTTAGCCAATCTCACGAGATGTTTATCGTCATCTACAACCAAGATTTTTTTCGAGGCACCCATATGTTTAAGCGCGTCTCTTATCGTTTTTGTCAGTTTTTTCACATTTATCGGTTTTGTAAGATAATCGACCGCACCAAGCTTCATGCCTTTGTATTCATCTGAAACAATGGAAAGAATTATAACTGGTATATCGGCTGTATCGGATTTATCCTTTAATTCTTGAAGCACCTCAAAACCATCCATTTTATCCATCATTATGTCTAAAATAATTATGTCCGGTTTCTCTTGTTGGGCAACTATTACAGCCTCTTCGCCGCTGAAAGCTTTTATCACATTGTACCCTTCCTTCTCGAGATATATTTGGAGAAGCATTGCGATTTCGGGCTCATCGTCGACCACAAGAACCTTCTTGCCTCTTTTGACATCAGCAAGAACCTTTCCGAGTTCTTCTTTCTGTTTTACTTCTTGCACAATGGGAAGCGTAAAGAAAAATGAGCTACCCTTTCCAAGTTCACTTTTTACCCAAATTTTCCCTCCATGAAGCTCAATGATTGTTTTGCAAATCGATAAGCCTAAACCGCTTCCCCCAACATCCCTGGTTAAAGAACTGTCAACTCGAAAAAATTTCGTGAAAAGATTCGCTTGGTCTTCCTGAGATATTCCGATTCCCGTGTCGCTTATAGCGACCTGCGCTACGGAGCCATTTTGTGATACCTCAACTTTAAAGCTTCCCCCTGTTGGAGTATATTTTATTGCATTGCTTACTAAATTGGCTATCACCTGCGATAGTCGATCACGATCTGCAGCAACTTTTGCTAAAATTTTTGGTTTGACAATTTTTAAAATCTGTTTTTTCTGGTTTGCTAACGTTCTAAAAGTGTCAGTTACCTCAGTTAAGATTTCGCTTAAATCGCAAGATTTAATTTTAAGATGCACTCGTCCCGATTCTATTCTTGAGATGTCTAACAGGTCATTTATTAAATTTACAAGTCGGTCATTATTTTGTTTTACTATTCCTAAAAATTCCTTTTGTGTTTGATTAATGTCTCCAGCTTCCTGTTCTAAAAGAAGATCAACATAACCTTTGATTGAAGTGAGGGGTGTTCGTAGTTCATGTGAGACTGTTGAAACAAATTCGCTTTTCAATCTGTCAATTTCTTTTTCGGCGGTGATATCATGCAAAGATTTTACATAACCAAGAAATTTACCGTTTTTATCGAGTATAGGATTTGTGTTTACTTGTAAAATTCTATGAGTAAATTTTGTTGCAACAACCTGCTTAATTGAAGGTATTCCAGTTTCTTCCAATACCTCTGAGTTTAATTTGAAAAATTCACATTCTTTGCAATCATCTATCTTTTCAGAAAAAGTTCCATTAAATGATCCTCTGCAAAATGTGTTTGAATAAAGCCAGCAACGTGAATCTTTCTCATTGTAAGCGGGACATTCTTTGTGTCGACAATCGAAATGCTGCCAACATCTTTGAACTTTCTGGTTGTAATCCTTTTTTCCAATGCCCAATAAATCCGATATTTTAATATACTTATTTAAAATTTCTTTTCGCTTAATCCCTAAAAGTTGCTCTGCTGGAGAATTTACAAAAATAACTTTGTCGTTTTTGTCAAAAGCCACTATCCCGTCTGCTGTACTATAAAGAATTGCTTCCGCTATGTTTTGATTAAGTCCTTTCACACAAGCTCCTACTTTTTATAGATTTTCTAATGTCGTGCCCTTAAGGAATTGCTTTCGGGTTGTTTAGTCAAGACCATTTCCACCGTTTTTAATAATTCCGAGAAATCAAAAGGTTTGGTTATATAATCTTTAATGCCTTCCGCCTCTAAGCTTTTAATTTGTTCTTTGAGTTGATCGACGGCGGTTACCATCACTACGGGTATATTTTTTAATTTAGGTTGTTTTCTCAATTTTTCATTCACTTCCCAGCCACTCATTATGGGCATCATTATATCAAGCAAAATTAAGTCGGGCTCAAAAGAGGCGGCTTTTAGTAAAGCATCTTTTCCATCACAAGCCTCTTCAACCTCATAACCTTCTTTGCTGAGTTTAAAATTGAGCAAGTGAGCTATATTGAAATCATCGTCTACAACTAGTATCTTTTTCTTATCCATTTTTACCCTGTATCAATGTTTCATTGATTCTTGAAGTAAGCATTCTCATGGAAAAAGGTTTTGATACCTTGCTTGTGGCTAAGTTTAAAATTTCGGTTTTTCCATGATCAAAATCATAAGCCGTCATGATAATGATTGGAATTTCGCACATTTTTTTATTTTTTTTCATTACTTTAATTACTTCATAGCCGTCCATCTTTGGCATCCTAAGATCCAGAAGCAACAAATCTGGTTTCTCTTTTTTTAGCATATCGATCGCCTCAGCCCCATCATATGCCTTCACAACTTCAAGTCCGGCCTTCTTTAAATTAATTTCAAGGAAACCCACTATGTCTTTATCGTCGTCGGCTATGAGCACCCTTTTTTTCTTTTCTGGTTCACTCGTCCTCTCGATTAGCCGATTGACGCTTTCTACAAGTTTTTCTCTATTAACTGATTTTGGTAAGTAATCTGCCGCGCCCAAGCTATACCCTCTTTTTTCATCCAGTATGACGGATAAAACTATAACGGGAATTGATGCTGTGTTACTATCGGATTTCAACTTTTGTAAAACCTCGAATCCATCAATCTTGCCCATCATTATATCGAGTGTGATTAAGTCTGGTCGCTCCTTTTTTGCCATTTTAAGAGCTTCTTCGCCATCAAATGCTCGTATTACATAGTATCCTTCTTTTTCAAGATAGAGCTGTATCAACCGCGATATATCTGGCTCATCATCCACCACCAAAATTCTTATTCCTTGCTTAATTAATTCCGGCTCTCTGATTTCTTTAGCAATAGGAATCGAGAAACTAAAGGTACTTCCCTCCCCTTCTTTGCTTTCAACCCAAGTTTTTCCGCCATGGCGCTCAATGATTGTTTTGCATATAGATAAACCGAGCCCACTGCCTCCGGTTTCTTGAGTAAGAGAACTGTCGACTCGATAGAATTTTGTAAAAAGTTTCTTTTGGTCTTCTGGAGAAATACCCACCCCATTATCAAAAACGGAAACCACAACATAGTTTCCTTTGCGGTCAACCGATATTCCGATATCTTTTTCAGGAAAAGTGTATTTGATCGCGTTGCTAACAAGATTATTAAGCACCTGAATTATTCTATCATGATCGACTAAGACTTTGGGTAATCTATCGGGAATTTTTAATTCAAGCCTCAAACTTTTTTCTTCAATAAGTCCTTTAAAAGTGGAGACAACTTCTTGAATTATTGATTTGATATCATGTGTTTTTATTTCGAAAACTATCTTGCCCGATTCTATTCTGGAGATATCTAAAAAATCATTGATTAAATTAACAAGACGTTCACTATTTTGTTTTACGATGGTTAAGAAATCTTTTTGCATATCATTAAGCTCTCCTGCCTCTTCGTCGAGCAGAAGATCAACATAACCCTTGATCGAGGTTAGAGGGATTCGAAAATCATGAGATACCGTTGATACAAATTCATCTTTCATGGCACTCATTTGTCTTTCGAGCGTGATGTCATGAAGTGTTCTTACAAACCCAAGAAAGTTTCCAAGCTCATCAACGACAGGGCTGGTTTTAATTTGAAGAATTTTATTTGGGGGTTCATTTAACGCTATTTCCTCAATTATGGTGGCAAGCGGTTCCTCAAGTATCCTTGAATTCCTAGCAAAAATTTCGCAAGTGCGACATTTTTTTACTTTATCTCTGAACGTTCCCTGCTTTATCCCGTTGGGACACGTGTCCCCAACAATCCAGCAACGAGGATTTTCTTTAGCATAAACAGGACATTTTTTTTCCTTACAACCCTTTTCTTCCCAACAAAAAACCAACCCTTTTTTAGTTTGTCGCTCTCTTCCCAATAATATAGATATGGGAATTGACTTACCAACCACTTCGTCTGATTTGGTGTTTAACATGGCTTCTGCCGATGAGCTAAGGTGAACTATCCTGCCAGTTCGATCGGTTACTATCACTCCATCCGCTATACTAGAAAGAATTGCGTGCAATTCACTTCTCTCCAGCAAGCCATTTTCAAACTTCACAGTTTTTTCTCCTAAACCTCAAAAAAATGCTTTAATTTTAGCATTCACCACAAACACAAAATATCCTTTTTAAATTACGTTAATTCTATCACAAAATAAGCGAATTCAAAATTAAGAGGTTAGATATTGCTAATTTTGATAACTAGGGCTTACCTGCTCCGACAAAATCTGAACGAGTGTTTAAACTCTGAATCCTAACCACATCATCTGTACATGGTGCATGAATAAAGTTGCCGTTACCTACATATATTCCTACGTGGGAAATACCGTCTTTGCCGAAAAATACCAAGTCACCCGCCATCATCTCTGATTTAATTATTTTCTTGCACTGTCCATATTGGAGAGCAGCAGAATGGTATAGATTAATCCCAACCTTTTTATAAACATACATTGTAAAACCGGAACAGTCGAACCCGTTTGGAGCAGAACCTCCCCAAGCGTAAGGGGCGCCAAGATAATTTTGAGCTATGGAGACTATTTCCGACCCGTTGCAAGTTGAATCCGTTGTTTCCAAAGGTGTCTTTTGATTTTGTTTTGTCTCGTCTGAACCTTCTGTGCCGGTAGTTTCGGGTTGCTCTTCTAAAATTTTCTTTGGCTCATCAAATCTTAATTTTAACTGTCTTTCTTCTTCCTTTTTGATGAGCGATGCAATGTTTCTGTTGATGTTGTTAAAAATAACTTCTTTATTCTTAAGCTGCGATTCAATGGAATTCTTTTTCTGATTTAATTCCCCCGCAAGAGCTTTGAGTTCTTGTTCCTTCTCTTTCAGCCCCTTTTCCTCTTTTTCTAGCTGTTTTTTAATTTCTTGAACTTGAACCAATATCTTTTTATCTTGGCAATTTATTCTTACAAGGAAATCCAATCGAGTAATAAAATCTCTAAAATCTCGGGAAAATAATATGGATGAAAATAAGCTTACCTCTTCGTGTTTGTAGATTTGGGCTAAACGTTTATTTAAAATTTGTTGACTCTCGGATAATTTTTTGACGGTTTCACTCAACAACTGCGAATTGTTGTCAATTTCTTTTTTTGTTGCATCGATTTTAACGTTGGTTAAATTATATTGCTCGATGGTCTCTTCAAGAAGACCATTAATTGAATTAATTTGAGACCCAATCTCTTCCGCTTCGATATTTTTCTCATCGATATCAACAGGCACAGCAACAACTTTTAAAGTTGGAAACATAAATAATATCAAACAAATGAAGACGAAAACTCTTATTTTTTGTTTGAGTTTAATAAAAAACACCCTACCACCTATTCTTTTACCTGTTTGGGCAGGGCATATTTTATATAACTATGTTATCGACCAAAAACGCCAAGCACTTTAGTTGTTGTATTAAGTTGAGCAGATTCCTTCTTGAGCACTTGTTGCCTCATCTAAAAATGTATTCCAAATGATTATTCGTTGACTCATTTAAAATGTACTCGAAAGCAGATGTGTCTGTCGCCTCCTTTTCTTTTAATTCTCTCTTTATTTTATTGACATTGTAAAGCCTATCTTGAAGCATATGTATTGTTTTTTTAAGCTTTACTGGATTTAGCGCTTCATATTGCTTCTTAAGCTTTAACTTTGCTTCATC
>Ga0209614_1002267_pt1 | contig 12959 bp, 8 predicted proteins | sample BlaSprsedimmetaG_FD_185484 | JGI IMG/M metagenome (GOLD analysis project Ga0209614, IMG submission 185484) | Hot spring sediment bacterial and archeal communities from California, USA to study Microbial Dark Matter (Phase II) - Blank Spring... ... | reverse complement strand
CCGATCATATCCTGGTATTCCCCGACAAGGCCGTCCGGGTGACCAAGGTTATGTATGGAGATGTGGCCGCGGGTGTCGTGGGAAGCAGTTTCTCCATCAGTGTCAGCATGGGCGGGGTGGACCTCTCACCGGCGCCGCCCAAGGACACGATACTGTTCCTGGCCGCACGCCCCCAGAGCGAGCAGTATGCCGTGATTCATCGGGTCTCGGGCAAGCTGCCTGTTCTCCAGGAGTGTGAGCAGATCATCCAGGAGGCACTGAAAGGGCGTCGTGCGGAACCGGTCCGAGTGCAGTAACGCCGGACCGGATACCAACGTATTGAATTCCTCAGTCCATCGAGGCATCAAGCACAAGGAGACAAGCCATGACAACACACAGAGTTCTTCTTACGGCACTGATTTGCCTGTCGGCGGCAGCCGCGGCAGGCTCATCGACGGCGCAGGCCCGTCGTCAAGGCGTCCGAGGCACACGGCAGGCACAGGGAACGCCCGGCGGCTTCAACCCTCAGGAGTATGAGAGGCGCATGCGAACATGGCTGCCGCGTTGGCGAACGGCTTCATACCCCGCTCTCTCAAAGCACTTGACAGCCTGGTCGCCGGAAATCGGTGGGACTTTAGGCATAAGACAGCGTACAGAAACTAAGTTCCTGAGGCTTGAAGTTTTCCAAGGCCACCCGGTTTTCCTCCTCCTCGAGGCATAGATCAATCACTTCCCGGATGTTCTTGAGAGCCTCGTCCATAACGCGGTCGTGGTTGATCGGAACGTCCGAGTGTTTATAATCTGATTATGTCGGGTGCAGCCCCCTTAAGCAGCTTCGATTGCATCGTGATAGGCGGCGGCCACGCCGGGGTGGAGGCTGCGCACGCGGCGGCGAGGATGGGGGCGCGGACGGCCCTGCTGACTATCCGGCGGCAGGCCATAGCCCGAATGAGCTGTAACCCGGCCATCGGCGGGCTTGCGAAGGGGCAGATCGTCCGTGAAATCGACGCACTTGGCGGCCTGATGGCTCTGGCCATTGATGCGACGGGGATTCAGTTTCGTCTGCTCAATCGCTCCAAGGGCCCGGCCGTACGCTCTGGCCGCGCCCAGGCCGACAAGCACCAGTACGAGGTGTTCGTCCGAAACACGCTGGAGGCGACGGACAACCTCACCGTCATCGAGGCTACCGTCGACGAGGTCCTCACGCAAGACGGGGCAGTCCGCGGCGTAAGATGTGTTGATGGCTCGACTTACAGTGCGCCGACCGTGGTTGTCGCGGCCGGAACGTTCCTGCGGGGCCTGATGCACATTGGAACCGAGCAATCACCGGGCGGCCGGTTGGCTGAACCCTCGGCCGAAGCCCTGTCAGACAGCCTGCGACGCGCCGGGCTGCAACTGGGGCGTCTCAAGACCGGCACCCCGCCCCGCCTCGATGCCGCCACCGTGGACTACGATAAGCTCGAAGTCCAACCCGGCGACGACAAGCCCATGCCCTTTTCCTTCCTGACGGCCGCTATCGACCGGCCCCAGATACCCTGCTGGATCACATGGACCAACCCGGCCATCCACGAGCTTATACGCAGCAGCCTCGACCGCGCCCCCTTGTACAGCGGACAGATCACCTCCACGGGTCCGCGATACTGCCCCAGTGTCGAGACCAAGATCCTGCGATTCGCCGACAAGGACCGCCACCAGGTCTTCCTCGAACCCGAAGATGCCTGCCGGACCACCATCTACTGCAACGGCATCAGCACGTCGCTGCCTCGGGATATCCAGGAACGGATTGTGGCCCTGTTGCCGGGCGCCGAGCGGGCCCGCATCGTTCACTACGGATACGCCATCGAGTACGACTATGCCCCGCCGACACAGATTGCCGGCAGTCTGGAGGTCAGGGGGATCTCCGGTCTGTTCCTGGCGGGGCAGATCAATGGGACCAGCGGCTACGAAGAGGCGGCCGGACAGGGCCTGATTGCCGGTATCAATGCTGTCCGTAAGCTCCAGGGGCGCGACCCTCTCGTACTTGGACGCGATCAGGCCTACATCGGCGTGATGATCGATGACCTGCGGACCCGCGGGATCGACGAGCCGTACCGGATGTTCACCTCACGGGCGGAGCATCGACTGGCCCTTCGGTCCGATAACGCGGATCGCAGATTGACGCAAATCGGCAGATCGGTCGGACTCGTCGACGACCACCGCTGGGCCGTCTATCAGCAGAAGCTGCGGGCCATCGAGGAACTCCGTGATTATCTGGCCTGCACGCGCATACAGGGCCGGTCGCTGTGCGACCTGCTGCGCCGGCCGGGAGCCGACATCGGTGTCTTGCTTGCGGAACACGCCCCGGCGCTGGTCGGCCGCTACGCCGACGACGTCCTGGAGGCAGTCGCGGTCGATGTGCGGTACGAAGGTTACTTGACCAAGCAACAGCGGCTGCAAGAGTCGATGGCGGGTCTGGATGCCAGGCGGATTCCGTCTTGGGTGGACTACGCGGCCGTGGCGCACCTGCGGGCCGAGGCCCGCGAGAAGCTCGGTGCGTTCCGCCCCGAGACGCTCGGCCAGGCCGCCCGCATCAGCGGCATTACCCCGGCCGACATCACCGTCCTCCAGATACACCTGCACAAGAGTCAGAAGGGGTCCGGTACATTTTCCGCGGAACCGGCAGGAAGGTCGGGACGGGTTAACAGCGCGGAAAACGTACCGGACCCGTCTAATTAGCCCGTGGCATGGGCTTCCAGCCCATGCGGCATCGGCAGGATGCCGATGCAGCGGACCCGAGTCCATCGTCATCACCGTAGGTTCGGCTCCCATGCTGCAATTGTCCGACAACACCTATAATCGCACCCTCGCCCGCCATGAGCCCAAGTTCAAGCTGTGGACGCAGGCGGGACTGCTGCTGACGTACAGGTGCAACGCCGCCTGCGAGTTCTGCTACTACCACTGCGACGGTGGCAAATCCGGCCTGATGAACGTGGAAACCGCGATGGAGGCATGGAGGGGCCTAGTTCGTATCGCCGGTGCGACGGCCAGAATCCACCTGACCGGGGGCGAGCCGTTCCTTTATTACAAACGACTCCTGGAGATCCTGGAAGCAGGCGTCCGCGATGGATTGGGCGGCGCCGACATGGTCGAGACCAACGGCTTTTGGGCCATCGATGACGCCATCGCCCGCCGGCGGCTGGCGACCTTGAAATCCCTTGGCTTGCAACGCTTCAAGATCAGCGTGGACCCCTTCCACCAGGCGTTCGTTGAGATCGAACCGGTTCGGCGTCTGGCCCGCATCGCCGAGGAGGTCTTCGGGCCGGCCCACGTGCTTGTCCGCTGGCGTCAGTACCTTGACGAGCCCGCAGTCGCCCCGCACTCGGTGCGAGATATAGCCTACCTTGAGACACTGGCCGAGTACCCATGCCGGTTCACCGGTCGAGCGGCCGGTCGGCTGGCTGAACGGGTGCTGGCGACACCGTCGGAGCGGCCGCCCATCGCCAGGACGATTGACGAACTGCGTAACGAAAACTGCCGTACCGGGTGGCTGGGGGCCCGGCACATACACATCGACCCCTTCGGCAATATCTTCAGCGGTACATGCAGCGGCATCGTCATGGCCAATATCAACAAGGCCCCTCTCGACAGGATATGGCAGGACCTGGACTTCCGTACCCATCCCTTGCTGAGGGCGTTGTTCGAACAAGGTCCGACCGGCCTGCTCGATATGGCCGTTGCCGCCGGCTACCCGCCCCGCCCGCGCTATGTCGACAAATGCCATCTCTGCACCGACATCCGAACCTTCTTCCGGGCCCACGGACTCGAGCCGGCCGTTATCGGTCCCACGGAATGCTATCCCTGACCGGGCTGATCCGCCCGGGAGGCGGTTACTGACGGGGGGCCATTGCTTGCGTCGGTGGGCCCGTGGATTGCCCGGCACCGCCTCGATGTCACAGGCTTGTGGGTGTGTCCGCAAAAAAATCCTGTCCGTAGATTCAGCAATGACAAGGACTAAGGGAAAACTTGCCTCGGCCACGGCAAAAAATCCCAAGTTTGGCCTTTACAGCTGATTAGGCCGGCGTTAAGTTGCCGATACTTGCTCTTGCGGCCAAAACACAACATCTTCTTTGGCCGGTGCCTGTTTTTACTACATATTGTGCTATCATATTCTTTGCAGTTATCATAATCGTCTGTGCACGGAGGCGCACGAATGGCATCGAATTTCAACCCAGAGAACCCCTTTTCGGTTCACAAGAAAGAGGAAGGCGCCCCCCGGGGCGGCCGAAGCGGCAGTGTGAAGATCGAATACCATTTCTCCAATCCGCAGGTTCATCCATTTGATGAAATCGAATGGGAGAAGCGTTCGGCCAAAATCACCAATGACAGCGGCCAGGCCGTTTTCGCACAGGATGATATTGAAATGCCCGCCTCCTGGAGCCAGTTGGCCACCAAGGTCGTGGCCAGCAAGTACTTCTACGGCGACGTCGAGACGGGCAGGCGGGAGAACTCTCTCAAGCAGCTCGTCCATCGCGTCTGCCGCACCATCGCCGACCGCGGCCGCAAGGACGGCTACTTCGCCACCGACGCCGACGCCGAGACCTTTTACCGCGAACTGACGTGGCTCTGTGTCAACCAGTATGGCTCGTTCAACTCCCCCGTCTGGTTCAATGTGGGCCTCTATGATGTCTACGGCATCGCCGGCAGCAGGCACAACTATCACTGGGACTCTGAGCAAACCCAACCGGCCCCCTGTGAGAACAGCTACGAATATCCCCAGGCCTCCGCCTGCTTTATCCAGTCGGTGAAGGATTCCATGGAGGATATCATGCGCCTGGCCGCCAGCGAGGCCATGCTCTTCAAGCACGGTTCCGGCACCGGCACCGACCTATCGACCCTGCGTAGCAGCCGTGAGAAGCTTGCCGGGGGCGGCAAACCCTCCGGCCCCTTGAGTTTCATGAGGGTCTACGACCAGATCGCCGCCGTTATCAAGAGCGGCGGCAAGACCCGCCGGGCCGCCAAGATGCAGTCGCTCAAGATTCACCACCCGGACATCGAGGATTTCATCACCTGCAAGACCGAGGAGGAGAAGAAGGCCTGGACCCTTATCGACGCTGGCTACAGCGGCCAGTACAACGAAGAGGCCTACTCCAGCGTCATGTTCCAGAACACCAACCTCAGTGTCCGCGTGACCGATGAATTCATGCAAGCCGTCGAGAAAGACGGCACATGGCGCACCTATGCCGTCACCACCGGCGAGCCCATGAGCGAGCATTCCGCCCGCAAACTCATGCAGGAGATCGCCGAAGGCACCCGCATCTGCGGAGACCCCGGCGTCCAGTACGATACGACCATCAATCGCTGGCACACCTGCCCCAACAGCGGTCCGATAAACGCCTCGAATCCCTGCAGCGAGTATATGTTCGTCGATGATTCCGCCTGCAACCTGGCTTCGCTGAACCTCATGAAGTTCCGCAACGACGACGGCACGTTCGACGTCGAACGATTCCGGCGGGCCGTTCGGCTGTTCATCATCGCCCAGGAGATCCTCGTCGATAACGGCAGCTACCCGGACGCCGCCATCGCTCGCAACAGCCATCTGTTCCGGGCCTTGGGCCTTGGATTCGCCAACCTCGGATCGTTACTGATGAGCTTGGGCCTGCCCTACGATTCCGATCAGGGCCGGGCTATCGCCGGGGCCGTCTCGGCAATACTCACCGGGGCCGCCTACTCCGCCAGTGCGGAGTTGGCGTCGGTTATGGGTCCTTTCTCCGAATTCGAGAAGAACCGCGAGCCCATGCTCAAGGTCATTAACCTCCACCGCCAGCACGCCTACGAAATTCCCGAGACGCATTGCCCGGCCTACTTGCGCGACGCCGCCAAAGACGCCTGGGATCTGGCCCTTGACGCCGGCACGCGCCTGGGCTACCGCAACGCCCAGGTCAGCGTCATCGCCCCCACCGGCACCATCGGTTTTATGATGGACTGCGACACCACCGGCATTGAGCCGGATATTGCCCTGGTCAAGTACAAGTTGCTCGCCGGCGGCGGGATGCTCAAGCTCGTCAACAGGACCCTGCCGATGGCCCTCGAGCGCCTGGGTTATGACGCCCAGGAGATCAAGCTCATCACGGATTACGTCGACGAGCGCGAGACCATCGAAGGGTGCAAGCCGTTGAATCAGGACCATCTGCCCGTCTTCGACTGCGCTTTCAAGCCCAAGAACGGCAAGCGCCATATCCATTATATGGCGCATCTGAAGATGATGGCGGCCGTGCAGCCGTTTATTTCCGGCGCCATCAGCAAGACCATCAACATGCCCAAGGAAAGCACCGCAGAGGAGATCCAGACCGCCTATATGGAAGGCTGGAAGCTGGGCCTCAAGGCGGTGGCCATCTACCGCGACGGCTCCAAGCGCCTCCAACCGGTCTCGACGGAAAAGCACAAGGACGGTTCCGCCAAGGCCAAGGCCGAGACCCCGGCCGCCAGGCCTTTCCGAAGGCGCCTGCCCGATACCCGCAACAGTGTAACGCACAAATTCTCAGTCGCAGGCCATGAAGGCTACCTGACGGTGGGGCTATACGAGGACGGACAGCCTGGTGAGTTGTTCATCACTATGGCCAAGGAGGGCAGCACCGTCGGTGGCCTCATGGATGTGATTGGGACCTGTACGTCGATGGCTCTACAGTACGGCGTGCCCCTGATTACCCTGGTCGACAAATTCCGCCATGCCCGGTTCGAGCCGGCTGGCATGACGGCCAACCGCGAGATCCCCTTCGCCAAGAGTATCATCGACTACATTTTCTGCTGGCTCGGTTGTCGCTTCATTCCCGGCTATGCCGAGAACAACACGCCCAACCGCGGCGGAACGGCCCCGGCCCCCAAGGCCGACAACACCACCACCGCCCGAGATCTGGTGGAAAAGACCAAGGACCTCGCCAAAAAGATCGCCGAGGCCCGCGCCGAGACCCAGCCCCGGGAAAAGCCCGAAAAGCCCGTCAGGAAGAGCCAGACCCCGATTGTGCGAATCGACGCGCAACTGGGCGAGCCGGACTCCGAGACCACCGACGGGCCGGCCCATCGCCTGGCCGCCTTGATGACCTCGGCCGTCTCGGGCGGCTCCGGGGCACTGGAATCGGCGATGGAGGTCATGCACCAGTTCAACGCCCAGTTCCTGCATTTCGGCGACGATGCCCCCGCCTGCGATATCTGCGGCTCCATCACCGTCCGAAACGGCACCTGCTACAAGTGCTTCAACTGCGGGAACTCCATGGGCTGCTCCTGAGGCCCGTGGCACGGGCATCCTGCCTGTGTGGTGTCGCGTGCCTTCGTGGCCGGGTTCTCTACGTGTCGCGGGTGTCCGGCCCTCGAATAGGATGGTTCTGTCCAACTTGAGCTGTTCGTAAGGCAAGACCATGAAAGAGGCCGCAATTCTCATAGTCGTTATGATGGCGATGGGCCTTCAAGGGGGTCCCGCGCGGGCATCCCATCCTACGGACATGGATAACACCGGCGACGCCAACATGCCCGATGTGTCCGTGGTGCAGCCGGATGGACAACCACGGACCCAGCAGGCCCATCTCAGCGACATGGTTCTTATCCCCGGCGGCTCGTTCGAGATGGGCGACGGCTTCAGCGAGGGCTGGGCGGAGGAGCGTCCCGTGCGTATGGTGACGCTCGACGCCTTCTACATCGGCCGGCATGAGGTTACCCATCGGCAGTATGGCGAGTTCCTCAACTGGGCCAACGCCCAGGGCCTGATCACGGTGGCCGAGGGCGTGGTCTGCAAGGCCGGTGTCTGGCCCAGGCATCACTATTGCAGCACCGTCACAGCCCATCCGTACAGTCAGATTCTCTACCGGGACGGGGTCTTCAGCGTCCGGGCCAAGGGTGCGCGGAGCATGGCCGATGACCCGGTAACGTGCGTAACCTGGTATGGGGCCGCCGCCTATTGCAACTGGCTCAGCGGCCGATTGGGCAAGCAGCCCTGCTACGACAGCACGACGCTGCTACCGATCTATCCGCTGCCGAACGGCGTGCGTCTTCCGACCGAGGCACAGTGGGAATATGCGGCCCGTGGCGGCCTTGTGGGCAAGCGATTCCCCTGGGGCGACACCATTACCCATAGCCAGGCCAATTACTACAGCGCCACGGACTACGATTACGACCGCAGCCCCACCCGCACCTTCCACCCGGCTTGGGACGATGGCATAAGACCCTTCACATCCCCCGTGGGCGGTTTCCCGGCCAACGGTTACGGGCTGCACGACGTGGCCGGCAACGTCCGGGAATGGTGCAACGACTGGTATCTGGATTCCTACTACAGGTCGGGCCCATCCGAGAACCCAACGGGTCCGTCCAGCGGAACGGCCCGCATCGTCCGCGGCGGCGCCTGGGGCGACTCGGCGTTCGATGTCCGCGTGGCCCGTCGAAAGCACGATGTGCCCCATCTGCGATACGGCAACAACGGCTTTCGCATCGCGATGAACGCGGAGTGACCCCAACCCCGCGCGCCCGCTCCTTTGCCCAACGGCCTGCACGGATTTGTCGGAAGAACCCCTTACCTTTGCGGCGTTTTGTGGTATCTTCATGGCCGACGGCGCAGATTGGCGGCCAGGAGGCAATATGACATCCAACGACACTTTCTTGAAACGCCTGCAACAGGGGGTTCTCATCGGCGACGGGGCCATGGGAACGATGCTTTATCAACGGGGCGTCTTCCTCAATAGTTGCTTCGACGAGCTGAATCTGAGCCAGCCGGGCATGGTGCTGGAGATTCACAAGGCGTATGTGAATGTGGGGGTGGACTTCATCGAGACGAACACCTTCGGGGCCAACGCTTTCAAACTGGGCCGCTACGGGTTGGCGGAGAACCTCGAACAGATCAACACCGCCGCCGTGCGGATCGCCAGGCAAGCGGCCGGCCAGGACGTCCTCGTGGCCGGGTCGGTGGGGCCGCTCGGCGTAGAACTGACCGACTTCGGCCCTGTGACCGCCGACCAGGCGGTTGACGCCTTTGCCCGCCAGCTACAGTCTCTGACGGCGGCCGGGGTGGACTTCCTGCTCCTGGAGACGTTTTCCAGCACGGATGAGTTGCTGGCGGCCGTCAAAGCGGCCTCGCAGTGCACCGACCTGCCCGTCGTCGCGCAAATGAGCGTCAATGAGGATAATGAGACGATCTATGGCGAGCCGGTCGCCGCCGCGATGGGACGTCTGGCCGCTGAACCGACCGTTACGGTCGTAGGCCTGAACTGTTCGCTGGGGCCTTCGGAGATGCTCAGCACGCTCGAGTTGATCCGGTCGGTCACCCACAAACCCATCAGCGTACAGCCGAATGCCGGTATGCCGCGGCATGTCGAAGGCCGAACGCTTTACATGTGCACCCCGGAGTATATGGCGGAGTACGCCAAACGGTTTTTTGAGAAGGGGGCGAGAATCATCGGCGGTTGCTGCGGAACGACCCCCGAGCATATCGGACAGATTATCAAGGCGGTCCGTCCTCTCCACGGGGCCACCGTCTCATCGGTGCGGGTGCTGTCCATGGCGACGGTCGCATCGGCCCAGGCCGCCCAGGCGGTCGAACCGGTTCCCCTGCCGCAGAAATCCCGCATCGGGGCAAAACTGGCCGCCGGCGAGAAGATCACGTCAATTGAGATTACGCCGCCGCGTGGCCTGGACATCGGGCCCGTGATTGAAAAGGCCCGGCTCTGTGCCGAACACGGAATTGACGCCATCAACATACCGGATGGTCCGCGAGCCAGCAGCCGGATGTCGCCGATGATCACGGCCGTCCGCATCCAGCAGAGCGCTGATATCGAGGCCATCCTGCACGTCTGTTGCCGGGATCGCAATCTCATCGGTATGCAATCGGACATGCTTGGGGCCGCGGTCATCGGGCTAAACAACGTGCTCATCATCACGGGGGACCCACCCAAGATGGGGGAATACCCGCACGCCACGGGCGTGTTTGACCTGGACTCGGTCGCACTGACATCGGTCGTGGCCAACCTGAATCGCGGCATCGACATCGGCGGCAAGGCCTTTACTCCGCCGACGGCCCTGACCATCGGAGTCGGCGCCAATCCCGTTGCCGCGGACCTCCGGCGAGAGGTCGAGCGTTTCAAGCTCAAGGTCCAGGCCGGCGCCGAATACGCCATCACCCAGCCGGTGTTTGACGTGGACTGCTTCCTTCGCTTTGTGGATGCCATCGAGGGCTTTCGAATACCGATTGTCGCAGGGATATGGCCCTTCACCAGCTATAAGAACGCCGAGTTCATGGCCAACGAAGTGCCCGGCGTAGTCGTGCCGCCCGCTCTTCTGGACCGTATGGCTGGAGCCAAGACCCGCCAACAGGGTCGGGCCGCGGGCGTCGAGATCGCCCGCGAGATGATCGGCCGGATTACTGATTGTGTCGTGGGGTTTGCCGTCAGCGCCCCGTTCGGCGATGTGCAAATGGCTATGGCGGTCCTCGGCAAGATGGAAATCGACCCATCGTGATATGGAGTCATCCGAATGAACACAACGACCCAGGATTTGCAGAGGACGGCCATGACCGTCGAACTGATCGCCATAACCCCGGACGCCGAGAGGGTGATTGAACAGGCCGGGCGAACCTGCTACCTGTCGCAGGACCGCATCGACGACGATTCACAGATCGAGTTCATCCAGCGCCTGATAGGGATGGGCCACGATTCGCCCCTGGAACATGCCTACGCCACCTTCCGCATCCGCAACTGCTCGCGTGCCATGACCCATCAACTGGTGCGGCACCGGCTGATGGCCGTCTCACAGCAATCCCAGCGGTATGTGGATGAGGAGTCCTTCGCCTACGTGGTGCCTGAATCGATGCCGCGGGAGTTCCTCGACGACTACCACAGCGACATGGAAACAATCCGCGCCATGTACCGCAAGTGGCGCGGGCGCGGCCTGCGGCGGGAAGACGCCCGGTTTGTGCTGCCGAATGCGTGCACCAGCGAGATCGTGGTCTCGGCGAATTTCCGCGAATGGCGGCACATCTTCCGACTGCGCACCAGCAGCAAGGCCCAGTGGGAGATTCGCCGGGCATGCCTGCGGATGCTGGAGATCCTCCGGGACCGGGCCCCGGCCTGCTTCAGCGATATCCAGCCTTCAGCGCAAGCGGCCCAGTGAGAAACATGCAGCGCAGCGACCACCACCGTAGATCAAGGAGCCCAACGTGAGACATCATTGCCATTGCCTGGCGGCCGGCGCCGTCGTCATCCTTATGTTGGTTACGGTCCGCTACCTCGCGGGGCAGGAAACCTGCTCACCGGCCAACCCGCCGGTTCCCTGGCCCGCCGTTGACGCCCTCGGACGAGCCCTGCCCGACAGCGGGCAGACCGGCCCGCCGCGAGGCGACCGTTTCGTGGGGATATTCTATTTTCTCTGGATTGGCCAACACGGCAGCAATGACATCGGGCCATTCGATGTGTCCAGGATCATGGCCGAGTATCCGGACGCCCTCCAGCGCCCCACGTCGCCCCCCTGGGGCCCCAAAGGGCACTATCATTTCTGGGGCGAGCCCCTCTACGGCTACTATCGCAGCGAGGACCCCTGGGTGATTCGCCGCCACGGACACCTCCTGGCCGACGCCGGAATCGACACGCTGATCTTCGATGCCACCAACGCCGTAACGTATGAGAACGTCTATCCCGTGGTGTGCGAGGTGTTTACGAAGATTCGCCGTGAAGGGGGCCGCACCCCGCATATCGCCTTCATGGTCAATACCCAAGCCGGCCAGACGGCCCGGCGGCTCTATGAGCAGTTATACAAGCCGGGGCTGTTCAAGGACCTGTGGTTCTACTGGAAGGGCAAGCCCCTGATGATCTGCGATCCGGACCAGGCCGACGAAGCGCTGGGGCGGTTCTTCACGCTTCGCAGGGCCCACTGGCCCTTCACCCTGGTCAACACGAAGAACGCATGGCACTGGGAGGCAATCTATCCGCAGGTCTATGGCTACACGGATGATCCGAACGTGCCCGAACAGGTCAATGTGTCGGTGGCCCAGAACCTCCATCAGGACGATGGCCGGGTCGCCCCGATGAGCACGGGCAAGGCCCGCGGCAGGGGTTTCCATGACGGCAGGCCCGATGCGAGCGACGAGGCCATCGACCGCGGCCTCAATGCGGAGGAACAGTGGCGGCGGGCGATCGAACTGGCCGGGCCCTTTGTGATGGTGACCGGCTGGAACGAGTGGGTGGCCGGGCGGTTCGAAGCCGAGGGCATGCCCGTGATGTTCGTTGACCAGTTTGACCGGCGCTTCAGCCGCGACATCGAGCCAATGGCGGGTGGGCACGCGGACAACTACTACTGGCAACTGGCGGCCAACATCCGACGCTACAAGGGCGTGCCGCCCGTCCCGGCCGCGAGCCGAGCCAGGACCATCCGCATGGACGGCGGCTTTGAGCAATGGATCGACGTCCTGCCGGAGTACCGCGACCATCAGGGCGAGATCCTGCCGCGCGACCACGCCGGCGTGGGCAGGACCCACTACACCAACCACAGCGGCCGCAACGACCTGCTCGCCATGAAGGTCGCCCGCGACAGCCAGTACGTCTACTTCTACGCCCGATGCCGCGGCCCCATTACCCCCTGGAGCGACCCCAACTGGATGATGTTGCTGATTGACCGCGACCAGGACGTGGCGACCGGCTGGGAGGGGTTTGATTACATACTCAATCGCGGCGGGTTGAGCCCCGACAAGACCCCGATTGAGAAACATGCCGGCGGTTGGACCTGGGAGAAGGTCGGCGAAGCGGCTTATCGCGTGGTGGGCGAACAGTTGCAGATCGCCGTGCCGCGCGAGGCCCTGGGGCTGGGTAACGGCACGGACGCTGTCTCGCTCGATTTCAAGTGGGTCGACAACTGGCGCCGGCCGGGCGATATCATGGATTTCTATATCAGCGGGGATGTGGCGCCGGAAGGTCGCTTTAAGTATCGCTACACCGCTGAGCCGGGCCGATGAGGATGGCCCCGCCTATCGAATC
>Ga0209614_1002262_pt1 | contig 12970 bp, 13 predicted proteins | sample BlaSprsedimmetaG_FD_185484 | JGI IMG/M metagenome (GOLD analysis project Ga0209614, IMG submission 185484) | Hot spring sediment bacterial and archeal communities from California, USA to study Microbial Dark Matter (Phase II) - Blank Spring... ... | reverse complement strand
TATATCCTTTTAAACCATCCCAGCATTCGTCTTCTTTAACTTTGTCCTCATCTATTTCAATTTGCACGCTTCCTTTTAACGTTAAAAACTTGTTGTAGCCCCTGTTGTTGATGCTTTCTTTTGTCAACTTGCCCGATTTAACACGTTCACGCAGTTTCTTTAAGCCCCGTTCACGGTTGTGAGCATCTTTTCTTTGGCGCTTGTCCGAATAGGTAACGACAAGCCGGGTGCCATCAGATCTTTTAATCGTAATATGCCCGCCGTCTTTTATGTCTTTGGTCTGTTTAAGGATTTTGTTTTTGATTTCTGTGGTTTCGTTTTTTATTCTAGCGCCAATGATAAACTTATATTTTTCTTCAGAGAGGTCTTCAAGATTCCTTTTTGAAAGCAGGGCGGCATCAGCAATTACTATTGGCTTTTTGAAACCATACTTTGCTTGAATGCCTTGAAGTATTGGGAGGAGCGTGTGTCCTTCAAAGGTATTGCCTTCAAAAATGTCGTAGCCTATAGGATATCCGTTTTGGCCCACAAGGAGTCCCAGCATAATCTGGGGTTTTTGAAATTTACCATCCTTGGAAAAACCGATCTTTCTTAAGTCGTCTTCGTCCTCGGTTTCAAAATACAGGGTAGTCATATCATAAAAGACAACCGAGATATTTTTTAACTGTCTTTTGGTGTGTTCAAACGTTATTTTTTCTACTGTTTCTTTGTGGGTGCCGGCCAGCTTATCTAAAAACCGATAGATCGTATCTACGCCTTTCTTTATTCCTCGGTAACGGTACAAATAATCGACCGTTTTAAGCTTGCTGGTTGGATAAGCAAGTCTGGCTATGGTGATATGGCGGAATAATTCGTCATCTATCGCGTTAAAGCCAATCCGGTCAAACAGGGCGCCAAAGATGAACTCGGGTCCAATGGTGTGGACCTGTAGGTTTGATATATTCTCAATAAAGTTTTTAATACCTATGTCAACTTCTGAAAGGGTTGAAAGCAGCGGGAGCTGGCCAGCGGGATAATGGATGTAGTTTTTGGCTTCCATGACAAATCTTTCTATTTCTTCAGGGTTACTTGAAGAACCGATTGTTTTTATTATCCGATACCTGCCACCGTCTTTGGATATGATCTGTACGCTAACCGATCCGCTTCTATTGCGGTTTTTTCGAACAAACATGTCATAATCATACCTTGCAGCACCCAAATTGCAAGGTTACACGCCTTACTACCAGCACTTATTATATTAAAAAGCGAGGTGTGCGGAAGACAGGTCCTCCTCCATAAATGCTAATTAAACATTGGGCTTGAATGTCCTTTTTTTAATAAGTGTATTTTAACACATATTTTTATTCGTAAAAGCCTGTGTTTTAAAAATTTGCCAGCAGGACGAAGCCCACCACTCTTTGATAAATACAAATTAAGACCGTTAAATATTTATTTTCACCCGATTTTGTAAAAAATAGCAGGCTAATCCGCAAAACCGTACCATTATTATAAGGAATATAGCAAACAACCTATCTGCCAGCAGATAGATGATGATGTTTTATGTATTGTTCAATGGTTTTGGATTTAACCATTTGGCCAGGGGAAGATGCCCTCGAAAGCAACGCGATTTCGCGCCAAAATCTCTTCGGTCTTTTTTGCTTCACTGGTGGGAAATTTGAGAGCGATTCCACAATTTGCGCTAATGGAGCGAGGAACCGGCACCACCAAAATTTCTACTTCCTTTTTCAAAACTTTCTCTGCCTTTAAAGCATGATGAGTAGAATAAAAAGTCACTACGGAATAATCTTGCACTAAATTCTCCTTCGTTTGCTGATTTCGCCAACCGCTTTTAAAAAGCAATCAACTTCATCTTTCGTGTTCAAATAACTTAAGCTTGCACGAACTGTCCCTTTGGGATAGGTGCCCATCGTCTGATGGGCCCAGGGAGCGCAATGAAGCCCCACTCTTACCATGATATTGTACTTTTCATCTAAAATCTGGCCCACTTCCGAAGGCAACAATCCCTCGATATTGAAGGAGATAACCGGCAGACGACAATCAAGCGATATATCTCCTACCAAATTTACCTCATCAATTTCGATAAGACCATTTATCAACTTTCTTATAAGCTCTTCTTCGTGAGAACGAATGTTTAATATCCCTCTTTCCTGAATAAATTTTACTCCCGCCGCCAGAGCAGCCAAGCCGGGTGTATTTGGCGTTCCGCTCTCAAGGGAGTCGGGCATGAAATCGGGCTGAACATCCTCTTCTGACTTGCTTCCCGTGCCACCTCTGACCAAAGGAAGCAGATTTATTCCCTCTCTAACATAAAGCCCGCCCGTTCCCTGCATGCCAAAGAGAGATTTGTGCCCCGTAAAGGCAAGAAAATCGATGTTCATCGTCTCAACATCCACGGGGTAGGCTCCAGCAGTTTGAGCCACATCCGCGAGAAATAGCACATCATTTTCCCGAGCAATTTTCCCTATTTCCGCAATCGGAAAAATAACGCCGGTTACATTAGAACCGTGAAGAATGGCTATGAGTTTCGTGTTGGATTTCAGCGCTTTTTTGAAATCATCCGGGTCAATTTGACAACTCTTTGGGTCAACCGGCACGCGCATAAGCTCCACCCCTTGACTTTCAAGATAGCGTAGGGGTCGTGCGATTGCGTTATGTTCAATTGAACTCGTTATGACATGATCTCCGGGTTTTAAGAGCCCAAAAAGGGCCACATTTACGGCATAGGTGGCATTATAAGTGAAGATTATCTGCAAGGGATCCTCAATGTTAAAGAGCTCTGCCAAGGAAGCCCTGGCATCGTACAAAATTCGGCCCGCCTCGACCGAAAGCCGATGACCCGAGCGACCTGGATTTGCCCCGACTCTCTCGGTAAAGTCCTTACATGCCTCAAGCGCACATGGCGGTTTGGGATATGAAGTTGCGGCGTTGTCAAAATAAATCGGCATATTTCTCCCTATATAGATACCCACATCTTCGCAGACGTGGTACTTTTATAAATTACACTCCGCTTGTCCTGTGTCTCCCTCTTCGTAAGTACTCAATGAACCATGTGTCACTGCGAGCCTTGTTCTGTAAGGCGTGGCAGTCTCAAGATTGCTTCGTCACTATCGTTCCTCGCAATGACATTTTGGAACGTCCTTTACCAAAATATCTACTCCTTTCCTCAAAGAACGGAAATCACAGGAATCTACTCTCATCCCCGTCTTTACAGGTGGAGAGTTCTCACTAAAACAAAATAAGTCGGCATATTTCTCCTTGCTTAAATAGTGATTACTCTTTCAGCTTCACTAAAAAAATCGACTATATCATACATGTTTGAAATGGTGCCAACGGCCATCTTTTCCTTAAGGCCAAAATAATCGAGACATGTCCCGCAGGCAAGAATCTGCACGCCTTTATCGCAAAGGGCGCGAATCCCCTCTAAAACCGGCGAACTCTCCACAACGAGCTCGACGCCACCATTCATAAAGATAACCTTATCAAACCAGGGCTCGCTCTGGGAAAGCGTGTTGAAGAAGGCCTTCATTAAAACTTCGCCCAACTCATCGCTTCCCTTGCCCATCTTGCTTCCATTAATGAAGATAACCGTTGATTTCTCCTTCTCAATCCCTCTTTTGCAAACCTCGCCAAAAGACTCGATGTTTAATTGCCAATAGTCCTCTTTTTTCTCATAGGAAACAGAGCAGCCCAATTTTTCCGCCATTCTTCTGACATTATCCCGGACAACATCTCCGCTAACCAAAACCTCAATTTTTTCGGCGCCTTTTTCAATTGCCTTTTTGGTCAGGATGACCGGCTGGGGGCAAGACATGCCCCTTGCGTCCACTTTTTCCATTTAAAACACCTCTCGATAAAATCAACAATAAGAAAATGGCTCAACTTTTCTTTGCATATAAAGCTGCTCCCAAAGCTCCTACAATCTGGGGTTCTTTGGGAATCAAAAGATTTACTCCCAATTTTCTCTTTAAAAGCTTTTGCATGCAAACATTCTTTGCGACGCCACCGGCAAAAACGAGGCCTTCAACGATGCCAACTCTCTTTAGCATGCTCCCCGTTCGCTCACATATCGCTTGATGGAGCCCCAAAGCGATGTTCTCTCGCGCCTCGCCCCTCGCAATAAGGGAAGTTACCTCGGATTCCGCAAAAACCGTGCACATACTGTTAATTTTCACCGGTTTGGGGGCGCTGAGAGCGGCCCCGCCTATATCTTCGATCTCATAGCTTAAAGCTTTTGCCATAACTTCAAGAAACTTACCCGTGCCGGCGGCGCACCTATCGTTCATCTCAAAATCCTTGACGCCACCATCCGCATCGATAGAAATGGCCTTTGTATCCTGGCCGCCAATATCTAGGATTGTACGGCAAGAAGGATGCAAGGCCTTCGCTCCAAGAGCGAAGGCCTTGATTTCGGTGATAACATCATCGGCAAACTCTGCGTGAACCATATGACGACCATAGCCTGTGGCAATCAACCCGCTAAATTCTCTTTCCCTTAAGAGTTCCTTGCAAATTTTTAGCGGCTGGTGCCCCGTATCAACTATCACATATTCCATATCGTCGTTCTCATCGAGAACAGCCAACGCTATGGTCCTTGAACCGACATCTATTCCCGCAAACTTCATAATAAATTATGATATCATCTCGACAAAGGCCTCAACCCTCGTCTTGATTTGACCTGAATCCTCCTGGCCATAATCGGTTTCAATTCTCAAGACGGAGATGCCCTCTTTTTCAAGGGCTTTTTCGACCCTCCGATATTCAACCGCATAGGGATCGCAGAACTGAAGAACGTTGTAGATGACCCCATCCACCTCAAATTCCTTGGCGAGCTTTACGATGTTGTCGATTCGCTCTTGGTTTGGAGTGAAGCAAGAGCAATCAATCTTGAGATACCTGTCAGCGATGGCTTCAAGTTGAGCTCCAACAGAACCGCCGTCTTCGGCCACAAGATCTTCAAAATAACGCTGCCCGGTGCAAGACTCTTCGCATACGAGCGAGGCGCCGCTCGATTCAATTATGAAGGGGAGCTTCCAGTTGGGAATGACCATCGGACAACCCGATATCATAACCCTCGGAGCATCTTTTTTGGATCCCTCGCCCTTTTCTATACGCTCCTCTAGCTCATCGCATAGGACATTGACCTTCTCGATAAACCTCGGGTTATCGTCATAAAAAGCAATCTCCTCGATGAGGAGCGCGTCCCTTCCGCTGATGGGAGAGGGTTTGTTCTTCCGCAGATTACTTAGTCGTTGAAGAGCCCTTCTTTTATCATTAACAAGCTTTATGGCCTTGGCCAGCTCATCCACCTCTATTTTTTTGCCGGACACTTCCTCCATCTTTTCTTTGAACTTTTTAACTTCATCGAGCCAGAGTTCTTTGCCCTTCTCCGATTTAACCTGCGGTATATCCATGGTATAAACGGGAACAACATCCTCGGTCATGATCTCCCACGCCTTTTTCTTCCCATCGCAGGTATTCTCGCCTACAATTAAGTCGCACGACTCAAAGTAGGGACAAACCCTTGACATCTTAAAACCAAAAGCCGATTTTATTAGCGGGCAGAGATTCCTCGGTAAGATTTTTTCCGCCTCGTCGAAACCAATTTCAGCCCCAGCGCAGAGACCGACATTTAAGCCCCCCGCGGCAAGAACTATCTCTTCTGGCACATAAACACAGAATGAGCCGACCACGGCCCCACCCTTCGCCTTGTGTTCCTGCAATTCCTGGATACGCAGGCCATGGATTTCCATGACAACCATATCGAAATAACTCATCGCCTGCGGTCTGTTTATTTGATCGAGAAAGATCTGTTGGTATATGGGCGGAATAGCATTTAAAAGCTGGTCGTGAGCTTCAAGGTTGATGCCCAAAGACTCCCACATCTTACAATAATCAGCCATTTTGACCTCCTATGCTTTCTCCTTGTTTAAAAATCCGACGGCAAGACAGATAATCAATCCACCGATAACCGCATATTTTGCAAAATCGGGTACCCCTTTAGGGCTTGCCGCGAGCATGAAGTTGTGCGATATGGCAGCACCTATAATCATGCCCAGAACCGCCACCGCGGAATCTGTATTACCGTTTCCAGCCAAAACCAATTGTCGCAAAGGGCAACCTCCCAAAAGAACCGAACCCAGGCCAACCAAAGCCATACCCAAAAAGTTCCACAGGTGCTCGGCGTGAGCAATCGGCTGTCCTTCAAAACCCAAATTAAAAGCGGGCGTGTTCGTCCCCGTAACGCCGAGAACGCCTACCAAGATATTTCCAAGAAACACGATAGCAAGAATCGCTATGAAGCCCTTGAGAAGATAGCTGTCCTTTATCAGCAACCAATCGCGCGTGCCGCCAGCCAAACACAATCTAGACCTTTGTGCCAAATAGCCAACCAAAAGTCCAGCAACCAAAGCGAGCGCGATGGCCGCGTGTTGAGCTCCAGGGCCTTCAGCGCTAAAGAAGATTGGTCCGCCCGCTTCCGCGTTAAACATGGGAGCAACTATAACTAACAATAAAAGACCGATCATAACGATGGGAAGAACCCATCCGCTGAACGTTTTTTGCTCGCGGGCCCTGCCCAAATCAAAACCTGATTTCAAGAAATAAACGCCAACGGCAATTCCAGCAATGAAACCTAGTAGCGCCACGAGGGCGTTCAGGTCGCCTCCGCCCAAACGAATCATCATCCTCAACGGACAACCTAAAAATACAAGTGCTCCAACCATAACGAGGATTCCTAAAAAGAATCGAGTTATAGTGGAGGAACCCCCTTCGGGACGGAATTCTTTGCTGGCATAACCGGCGATAAACGCCCCCAACACTATACCCAAAATTTCGGGACGGATATATTGAACAACCGCCGCCCGATGAAGCCCCAAGGCACCGGCAATATCGCGTTCAAAACAAGCGATACAAAAACCCATGTTCAAAGGATTACCAAATAAAACAAGAATAACCGCTAAAAGACCAACGACGGCTCCGGAGAACCAAATAAATAAATTCTCTTTTTTCATGTAATTAATCCCCCTTTTTGCATTTTAAATGAAATTCATCTCCAACGGATTTAACTTCGACGGAGTATCCGCTATTCTCTGCAACTCGCGTAACGTTTTGTTTTGAAACCTGGCTATCCACCAAGACCATGATTTCTTCATTTGGATTCTTTTTTATTGCTTCTTTTGTCTTTAAGACAGGCACGGGACACGAAAGTCCTCTTACATCAACCTCCATCGCCATAATCCCACCTCCCTTTTTTTGTTTCTATAACTAAAATTTATAACACCTATAAATAATATATTTAGCACAAGGGCTTTTTCTGGTCAAGTAAATACTGTAAACTGCTCTAAACTAAAGTTTTCTCTAGTAAATACCGATAAAAGGATAGAAGGATGAGATAACAAAATAAGTATGCAAACTAACTCAAAAAAATTGAGTAAAATTGAATGGGGAGTTTTAATATGGCTAAGAGAACTCACTCGTGGAGGGGTGATTTTTTGGTCTCTTCAATAACTTTAAATAACAAGCTGTTTGCCTTTACGGTGATATTGACGGTCGCAGTAATCACTCTATCGATATTTCCAGGCGTGGGAGTAATGTCCGTTGTCCGAAGCGCTTTTGATATTATTTTGCCCGAATATAACGGCAAAGTGACGCCAACAGTAAATGCAGCCAGTGACACCCAAGAAATAATCAACATATACATTCTTGATAGAGGGAACGGACACCCGAACAATAACCATATCAAACAAGTTTTTGAGGCAGTTGCCTGCATAACTAAACACGATAACGGCTTAAAAACATCCATAACAAGAGGAGATTTTTACTCCTTCGAGCCGTTTAAGTATGACATAATAATTTTGCAGGATTATCGGCCGAGTTCGGGGGAGGGAGAGCTTCTTCTCGCAAACGATCCGGAGACAAGCGCCATATCCTCTTTCATTAAATCCGGAAAAACAGCCATAGCTATAGGTTGCCCATTTTATGATAATAATATCTCGCTGCGAGACGTCTTTGGTGTCTACTTTGACCAAGCTCTCGTTGAAGATTGCAATTATATGGTCACACTAAACCATCCATTAACGGAGGAATTTGAGGAGTGTTTTGCAATTCCGCCGAAAGATGTAAATCCGTATGGCTGGCCAATCATGGTTAAAGACGAACAATCGAACTCAAGTGTTTACGTTTTAGTCGAGAGCGAACAAAGTGAGCCTGCAATGACCATCGCTAATTATGGCGAAGGCAAGGCAATCGCCTTCTGTTTCGCTAGCTGGACGCCCATACCGAGTATAAATACGCCAATAAGCGAGTATAAAAAGTGCAACAAACCGATATGTGTTTTGGCAAACACCATAGAATGGATAGCAGAGACTCAAAAAAATGAGTAAGTGAGCGTTTATGTTATAATGTCTTAACTTAAACTTTCCAAACTTGCAAATAAAAAGTATCGGGGAAATCAATGAAGGGGCATAAAAAATTTTTATCTGTCGTGATGGCCATTGTAATATCTCTGCTTATTTTTCCTCTAATGGGCTGTGAAGGCATCGGCATAAATCCCGCTCAGGACCAATTAAGAGCGGAGTACCAAAAAGGTTTTGAGGATGGGAAGCGCGAGGAAGCGCAAAAATATAAGGGGTTAGACGTTGAACTGGCCGAGCAGATAATCGGAGATACTCAACGCAGCCAGGGACACACGCTGGATATCATAAACGGTCAAATCAAAAACGTGGAAGTGCTTAGAGTTGACAACAATGGTCAAACCGCTATCGTGGAGACAAGGGCCTATTATCATAGTGGGGAATATATAACCGGCGTCATTGAATTTCTGTATAAAGACGGTTACTGGTATCCTGTAAAAACATTCAGGTTACAGGGGCCCAAGAAATCAGAGAACGAAGGCTAACAAGCTAAATTATATGAAAAATCCCCCGCCAACTCCCAATGAAGTGACCCAGAAAATAATTTTAAACTGTGTCCGTTGGGGACTGCCTAATTTCAACGCCTCAATTTTAGAAGATGTCCCGAAAGATGAAATAAATTGGAATGGCATAATTCCCCTTGCTAGAGAACACGGGCTCCTGCCTCTGCTTTGTAAAGCCACGCAATCAGAAAAAATACCCGAAGATATAAGAGACATGTTCAAGAAAGAATACCTGAATTTCCAAATTTCCACGCTCATTGGAAACAACGTGCTCTTGGAGATACTGAAGGCGTTAAATGAGAAAAAAAACCCCACAATCCCCTTAAAGGGCCCTTTTTTGGCAGAAAACATATACTCTTTAAAAGAGATTAGGGGATACACCGACCTCGACTTGTTAGTTAAAGAAAACGATTTGCCGACCATCGAAAATTTACTTGCCAAGCTAAATTACAAACCCCTGGCTGAAACGCCCAAATTTAAATGGGAAGAGCCCTATCCCGAAAAAGTTTTTGAAAAAAAAGCGGGCGGGCCGCCGGTTGAGCTTCAATGGAACATCATCGGCAAAACGAGCTATTTGAAGTCGAGCAACTTTGATGTTTCTGAAATTTGGAACGAGTCATCTGGAGGAAAGCTCCTTGGACAGGAAATCCTCCAAATGAAACCGGAGCACCTGCTGATTTACCTCTCGCTTCACTTTGCCATAACCCACCGCTTTGAAAGATTAATCTGGCTTCGGGACATAGCGGAGGTCATAAACTTTTATGAAAAATCTCTTGACTGGGACTACTTGTCAAAATGTATCATTAAATGGCAGGCAAAAAGTTTTGTATATTTTCCCCTGCTTCTCGCGAAAAATTTGCTCAAAGCGAACATTCCGGATGAGGCATTAAAAAAGATTAGACCAAATTACTTCTTGGCTCGAATATTTGAGAAAAAACTGCTTACGATGAAAACGTGGCCGAAGAAATACTCCTTAACCACTCTTTTTTTTCTCGTATCGAGGGATAAACTTGCTTACAGACTTAAAACCATCCTCGCCCTGCCTTGGCAGGCAATCAGGTGGCGAATTTTTGGGAAAACACGTTAATTGTAAAACAATATCGGAAATGCTGGGGAACAATCTCAATTACGTCTTTACCGTCGCTGTGAGCGAAGCGTGGCAGTCTCAAAGATTGCTTCGGGGCAAACATTCCTCGCAATGACTCCATTTTTCCTCGTTATCACAAGGGCTTTAGCCCGCGGTGATCCGATAAAGTCATCACGAGCCCAGCAGATTTTACGCGGGGCGTGGTGATCTCAAGAGATTGCCGCGTCGCCTCCGGCTCCTCGCAAAGACGGGTAAGGGGCACTGCGCTCTCTTGCAATAACGGATAATAAATATTGCTCACTGCCTCAAATCCAGTAAATATCCAAGTAGTTGTTTTGGAGAAAAGCAGATAAATTGGTTACTAAGCGTATTTGCAGCATGCCGTCAAAGCGGTAAACTTAGAAACTACGGTACTACACTGCACGGCCGAGGTTCTGCAAGCCAGAAAAAAGTCGCTCATCTCTTTTGCTTCAAGATTGGGTTTCTGATACTTTCTCTTTTTCTTCACCGGCTAACACCTCCCGCATAATTTTAGCTATCCTGCAAAATTCCTTTGGCGCCGCCAGAAGATCGCCCTCCTCAATGTAAGCTATCCCGCTGCATCGCAAGCACAATAAAAGATAATCACAATTTACACATTTTTTCAAATTGTTTATGGTAAATCCTCGAATCTTTCTTAATGTTTCAGAGTTTCTCCAAATGTCGTTAAAGCTTCTCTTCCTCAAATTCCCTGCGACAATTGGAACTCCTACGCAGGGATAGATATCGCCATAGGGATTTATGCAACAACCGGTCCTCCCAAAGCCACAGATGAGCGAATCTTTATCGGAGCAAGATAGTTCGAGGCGCCCCAAAGGAAGCGGTTTCTTCGCCTCTTTAAAGAAAAATTTATAGAAATCCCTTAATTCGTCATCGTTTAGGCGAAATGAGATTGGCTTTTTATCTCCATCATTTTTTGGGGAAAGCACACAAGAACAAATCATCTGCTCAACCTTTAACTCCTCACCTAACCGATTGATGGCCTTCAACTCATGGATATTTTGGCGCATCGCGGTAAACATCAAATACACCCTCATATCATTTTTCGTCAAACTTTTAACCGCCTCAAAGGTTCGCTCCCAGGAACCCTCGACCATCGTCAATGCATCGTGAGTTTCGGGGCTTGCTCCGAGGATGCTGACCTGGACCTTTAAAAAATTGAGCTCTTTTAACCGCTTCGCGACTTTTTCTGAAATGAGCATCCCGTTTGTCTGAAGAGCCAAAGCAAATGACTTTTCTTTGGCATATTCGGCAATTTCCCAAAAATCATCGCGCACAAGCGGCTCTCCGCCGGTAAATGAGAGGTATATGCAGCCAGCATCGGCCAACTGGTCAAGGATATTTTTAACTTCCAGCGTTGAGAGATCGTGTTTTTCTCTTTCATTTGATGAATGCTGATAGCAGTGAGCGCACTTTTGATTGCATCGCCATGTAAGCTCGAAGCTTACCATGAGGGGAATGTTGTTTTGTTCAACCTTAGAAACCATTTTATCCGGTATCATCTTTCTTCAAGTCCTTTTATCTTGTCCCAAATAAGAGCCTCCAGCGGAAAGTACATCTCGTAAGCCGAAACCAAAGAAGAAACATCGGCAATAACACTTATCAGCTCACCACCAATCTCACCATTAAAAAAGGAGTTCACCAAATTGGGAAGGATATTAAGCGACGCTTTCGCGGGCAGCACTTTAACAAATTCAACCTCACCGCCCCTGCGCGGGAAGAAAATCGCCTCAAGCTTGGCCGAACCCATCTCCCATTTATCAAAAGGAGCCGGGTGAAGATAATAGCTTCCGTTTCTTCTTTTGATGCAAACTGATTCGTCCGAAAGCACCCTGCGCCCTTTAGAAAGAGAAGCAATGGTGCTTTTGCCGGAGCCGGAAGGCCCCGTGAAGATGTAACCCCTGCCATCGCTTATCACTCCGCAGGCGTGCAATAAAAATCCCTTTTGTTTGAGCAAGAAAATTTGAAAACAAGTGCGGTAAAAGGAGGTGAACAGGAAGCCCGGCGTGCCACAAAAACAACACTTTCCGTCTTTCATATCGATCTCGCCCATCTCGCCGGTTTGAGAAAAAATTTTAAATTTATTCTCACCTTCTCGCCTGATACCGATCTCCAAGTCGCTGTGGAGCGCCACCAAATCTTCCTCCGGCATATTGAGGGAGGATTCTATTTCAGACAAAATATCCATCATAAAGTGGGGCTCGGCGTGAGAAGAAAAATCACCAAACATCGAATTTAAGAGCATGAAATCATCCTCATTTTTTACGGTAATCAGAGAGCAAACCCCGGCAACTTCGATATTTAACGCTTTTTTCATCAAAACACTCCGTGTAAAAAATTTATTTGGGCTCAATAACACCTTTTTCTAAAAGCTTGTCCAACAATTCTAAAACGTCTTTCTCGGCTTCTTCTTTTTCTACCTCAAACTCATCCAATATATGATTTACTATATCTTTAACTGTGTTTTTTTCGTCTATAGCGTTCCAAATCTCAGCCGCCGTATCGTTTAAGTGAATTACCTCGCCCTGCTCGACCCCGACCAAAATTGCCTCGCCTTCAATAATTCTCCAGGGCACCTTATCGCTTTTCTGAAAACAATTCTCCAAAGTTATCATATCTTCTCCCTCGAATTTATGTAATTTTTAACCCAACAATTAATCTCACTTCTTATTATTGCAAATATTTTTGCCTTTTGTCATCACGAGATTGCTTCCCTGCCTGTCGGCAGACAGGGGTCGCTATCGCTCCCTCGCCCGCCTGCCGTCAGGCACGGCAATGACCCACTTTTTCCTCGTCATCACGAGGGCTTTAGCCCGTGGTGATCCGATAAAGTCATCACGAGCCCAGCAGATTTTATGTGGGGCGTGGTGATCTCAGGAGATTGCTTCGGCTGAAGCCTCGCAATGACTCCATTTTCTGTCATTGCGAAC
>Ga0209614_1002255_pt1 | contig 12995 bp, 5 predicted proteins | sample BlaSprsedimmetaG_FD_185484 | JGI IMG/M metagenome (GOLD analysis project Ga0209614, IMG submission 185484) | Hot spring sediment bacterial and archeal communities from California, USA to study Microbial Dark Matter (Phase II) - Blank Spring... ... | reverse complement strand
AGTGCTGTCCGGAGTGGATCAGCCGGTGCTCGAAAGCCTCGCACAACAGCGGAATCACTGGCGAGAGTTTAATGATCTCGGGGCGCGTTCCAACGACGGTGACGATTTTGGATTTCATCCAGCAGCCTTTGCTTTCGGTCCGCGCCCGGTCAGGCGGTAGCCGATGAGCCGCGCTTGAAAGCGCAGGTGCGCCAGGACGATGCGGGCTATCCGCGCCTTTGATTGCCCGTAGCGGCGGACGTGCAGCACGGTTGGGAACTCGGTGACGCGGTAGCCCAGCAGCAGCGCATTGGCCAGAAACTCGGCGGGCATGAGAAAGCCGTTGGCTTCGGAGGGAGTGCGTTGCGCCACCTCGCGGCGTACAGTGCGGAACATCGCCGTATAGGTATGGATGTCCCACTTCAGCAGCACGCGGTAGAGCAGCGACGCGCCCTGGCTCAGGGTCAGTCGGTAGCGCGGCACACCTTCCACGCCGCCCTGGGGATGGTAGGGCGAAGCCACAACGATGTCCACATCCGGTGTGAGCAGCGCTAACATGCGCGGAATCTCTGTGAAGGGGTAAGTCCCATCGCTGTCTGTCGTTACCAGCACCGCGCCGTTAGCGTGAGTGTATCCCGTGCGCATGGCCTCGCCGAGGCCGCGATTCTGCGCGTGGCGCACGACGCGCACATCAGGGCGTTGCACTGCCAGCGCTTCCAGTCGCGCGAGCGTGTCATCGCTACTGCCATCATCTATCAAGATCGCTTCGACAGTTTGTGTCTGTGCCAGCGCATCCATGACCGGCATGAGCGTTTCTGCCAGCCTTGTGATGTTTTCTGCTTCGTTATAACAAGGGATGATAATAGAAAGATCTGGGTTCATGGTCATGTAATAGTTACTTCAATCGCTCCCACCCATGCGGTGACGCGAACTTGGCTAACCAGCATCCGGGATAGAACTAGAAACGTACTATATCACCGCTTTGTGACTCGGTCAAGGTTTCGGTGCAAGGCGGGTATAGGACAAATCATTGGGAAACGCTCGGGCCGGTCTCCGACCGCGCCCGTTAAGCACTTTTGGAATCGCCAGTTTACTTCGGTAACATTTTACGTTAAAAAAAGTACGCGGTTGTCTGTTTTCGACAAATGTGCTAGACTAGATTTGTAGCTTCGGGCGGGTGGAGCGACGGGGGAACTCATGCCAATTTGCAAAACTTGTTTGGGCCAATATACCCATGCCATGTGCGTTTGTCCATCTTGTATGCAGCAGCTGGGACGCAGCGCGAACCTCTGCCACCATTGCGGAGGAGAATTGGGGGGGATGCGCCTCTGTCCGCGCTGCATGACGGATGTTAGCGCCTGGGAGCGGGAATCCATCACCTTTGGGCAGTTCATCGTGCAGCGCGGCGGCTGGCTGGGACTGTTGCCCTCACTTGCAGCCCTGCTCGCCTGGATCCTCTATTGGCCCGGTCGCCCACTCTATCACTGGTTGGCCGGCTTCGTCGCCCTCAGCGTCTCGCTGGTCATCTTTCGCGTGCTCTACATCAAGCGCTTCTACTGGCGCGAGCGGTGGCTGGCCTCGCAAGTTTATGACGTGCGCGCTCACTCTTTGATTACCACGGTGACGACCTTGTTAGCTCTTGGCCTGCTCCTCTTCGTCATCATGTACGTGATCTACAAGCTGCACAGCCCGCCGACGCTGGCGATGGAGGAGATCACCTTCATTGACCAGATGCTCTTCTCGCTTTTTTACGCGCCTTCGTTCTGGGCGTTCACGGCGGGGCTGACCCTGCTGGCGATCCAGGCCTATCTTGACGCGCTGAACGAGCGGGTTCCCCAGCCGATCTTTATGCACACCGACCGCCTGCTCGATGTGGTGCTGCGGACGGTCATCCCCACGCTGGAGGATCGCGCCAAATTACACGTGCGCCAGGGGCCGCCCGACGTGCGTCAGGCGATCACTCTGGAGGTCATCAAGGCCGAGCGCCTGCCCAAAGATGGCGGCATCCAGGTGTTGCTGCGCGAGGGCCGGGTGACGTGGCGCAGTGACGGCAACGGCGAATTTCGCCCCAGCGCCGTGGAGCGGATGTGGAATATTGACGCTGACTGCTGGGGCCGGATCCGCTCGCTCTCCCAAGAGAGCTTGCAGCTGGGGTGAGATGGCTAAGGATGAAAGTACTCCGCCGTCCGCGGCAGTCGCGGAGCTGGCGCTCCACTCCGAGCCTCTGGTACCCTAGAAAATAGCCTGAGCGTAGGATACATTTTGACTAGCGTTTCCCCTGCCGCCGCCCCACTTCTTCCACGTAGGTGAGGCTCTGATGGCGGAAGTAGGTGTTGTAGAGCTCCGCGTAATGCCCCTGCGCCGCGATGAGCGCCTCGTGTGAGCCTTCCTCGATGATGCGCCCCTGCTCCAACACGATGATCCGATCCGCCGAGCGCACCGTCGAGAGCCGATGTGCGATGAGGATCGAGGTGCTGCGGCTGAGGATGAGATCCGTGGCCTGCTGAATCTGCATCTCGGTGAAAGGATCAATGCTGGCGGTCGCTTCATCCAGGATGAAGATCGCCGGCTCCTGCACCAGCACGCGCATCAGCGCGACGAGTTGTCGCTGGCCCATCGAGAGTCGCCCGCCGCGCTCGCCCACGTCCGTTTGCAGGCCCTCCGGCAGCGTCTCCAACCACTCGCCCTTGCCGATCTGGCGCGCAATCGCCGCGATCTCCTCGTCGGTGATGCCGGGCCGCCCGTAGCGGATATTTTCGGCGACCGTCCCGGCGAAAAGGAAGGGGAGCTGCGAGACGATGCCCAGCTGCTTGCGGTAGCTGTGCAGCTCCAGCGTGCGGATGTCGCGCCCATCAATACGAATGCTGCCATCCTGGAACTCGTAGAAGCGGGCGATCAGCTTGGCGATGCTGCTCTTGCCCGCGCCTGTGTGTCCTACCAGCGCGACGTTCTCTCCCGGCGTGATCTCCAGATTGAAATCCGTCAACACCGGCTCGTGCTCGGTGTAGCGGAAATGGACCCCCTCGAAGGTGATCTGCCCCTTGAGCGCTGTGATCGGCTCCTCGGCGCGCTGCTGGACCGTGGGGTCCGCGTCAATGAGAGCGAAGACCCGCTCCGCCGCCGACAGGCCGCCCTGGAACTGGTTCCAGAAGGCCGAGAGGTTGATCATGGGGAACCAGAAGCGGTCGAGGCTGATGACGAAAAGGTACCAGCTCCCCACCGAGATCGTCCCCACCGCCGCGGGCAGCCCGCCAAAGTAGACCAGAATCGCCGTGCCGACACCGGAGAGCGCGTTGAGGATCGGGAAGGTCATCGCCAGGGCGAAGCCGCGTTGCAGGTTGACCTTGTATGACTGCCGGTTGACCCCATCGAACTCCCCGTAGATCGCGCCCTCCTGCCGGTAGTTCTTCGCCACGCTGATGCCGGTGACGGCCTCTTGGATGGCTGAGTTGACCTCGGCGAGGACGCGGAAGCCCCGGCGGGTGACGCGCCGGGCCAGGCGGCGCAGGCTGTAGGCCAACAGCGCCACCACCGGCACGAAGCTCAACAGCAAGAGCGTAAGCCGCCAGGAGATGTTGAACAGGAAGCCCAGCAGGATCAGCACTTGCAGAAATTGGCCGATGAACTCCGTGATCAGCTGCACCACCTGGGCGAACTCATCGGTATCGGAGGTGATGCGGCTGATGATCCGCCCGGAGCGGAACTCGTCGAAGAAGGACATATCGTGGCCCACGGCGGCTTCGAAGGCGGTGCTGCGCAGCGTGGCGATGATCGCGCCGATGACACGCGCGCTGAGGATGCGCCGCCACCAGTTCCCCGCCCAGTTGAGGATGCCGTAGAACAGGGTGAAGCCGACCAACGCGCTGAGCACATCCAGCCGTTGGCTGCTGGCGATCAGCAGATCCAACCCCCACGCGATGATCACCGGTTGCAGGGCGCCCAATCCGGCCCCCACTGCGATAAGCACGCCCACGCCGATCACGGCGCGGCGATGCGGTTTGAAGTAGGCAAGAATGCGTCGCGTCAATTCCCGGTCGCTGTATTGCCGGTCGTACGCTTCGGTGTCAAGTCCTCTAAAGAATCCCATGCGTCCCCCTACTCGTACCGCGCAAAGATGTTGCGGTAGGCTGCGGAACTTTCCATCAGCGCCTCATGGGAGCCGATGGCCGCGATGCGCCCCTGGCGCATGACGATGATCAGATCGGCCCAGCGGATCTGTGAGAGCCGGTGGGTGATGAGGAAGGTGGTGCGATTGGCGGCGGCGCGCTCGATGGCGCGTTGGATCCGATCCTCCGTCTCGCTATCAATGGCGCTCGTAGCGTCATCGAGGATCAGCACCGCCGGATCGGTGAGGAAGGCGCGCGCCAGGGCGATGCGCTGCCGCTGCCCGCCGGAGAGCGTAGCGCCCCGCTCTCCGATGACCGTCTCGTAGCCGTCGGCGAAGGTGGTGATGAAGTCGTGGGCCTGCGCCGCTCGCGCCGCCGCGACGATCTCCTCATGGGTGGCGTCGGGCTTGCCGAAGGCGATGTTCTCCGCGATCGTGCGCGAGAAGAGGAAGATGTCCTGCTCGATGATGGAAATCTGCTGGCGCAAGTTCGCCAGGTTCCAGTCCCGCACATCCACGCCATCAACCAGCACGCGCCCCGCATCCACATCGTAGATGCGATTGATGAGCTTGGCGATGGTGGATTTGCCCGAGCCTGTTTGCCCGACGATGGCGATGGTTTGCCCCGGCTCTACGGTAAAATTGATCTCCTCCAATGTGGCGGAATCGCGCCGCTCGCAGCCGGTGATGGTGGGATAGCAGAAGTTGACCCCCTCAAAGGTCACGGCGCCACGCATCGGTGCATCGTACCCGCTCTCGTTTTGATCCAGCTCGGTGCGGGCGTTGATCAGCTCCAGCAGGCGGCGCGCGCTCGCCATCCCGGAGGCCACGCGCGAGTAGGCGAACTGTCCCGCCCAGGTGGGGAAGCCGAAGAGCAGCAGCAGCCCGTTGAAGGAGATCACATCGCCGATGCTAATTGCCCCACTGCGGAGGAGCAGCAGGCTGTGAAGAAGTCCAATGGCCTGGAGTAGCCCCAGCACCAGCAGCGGGATGAAACGCGCTTCGACAGCGGCCTGTTGCAAGAAGGCTATTCGCCAGCCGTCCACGGCGCGCCGGAAGCGCGAGACTTCGTGGGTCTCCTGCGACGCGCCCTTGACCGTCTCGATGCCCTCGATGGCCTCCGCCAGCGCGGTATTCATCACGCCGAAGTTGTGGCGGACGGCCTCGGCGGTGGGCCGTAGCTCGCGCAGGTAGTGCCACACCACAAAAAAATAACTCACCAGATAGATCAGGGGGAGGATGACGAGCTGGGGATGGATGCCCGGTGCGAAGAAGAGCGGGGCAAAAAGGAAATTCGCCGAGCCGATGACCAGATTGATGCCCGGATTGAACATCAGATTGATCTCGCGGACATCGTTGGTGGCGCGGGCCATGAGATCGCCAGCGGGATAGGAATCGTGAAAAGACATACTCTTCCCGATCAGGCTGCTGTAAACCTCGTTGCGGATGTCGCGCTCTAGCCGCTGCCCTAGCGTCTCGGCGGCGAAGTTGCGCCCGAGCTGGAGGATAAGCCCCCGGAGCAGCTGGGAGCCGGCGATGAGCAGCGCGGCGCGGCGAAGAAGAACCATGTCGGGCGGACTCGCCATCACGCCATCGAAGGCCTGGCCGATGTAGAGCGGGGGCAGCGCGGCAAAGGTCGCGTTGCCAAATGCGCCCAACAGCAGCAGAAGGATGAGCCACCAGTGCCGTAAGGTGTGAGAGATAATCCAACGGGCCGGGCCGCTATGGTTGGCTTGCCACTGTTGCTCGATGGTGAATTCGCTAGCTGCCATCTCTTTCCCCCTGGGTTATGAAATAGTAAGGGATACTAAGGATTCTACCTTGAAAAGGGGAAAGAGCAAGCTATCGGTTAATGCTTTCAGGCTTGCCCTCCCGCCGCGTTGCGCTGCACGGCGGGAGGGCGTATCGAGATACCCGTTTAAGGGGTGTAGTTGCGCGAGACCAGCGGCAGATAGAGGCGGCGTAGATTGACGGTGGTGCTCAGCACGGCCTGGTCGTAGGCGTTGGAATCGGCCTGCGAGGTAGCCGTGACGGTGATGGCCTGCATCGCGCCGGGGGTTGCGCTGAGCGGGATGCCTACGTAGACCGCCACATCCTGCCCGACGCCACTGCCGAGGCTGAGCGGGTTGGCGGAGAAGGCCACCGTCCACGCGCTCGGCGTGGTGTGGTTCAGGCCAATGGTATCGGGGACGCTGCCGGTGTTGGTGACGCGCAGCGTATAGGTGACGGTCGCGCCGGGATCGCCGGTCGCGGCGGCGGCGTGCGGAGAGAGCGCCACGCCACGGATGATCGTGCCGGTGTAGGCCGTAGTCGTCATCACCGAGGTCGCTGATTGGCTGACGTCACCCTGCGAAGTCGCCGTGAGCGTCAGCTGGCTCCAAGCGCCATCGTTTGCTCCCGGCGGAATCTGTACCGTAACTGTGACGGGGGCATTTGCCCTTGCCGCCAGCGGACCGATCTGCGCCGGATAGGCCGTCGTCCACGTTTGCCCGGAGACAATTCCGGCGATAGTGAATGTATCGGCGACATCGCCCAGATTGGTGAGGCTCAGCGTGTAAGTCACCATGTCGCCGGGATTGCCCGCGCTCTGAGCCGTCGGTGGTTGCAGGCTCAGGCCATAGGTGATGAGGGTTACTTCAGTTGTCAGCACGGCCCGGTCGTAGGCGGTGGCATCGGCCTGTGAAGTCGCCGTGACGGTGATGGCCTGCATCGCGCCGGGAGTCGCGCCGAGCGGGATACCCACGTAGACCTCCACATCTTGCCCGATGCCGGTGCCGAGGCTGAGTGGATTGGCGGAGAAAGCCACCGTCCACCCGCCTGGCGTGGTGTGGCTCAGGCCGATAGTATCGGCGACGCTGCCGGTGTTGGTAATGCGCAGCGTGTAGGTGACCGTCGCGCCGGGATCGCCAGTCATGGCGGCGGCGTGCGGGGAGAGCACTACCCCACGGGTGATAGTACCGGTGTAAGCGGTCGTCGTCAGGATCGAGGATGCCGAGAAATGGGCGTCGTTCTGCGAGGTTGCGGTCAGGGTCAAGCGGTCGAAGTCGCCATCGTTCGCCCCTGCCGGAATCTGCACCGTGACCGTGAGCGGCGCGTTGGCTCCTGCCGCCAGTGGGCCGATCTGCGCCGGGTAGGTCGTTACCCATCCCGTCGAGGATACACCGGTGATACCGAAGGTGTCGGTGAGGCTGCCGGTGTTGTGCAGAGACAGCGTGTAGGTCACGGTGTCTCTGGGATTGCCCGCGCCATCGAGTGTGGGGGGCTGCAAATCCACGCCGTAGCGCACCACCAGCACATCGGCGCTATCCATGTTGTTGGTCAGATCGTGTTCCGCCGTATCTGTGGCGATAGAAACTGTGTTCGGCAGCACGCCCGCGCCGCTCAGCGTCGGGCTGATCTGCGCGGTGACGGTGAGGATGCCCCAGCCGCCTGCCGGCACATCGCCCAGTGGCCAGATGTAGCGCCCGGTTGGCGTGGGCATTGCCGAGGGATAAGAGGTCCAAATCGCAAAAGATGAGTTGACCAGCCAGCCGTGCAGCAGATCGGTGATGACCGTGTTTGCAGCCATGGCGGGGCTATGATTGGTGTAGACGAGCGTATAGGTCAACCAGTCGCCCGCCTGCACGACCGCCGGCGTGGCGGCCTTGGTCACGGCCAGGTCGGCAGTCTCCACGGTGAAGGCGATGGCGCTTTCGTTAGGCATTTCGGGTACCTGATACTGCTCGACGCTGGAGGTGGTGATGATGGCGGTGTTGGTCAGCGTCGTTGAGGCGGGCCAGGCCAGCGCCGGATCCACCTGCGCGGTGATGGTGATGAGGCCCCACTCGTGCCAGGCCAGATCGGGTAAATCCCAGGTAAAAGTCGTGCCGGGCCGGTGGGTGACGGGCAGACCGTTGGAGGTACTGTAGCCGATGGTGGTGGGATTGATCAGGCCGGAGGGCAGTGCATCGTCCAGCACCACGTCCTCTGCCGGGAGCGAGCCGAAGTTGATGAAGTGGAGGGTGAAGGTGAGCCACTCGCCCGGCGTGACGTTGAGCGGCGTGACGCTCTTAATCACGGTCACGTCGGCCACAGGGGAGACGGCTACCGCCCACTCCACTTCGGTCTGAACGTCCACGGTGGGGTCTCCCAAAGGCACGTCCACCGAGGTGTTCATCCCCCAGAAGTTCTCCACCTGGCTCCAGCTCTGGACGTAGTGAGCCGGCCCCCAGACCCCGCCGGGGCTGTCGGTGGCCCGCACCCAATAGACGTCGTGGGAGACGTTGGCCGCGTCGTTGTGGAGGGGGCCGGGCGGATGGGGGATCGTGTGCGTGTACGGCAGAGTGGTCCGGCCAAGGGGCGGATCGCCATCGGAGCCGACGCGCCCGGTCCACAGCGGAAAACCGATGAATTCGTTGGGGTGCAGGACGGTCTCCATGCGGTCGAACCAGGGATCGGAGAAGCCAACGTAGCCGCCTTGCTTATCCACGCCCGCCAGATTCACGTAGTGCCCGCCCAGGCGCACCCAGCCATCGGGATCGCCATGATCCTGCCAGAAACCCATGAGCAGGATCACATCCTCGCTGCGCTCGACCTCCTCGGCCACCCACCAGAACTCCGGCTGGTGGACCTGGGTAATGACGTACCCCTGGCGCAGGCCCCGGTCGCTGATATAGTGCTCGATGCCCTGGTAGAGGTTCATGACATCGGTGCCGTAGCCGGTCGGCGGTTGGTCGGTGAGGAAATAGAGCGCCAGCTCTTCGATGAACTCCCCCTGGCCGGGGGGCATAGGGCCGGGCATCGGCCAGCCGGGTGGTGGCCAGGGCGTGGCCGGATCATCCGCGTTCAGCGGGTGGTGGTCGTCCCACGGGCCGTAGGGTTGTACCAGCCAGTAGGAATCGGCAATGGCCGGGGGGACAACGCTTTGGTGTTCGAACTTGCTATCGAACCACCAGAGCGAATTCGCCGCCGCTGCCGGCCCGCAGAAGGACCACTGCCAGGTACCGAAGAGATTCACGTAACCCCAGTTGGCCTGCTGTTGGTCGAAATCGGGCATGCCGGAGGGCGCGAAGTCGTCGAAGGGCATAAAGGAGCGCCCATAGAGCGGTGTCTCATCTTCCATCCAGCGCCCGCTTGCCTTCCAAGTGTAGGGCGAGACCGCCAGCGCGTATTCGATCTCGGTGTGGATGGGGCCGCCCATCCAGGGTACGGGCGGCTCTTCCCAACGCGGGTTGGGGTTGAGGCCAGGGAGGTCCAGCAGGAAGGACGGCGGAAAGTAATCGGGTATCCAGAAGATGCCGCCGGGGCTGGGCGAACCGGGCATGATCATGTAAACATCGTGGGAGACATTGCCGGCGTCGTTGTGCTCTACCGGTGGATGGGGGGCAGGTGAATGAGGCAGCAGTGCGCCATTGAGCACCCGACCTATCCCCGTCATCTCGGCTGCATCCTGCGCCGGGTCGCTGAAGGCGATCAGGAATTGGGTCACATCCACCCCGGCGACGGTGACGTAGTGCCCGCCGATGCGCTGCCACATCCATGCACCCGGCTCGATCTCGATCTCCTGCCAGAAGCCGAGCAACAGAATCACATCCTCGCTGCGCATCACCTCTTCGGCGATCCAGAAATAATCGGGCTGATTGATCAGCGTGACGATGTACTCGTCCCACACGCCCCGGTCGCGCAGGTAGCGCTGGATACCGTCGTACATATCGTAGATGTGGGTGCCGGGCTGGTTCACGTCGGTCTGGAAGTAGATCGCCAGATCAGCCGCCAGCGCCGGGGCGTTCTGTGGGTCGTGGTCATCCCACAGGCCGTAGGGCTGGACGAGCGTGTAGCTATCACTGATGGGCAGGGTCGCCCCGACTGGGCCGACGGGCTGCTGCTCGAACTTGCTATCGAACCACCAGAGCGAGTTGGCGGCGGCGAAGGACGCGGCGAAGCTCAGCCCCATCTGCATCTGGTCGAAATCGGGCACGCCGGAGGGGGCATAATCCTCCCACGGGCCGGGCTTCCAGTAGAACGTCCCCCAATCGGAGGAGGAGACGAGGTGGCCCCAGGTGCTGGGGTTCGTCCAGAACGCGCCCGTGGGCCAGTAGTGATCCCAGGTGGGCGTCCAGGCGTTGATGAAACTGAGGCCGAGCACCTGGAACGTGCTCGCTGTCAGCCCCAGTTTGGCATAGTCAATGCTGAACTCGGCTTGCCAGCCGGTAGGCGTGGTGGCGACCGCCGCCGTCCACCCACTGGGGGCGCTGTTGCTCCAACCGGAACCGGTACCCTGGCTCTCTATGATTGCGCCGCTCTGGGTGATGCTCAGCCGGTAGTCGTCGGGCTGTGGGGTGGAAGCGCGGTCGTAGGCCGTATCCAGAAAGACTTGCGCCGCTGAGCTGGAGGTCTGCGGATCGGGGAAGTCGAAGGCGATATAGAGGGCTGTGGCATCCTGGCGGAGGAAGACTTCCACGTCGCCGCCGTAGCCGGGGAAGACGATCTTGCCCGCGCCGGCGTACTCGCCGGGCGCGATGACGCCATCTACCGTGGGCGTAGCGCCGAAGGGCGCGTCAGCCACATCGGGGTCGCTCAGGTAGGGCAGGGGTAGCCCTTGCGGTTGAGATGTCCCTGCCGGATAGGGCGGGGATGGTTTTGCTTGCGCAGTGGCCGAGGGGAGTAACGTTGCCAACATACAAAATACGACGCATATGGATACCCAAGTAGACATTCGCGTTTTCATTTGAAGCACTCCTTTCGCTAACAGAATAAGATAAGGTTATCCAATCCGCCAATGGATAACGAGGTGTAGCGTAGGTTCGAATGCAGTGATGGTCGGGTAGTTTGCTGACGTCTTATCACAAAAGTGCGAAGGTGATCAAGAGCAAAGACTTGATCACAGGGTGCTCGGCGTTGGAGGAGATGAGGCTGTAATTACCTATCGCAACTGCCTCTTGTATTTATGATAAGTCAAATTGTATCGGGTGTCAAGTACTCAATGAATTTAAATGGTGCATCTGTTCGATGAATACGCTGGTTGTCGCTTTGCGCAACATCACTTGTGTGATTGGTGCGCTGAAGGGCAATCGGCCTGGGGACGAAGTTGTGTTACAATAGGGCTGTACGTGACATGGATTTAGTTGTTGACACTCTGTATGTAGAAGGAGGTGGACGATGCGCCGACGGATGATGTTTGTGCTGGTGTTGATTTTGATGTTGGTATGGCCATTGGGCCAGGTTGCTGCGCAAGGCAAAACTTTCTACTGGGAGCGCTTTGATGTCGAGATCACCGTGAACACCGATGGCACCTTCTGGGTGGAGGAGACGCAGGTGATCAACTTCACCTCTGGGACGTTCACCTTCGGCTACCGCAACATCCCCACCCAGCGGCTGTCACGGATCACGGATATGCAGGTCAGCGGCGATGGGCGGGCCTACCGCGAGTCGCGCAGCGAGGAGCCAGGAACCTTCTATACGGAAAGAGAGGGGAACGAGCTCTTCGTCTACTGGTACTTCTCCCCCGCGCAGGGCGTCCACACCTACACGCTACGCTATCTCGTCCACGGTGGGCTGCGCTACTACGATGAGGGCGATCAACTGTGGTGGGATGCTGTCTATCCCGACCGTGACGCGCGCGTCGCGGCCTCGCGGGTGACGGTGCAGCTGCCGGCAGGTGCGACCGTGGATCGCCTCGAGGCCTACAACGTCGCCGCGCGCACCAGCGGGGAAGGTTCCACGACCGCGCGCTTTGAGGCGCAGGAGTCTATCCCTCCCGGCAGAACCTTCGAGGTGCGGGTGCAGTTTCCGCACGGCGTGGTGAGTGGGAGCGCGGCCTCGTGGCAGCGGCTCGAAGATATGAGGCCGCTCCTGAATCTGGCGCTCATCGTGGCAAGCGCATTGCTGTTGGCGCTGGGTCTCGTGGGGCTGCTGCTGTTGTGGTACCTGCGAGGCCGCGATCCGCAGGTGCAGCTCCCCGCAGACATCCTGTCCACGCCCCCCTCCGACGATCCTCCTGGCGTCGTCGGCGTGCTGGTAGATGAAAAGGCCGATTTGCAGGACATCGTCGCCACGCTGGTTGATCTGGCTCGGCGCGGTTACATGCTCATCGAAGAGCAGCAGGAATCGGGCTTTTTGGGAACCACCAATCGCGAGTTCACCTATCGGCTGACCGATAAGACGCGCGACGACCTGACGCCCTTCGAAAAGAAATTGGTGCGGGCGGTCTTCGGTAATGGAAAGACGCGGCGCTTGACGGACTTGCGCGAGCGTTTCTACAAACACATCCCCAAGCTCCAAGAGGCGCTCTACGAGGACTTGGTAAGACGGGGGTACTTCCCCACCAACCCCAAGGCTGTGCGCGGACGCTACTCGGGGCTGGGTGTGGGGATTCTGGTGCTGGGGGCCTGTGGGGGCTTCCTGACATTTTCTTTGGTTATGGATTTCACCGGTTGGGCGATCTGTCCGATCATCGCCTTTGTCTTGATCGGGATTGCGGCGCTCGTTGTGGCGCAGCACATGCCGCACAAGTCAGAGGCCGGGGCGGAGATGGCCGAGCGGTGGAAAGCGTTCCGGCGCTATCTGCAAGACCTGGAGCGCTACACCGATCTGAAGGAAGCGACGGACCTCTTCGAGACCTACCTGCCCTACGCGATAGCCTTTGGCCTGGAGAAATCTTGGGTCAAGAAGTTCACCCGCTTGCCGGCGGAGGTGATCGTGCCGCAGCCGATCTGGTACCGTCCCTACTACGGCGGATCCGCAGGTAGGGGGGCGGCCTCACCGGCGGGGCAGGGGAGCGGCATCCCCTCCCTGCAACAGGCCAGCGACAGCATGATGGGCGGCTTGCAAGGGATGTCCGACGGGCTGATGTCCATGTTGAACACGACCGCTTCGACCTTTACGAGCTCCCCTTCGAGCTCCAGCAGCGGCGGCTGGAGCGGCGGTGGAGGTG
>Ga0209614_1002254_pt1 | contig 12997 bp, 15 predicted proteins | sample BlaSprsedimmetaG_FD_185484 | JGI IMG/M metagenome (GOLD analysis project Ga0209614, IMG submission 185484) | Hot spring sediment bacterial and archeal communities from California, USA to study Microbial Dark Matter (Phase II) - Blank Spring... ... | reverse complement strand
GGTTGGAGGGGGAAGGTTAGGGCGTAGGGCATTTTTATCGGGCGCTTTTAGCGTTTGATCCTTTTAAGCATTTCGATCTGGATGCGGTTCTTGAGCTGCTTGAGCTCTGGGTCCCCAGTGACCAGGGTCGCGTCTAGCTCGTCGGTCGTCGCTGCTGCGAAAGCATCGGCATAAGAAATAGGATGGTGCATCTTGAGCCCGGCGGCGGCAAAGACGGCCCCTTCCCCGGCGGGGACGACGGTCATAGACAGTCGGCGGATCTGATCCAACGTCTGCCAGGCCTCCTCCTCGCCCTTGACCTTGCCGATACGGTAGAGCACTTCGCCCAGGTTGATGATGGAGATGAAGCATTCGATGTCCTCGTCCCGTGTATCGCTCAAAAGCTGCTTGACGCGCGAGGCAGCGGGTTCCTCGCCTTGCAGCAGGGCCAATATGGCCCAGGCGTCAAGCACGAAGCGGAGCTTCATTTCTCATCTCCTGTTGATGCTCCTCCTCCAGTTCTGTGAGAAAGTCGGCATCGGCATACTTGGCATATAGGGTCTCGACCGGCGAGACGTCTACCGGCTCCAGAATGACCTTGCGCTCTTCGACCCGCACCTGAAACTGCGTCCCGCTCAGAAAGCCCAGCGCCTCCCGGATGGGCTTGGGAATGACCAACTGGCCTTTGGATGAAAGTTTGACCAACATACTACCTCCTATGTCTTACTTTTACACTCATATTGTAAGACATAAGGCGAGATGTGTCAAGCGTTTGCCTGTTCCCTGCTCCAGTCGTCGGCGGACAGGACATAGCCGCTCTGGTCGTGGACCTGGGTGGAGAGGGAGTAGTCGCCCAGGGCCAGCCACTGGTAGAAGAGGGCCTGGGCTTGGTCGGGTTGGGGGGGAAGGTTAGGGCGTGGGGCATTCTATGACCACTTGGGGATATTCAAGACCGCTGCGAATCCGGCCACGGCCAGCGGCGTAGCCACTGCCTCGACGAATTTGAGCAGCCGGTCGGCCCCGGCCTTCCAGTTCTCCCAGTCACTCAGGTCGCGCTTGACCTGGGTCCAGAACTCTGGCTTGATGTATGGTTTGAACGCCACTTCCCATTCCAATGGCTTTTCATCACCACCGGCCACTTTGATCGCGACCTCGACCGCATCTTCTATTTCCGTACCCTGAAAGATCTCGCGCAGTCGTTTAGTCACCTCTTCAAACGACGCCTCGCGTTGTTCCTGCAAGGTTTTCAACTGCCGCATTTCGACATCCGTCACTGCCCGCAGGAGCGCCTCTCGCGCCTCCGGTCGTTCTGCCAGAACTTGGCCCAGCCGCCCACGGTCCCAAAGTGTGTCAAAAGGGGCCAGTGGGATAGAGACCAGGCGACGTTGATCGGCAGGCGGGTTCAGAATCTTGATACGTTCCGAACGTCGCATATTCAGCAGTTGGGTGATATCACCCTGCTCCTCAATTTTCTCGTCCACCCAAAGATGGTAGATTCCGGCTGCCCCATAGACGTAGGCCGAAAGCGTCGCCAACGCCCCCATACTGCTGCGCCCACCAGAAATACCGATATAAACCTGATTGCCATCGGCGCGGTTGGCGTGATCCAGCACAGCATTCGCCAGGTGGATAAAATTCAAAGCTGTTGCAACATCGTTAAAATCGTGGGAAGGCTTGTTCTCAGCGGCTCGCAGTGGCAACACTACTACCTTGTCTGGACCAAGTGCCTCCCCGACCATCTTGGCAGCTTTTTTTACCTGCGGCATAGCCGTGGAGAGCAATACCACCGTGTCAATCTGAACCGCATCCTCTTGCTCCGCCAGCGCGTAATAGATGCCGGTAACAGCGCCAGGTGAACGCCCAATGGGGGATAGCAATATGTTGGTCATGGGTTATGCCTCCTGGTTAGACTATGGCATGGGCCGGTCTTGCTCCAGCACGGCCCAGCGGGTCGCGACGGGAACGTTGTCCACCGTATAATCGTATCCTCGGATCACGACCCGCAGCAACGCCCGCTCCGTCTCTGGTTCCTTTGGACGTTGGAGATTGTCAACAGGATAGTGCAGCGGTCGCGGGATACGTACTTCGATCCATTCTTCAGGCGAGTCCGGGTGTTCTCCCAGTTCACCCCACAGCAGAATCGTGCGTTCACGAAAGCCATCTACGTCTGGTGCTGTACGCTTCCAGCCCTCATCGGGGGAAAACACATTAGAATCCTCGGTTAGCACATCCACACGGTAGTGATCGTCGATCTTTTGCCAGCGCACCTCCCGCTTGGGGCCAAAGGCACGACCATGCTGCCAACTCTCTGGCAATCCGGAATCGCATCTGACAATTTGCGCCTCGTCGAGGCGGGAGACGTAGGCCCATTTGGGGCCAGAACGCAGCAGGTCTCGGAGCGCGTCCAGGCTCACATTTCGGTGAGTGTAGATGGCAATGGATTTATCGTTCGGCATCATTCACTTTCCTCCCGGTGGTGGTTGCGGGCGGCCTGCCAGCGCGCAATCATATCTCCAGGCAGGTCAATGGCGTGGAAGAAGGCCGAGATCAAGCCAGTGCGCCGTTCAGTTGACCACGTCGTGGTCGGCGTATCGCCGCCTATGGCTCGATTCCCCAGCACCTCGAGCGCATTACCCGGTGTGATTTCTTCGACAGCGTCCCATTCCACGTTCAGCACGACGTCCCCCAATCCACGCGAGCGCGCCCCGCCCAATAAGATTTGTCCGTTGTTGATACCCTCCAGGGTCAAAAGGAGCAAACCCAGTTCGGCGTCACTCGCGCCGTCCACCACCAGGTTAAAGTCGAAACTCGTCTCCTCCGGCACCAGCTCGAAGGTGTACCGTTTCTGACTCTGCGCCGTTCCCTTGTCACGATTAATGCTCACACCGTCACGATGTCCAAAACGCTCAAACCAGGTATCCTCCCGCACCGGCAGATCCTTGACCAACATCTGTGAAGCCAACCACGGTGCGCCAAATAGCCGGCAGCCCCAACAACTCTTTTCCCACAGCTTGTCATCGGCGTCTTTCTCTTGTTTGAGGGCCGCCACCTTGTCGTTAAAGAGACAGGGTTTCGTCAGTGGATAGCAACTGAGCTGCGGTTTCCCGTTCGACTGCACTATCGGTTCCAGAGTTCGCAGCAGTGACTCGGCATACGCCCGCAACGCGCCTTTGAGGCTGCTGCCGGGAATCACCGGCCGGTCTAGCGTGTCCTTCACCACCGGGAGATCGTCACCCAGTGCGTCATAAGAGCGCCCGGCGCCGATGCGCAGCGCGGTGCAGGTCACGAGTTCACCGTGCAGACGTACCTGTCGGGTCAGCGTGTGAAAACCATTGCGCCTGTTTTTCATAGTGACGTCACCTCCTCCCTCTCGTGCTCTTTGAGCCGCCAGGCGAAGCAACGGCGCAGCGCAGCCAGAAACCGCCGACTCAGTTCAACCCAGGCCCGCCGTTCTTCCTCGTCTGTAGCCACCGCCGACGCGCCCCGCACCCGCTCCGCCGCGCACTGGGCGGCGTTGTGCGCGTTCGCGCGAACGTTGCCCTCCAGTTCCGCAATGATCTGCGCTCCCACGTTGGCGTACTGCCAGCCCTGGCCCTTTTTCGAGCGGGCGATCTGGTAGCGCAGATAGTTGATCAGCGCCGGAACCGACTCGGTCTCCTCGGCTGCCGCCACTAGTTGAGTGAATTGGTGAGGCGACAGGTCCGCTTCCTGCTGTTCTGGCCCGGCGCCCAGTGGAAGTTCCATCTTGAACAGGCCCAAGTCCTCCAAAATCCAGCCGGTGATGGTTTCCTCGTCCCGTTCCATTTCCCGTTTTAGCGCCAGTGTATAATGCCAATCGCTCATCGCGCTGCCTCCTTCTCCGCCGTCCACAGGTGAAATGGCGCACAAGGCAACACGGCCCCGTATCCCCGCTCGCGCAGGTGGCCGACCCCCTCGGCCCGCAGAGTCTCCAGTTCCCGACTCAGGCCTTCCAGGTTAACGCCGGACGGCGCTTTATACAAAAAGATGCTGCCCTCCTTGACTGCCAGCGCGGTGGGGTGCGGCAACCGGGCAGCGTTCCACCAACCACCCACCACCTCCGAAGCGACAAAGCGGCGCACCAGGTTGACCTCGAATGAGAGATTCAGGCCTTCCGGTTCCAACGTCGCCGCGACGCCACCCCCAAAGACCGCCGGAGAAAGCAAGTCCAGGGTAAAGTAAACCCCATCCGGTGGTGGAACTGCCTCACCGGCAAGGCGGGCGTACAAAGCTCGCTCTTTTTGAATCAGTTCATTCAGCGCCTTGATCCGCGCCAGAGTGCCATCATTTGATTCCTGTGGCAAGGGGTCAACCATCACCCGGCCGCGACCGCGGGTGATGCCCCGCCCCAACCGTTTTATTGTGCTCAGCGCCCCCCGCACCCGCTCAACCTGGTCAGGTTCCACCCACACCTGCCCCCGCAACAGCGTGCCGGGTTCCATCGTCTCGACGGTGAACAGCATCCCGTCCTCCGCCACGCTTCGCGCGCGGTTGATGGCGGTGTGCGTGTGACGCACCAGGCGCACGTCACTGGCAACGCCGGGGTGTCCCTCATCCTCGTCCCAGGTATATACACCCGCTACCGGCTCCACGCTCCCCCAGCAGTGCGGGCAGAGTGGTTTCTCGATAAAGGGTACTGAACCAGAGCCCAGTTGTTCCTCGAAGACAACCTGGCTGACCAAAACATCAAAGGCACCGTGGTAACGCTCTCGTTCTGCCTGGGGGGTATCGAGTTTGGGAAATCCACCGTGCGCCTTGCATTGACGGGCGGTCAGGGGAAAGGGATAGCCCCATTTCAGCGCAGTTGCAGGGTAGGCCGGTTCGAAGCGGATCGCCTCCGCTCCCTCAAAGAGCCGGTTGAACTCACTCCCCGGCCCTGGCTTTAAGCTGTATTGATTGATGAACACCTCGGCCAGCGCGCCTCGGAGCGCCGAGCCGGGGATGTGACGTTGGGTGAACATGTACTCCCCCACGCCCAGAGGGGCTTGACCTACGTGAAGAGCTGACTCGATCTCGATCTCAAAGGGTATGCCTATCTTTGCCATGCTGCCCTCCCTCGCGCCCGAGCGTCTGCGGTGATTGGAAGCCACTCTCCGTTGCTCTGTAGCTCGGTCTGCGCCCGGATGGTACACCAGCCCAGGCCGCCGGTCTTGGCGCGTCCCAACGCGGTGATGGCCCCCAGCCCGGCCTCTACCAATATCAATTCCTGCAGGCTGAGTCTGGCTTCCCAAACACCAGAAAAGATCAGCGGAATCCCTGGCAAAAAGAGTTCGGTGGTAAAGAGACGTGCATCTTCCGCTACCCGTCGCCGACGTGAGATGCTGACGTTGTAGCGCACCGCCGATGGCGGCGCAGTGTCGCCCAGTTCCGGCGGGCGTTTGAGCGTCAGATCTGCCGGATAGACGCTTCCCGCCACCCAGGGAGAGCCCCAGATTTGGCATACGGGGCAGACGTCCTGATCCCCACCCCGGCACATCTCGCGCGGGTTCGGCCCGGTGCAGACCGGATGACCCAACGCACGGGCCAGCCGCTCGCATTCGTGGCGCAACCGTCCTTTGAGCGACGATGCCGGGATAAAGGGCCACCCATCACTGTCTCGGCGAAATGGGCGGTCCACAAAGATCGGCGCGCCGTAACCACCGATGTTGACCGGCGTTTCAAAAGTTATTGTGAGCGCCATCCGCATTGGCATACGGAGATCGGCAGGTATGTCGGCTGTAGCAGTCACGCTGTCACCTCCTCAGATTCGGCAAAGTCGTACAACTCGGCTACGTCGCGCAGCGTGGTGCTGAACGTATAGGTCGCTCCAGGGAGTGCTTTGTACCACGGCAGCGGGTCTCGCTTCTCCTGGGCCTCAATAATTGCCTCCACCTTTGCCAGTGCGTCTCGGTGTTTCTTGTTCTTGATGCGGCTGCGTTGGTAGAGATAAAAGAGCGTCGCTCGCCGGCGGCCGCGCTCCAACGCTCCGGCCAACGGGTACAATTGTGAGACGGGAAAGTTGGCGTCGTTCAACGCATCCAGCGCGCCCAGCAGGTTGTTCAATTCGGGGATCGTATAGGGACGGTGGTAGAGATGCAGCGGCTTGTCATCGGGTTTGCCCAGTGGCCGAATGCTATAGGGAGGTCGCGCGCGCATACTCATAATATCGCTGCCATAGATGGCGGTGGAGGTGAAAATCTGGAAATCCACCGCGGCGAACTCGGTCTCTTTGGCGCGGGGCTTGGCCCCCTTTTTCAGCAACTCGCGGGCAAAGTCACGCATCAGGCGCACCGGCATGTGCTGTGGCGCGATCACCAGGCCGGCGGAGAGGGTCAGCGGGCGATCTTTGCCCTTGATTCCTTCTTTCTCCAGATACTCGGTGAACTTTACGGCCATATCCCGCGCCACCCGGAGGGCCACGTGCGCGGGGACGACGAGCATCACGTCGTCGCCACCCACGGTGATGATCTCAAAGGGCTGGGTGGCCCGTTTACGCTGTTCTGTCGTTTCCTCGGCGGACATTGGGTTATCCAGGATTTGGATCGCCAGGTTGTTGGCCAGGGCAAAGGTCACGGCGTACCAGGTTGCGTCCCTCAAGTGCTGGCTCATTTTTCGGTAGTCGTCCCGGGTGCAGCAGCTTTCCACGAATGATCCGACCCCATCACCGTCGGCGTAGATGAAGGCCACGTAGCCGCTTTTGTTCCGATTGCGAGGGTTGCAGGCCAAACCGATCACGCCGATGTCGAGCGGCACTGTTCCTTGTTCCGCTATGGCAAAGTATTTTTCTGCCAATTGGGGGTGATATTCCCTTAATTTTCGGTCAAACTCGTCTCGCCAGGGGAACCGCTCACTGTGCAGACTTTTCTGTCTACACTCCGCACAGAGGGACATCGGTTCCCCGTAGTGGGGGTAAACGGCAGCCGCCGGACGGATGCGGCAGGATTGGCAGCGTCTGGCGTGCGGCGGCGCTTCCACAAAGGGCGCGTACCGTTTCTCCTGCTTGCGTCGTCGCAGGCGCACGCCCAGGAGCCGCACCCACTCACCGAAGTTGTGGGCCACTGCGTATCGTTCGGCGTCCAACGCATCGGGCCACTGTTCTTTCAAATCTTCTGGTGTGTAACCGTACTGGGTAAAGATACGCCACCGTTGGTACTCGGTAAGACCGGCCAGGGCGCGGTTGATGGCCTCCAGCGAGAGCAGGCCGGTGTAGCCATCTTCCGCGTTGTCGGGCACCGGCTGGATGACGCAGGTGATGGTCGTCACGCCGGTCTTCTCCGGGTAGAGCGACTCCAACGCCCGTTGGATTTCGGGGGCCTTGTCGGCGTCCACTTTGTACAGCAGCCCGCCCCCGGCAGCATAGATTTCCTCCGCCGTTTCATCCAATTTCCGAATGCGGGCTGGGGCATCTCGCTCATTCAGTTCACTGAGTATGACGCTGGCGCCTCGAATCTCCGGCAGCCGGGCCGACTCGAAGACGTAATCCTGCGTGCGGTCGGTGTCGGCGGCCAGGAGGGCGTACCGTTTGGTTGTCGTCATATCTGTCTCCTATCTCACTCCGGCTGTACGTCGCGGGCCTGGGGGCCTTTTTTGCCCTGAGCGACCAGGTAGCTGACCCGTTGGCCTGAGCGTAGTGATCCCGCAACTATATCCCGCTGGTTCACGTACACGTCCCGCCCGCCACTGTCTGGCTGAATGAACCCAAACCCGCTATCCTGCTTAAAGAACTTGACCGTGCCGGTCTGACGGTTGCCCACGGTGGACGGGCGGGCCGCCTGCCGCTGGGCAGGTCTGGGCGGCCTGGCTTGCTGACCCAGTTTACCCTCTACCGCATAGTAGCGCATCAAGCGCGCTGCCCAGCCCAGAATTTGAGCCATGGCCTTGGGATCGTCCTCGTATGGCTTGAGATGCTGGCGACAGACGTCGCGGATGGCACGGTAATAGTCCAACGTGCGTCCGCTGCGGACTACAGACCGGCCTTCGGCAATAATCGTATCGAGGTATTCAAAGAAGAGTGAGCCGTCGCGTTTATCGCGTGCAAGGTCACGCACGAAGCCAACGCACTTGGATAGTTCATTGGCGTCAGTTTTTTGTCTATCCAGGAATTGCGCAATCTCGTAAGCTGGGGTGAAAAAAACGTTTTCCATAAGCACTCCATCAGATTATCTCATCAGCAAGAACTAGAAATGGTTCGAACATTCCAGACTTGGCAGGATGGGGGCAAAAGTAAAAGCGATGTGGCTGAATAAATTGCTCTCCTCCCAAAAACATCATACGGATGTCGCGGCGAGAATATGAGCCATCAGTTTTCAAGTGCTTTTCATGAACAAAGAAAGCCACACGACGTCGGAAGCCATCCTGTCCAATCGCTATCGGAACAATCATATCTGGACAAAGGTTGGGGTCAAGAATGTGTTGAATAATCTCTGCCGCTGCCGCAAAGGATCTCTTGACCATCTCGCTACCTGCATATCGCCATTCTTGCTCATTTGAATGAGCATAGAAATGTCTGTAGAAATCTATATTCGTCTTGTAGTAGTTCAGAATTGATACTGATATAGATCCGACAGTATCGGCCTTGCTGTTGTCATACTTTTCCAACACGTCCTGCCACTTGATGCTCCACCGTGATGGAACCTGAGCCAGGTCAATCTCAATCTTGCCTTTCAAGAAGCCTTCAAATGGAGTAGGGCGACCGAAATGCCATTGGCAGAGAATACGCTCATCCCCGAAAACATGATGTTCTTGGTCCTCGGCGAGTTCTCGGAACTTCCTTTGGATATTCTGCATCTTATCTAATCGTATGTTGGGTCCACGTGCTTTCGAAGCTTCTGAAAACGCTGCTGCTACTTCTCCTGATTCACCAAAGAGGGCACCACAATACCTTGTGACAATTTTAGCCAGTGTCTCAACCTCTCCCCATCCTTTATCAGCTAGATCCTTGAAGCTATTGTAATCATCGTCACTTAAATCGTCTAACTCTCGTCGCGTTCGAATCAAGAACTCTTCTTGGCGTGCTCTTCCTCGGAACTGTTGCGGTGGTCGAATGATAGGCAGCTCCACAGTGCCTAACATCTTCTCGAAAGCATATGGAAGGTCAGAGCCCCTTGGACAATAGCTTGAATCTAAATGACCAGCGAGTTCATTTGCCAGTGCGGTTACTAGACGTCGATCACTAAGCAGATGTTTCAGACCTTCTCTCCAATCAGAAGAGCGAGCAAGAAAACTCAAAACACCAGTTTCTAAACCTACAAGGTCTGCGGCTTTGCGATAGTCCGAACCGCTTACTTCATTGAAGACCACAAAGGCTATTTCATCCCTGTCTATATCTTGGAGACTTGCAGAGTTAAGAACACGAGCGATCAATGTCTCCAGACCTGATGACTGTCTGCCACCAGACATAGTTCAACCTCAATAGTTTCCTTCAGGACACTGTTGGCTCATGTCGTATGTCCAGATTTCAGCCAGATCTCGGAGTTGATCAGCTAACAGCAGTGTGCTTGCCTCACTCAAGTACTTGTCGGTAGATTGAGTGACGCGCTTAATATCGTAATCTCCATATAGTGCGTGTGTATCTTCCCAAATCTGCAAACCATTCAATAAAACAACTGCTGAACCGTAACAAGCTGGCTTACCGCCACCCAGCTTGAGCACTAATTGTGATTCACCCAACCCCAGTGCCGTGAGCAGGACGCCTAACTCACCTGGGGACAGGTTCTCGAAGCGGATATCGAACTGCAATTGCGACTCTGGCAGCAACACTTCGACCGGTGTGTTGGCCTGGGTGATCGTCTTCCCATGCTTGTAGAACTTGCGCCCCTTGACATCATTACCGGCAAAATACGCCCGAGTACGTCCTCTAGGAGCGTACAGCGCTGGCATACGCGCAATGCCCAATTTACCGGTATCATCACCCAGCACTGCATCGCCAAAGCGAACGTGCCCCTCGAAACCCATAGCACCGAACATACGGCAGGCCAAACAGAGATTCTCCTTATCACGGCAGGGGGCCGTTCCCCTTGGCAATTGATCGGTACGGGCACGAGTGATTCGTACACATGAGCGTGTAATTGCCTCGACCACGCTGCGTACCACGCCCTTGAGCGTCGAGGCGGGGACGCACGGCTGTCCGTTGACGCGGGTCAGCTCCTTCACCAAGAGCGGATCTTGTCCACGTCTCATTTTGAAACGGCCCGAGGATACGTGCAGTGGCGTGGCAACGATCAGTGTTGCCTCCAAGCGACCACTAACCGTATCCGCGTGATACTGCTCGTGACCCTTTGGCGCTCGGCGGTCGTTGGGCGAAAGAGGCTCAATCTCGACAAATTCGTAGGGCCTGGGCGCTCGTGGCCCATAATCACGTCGTTCCATTACGCGCCTCCTTCCAGCCGGATGGCCGCCTTCCAGGCCGGGATACAGGTTTTCCACACATCCTCGACCTGCCCGCCCGTCGCCGTCAGTTCCCACTCACCCCAATCGTTCTCGTTCAGGGCCAGGCCGGGCAGTGCGTCGCTTACATCCTGGCTTGCCAAGTCGTAGCCAAAACTGAGTGGGAACTTGTAAGGGCCGTTGGGTTTTTCGAGGAGATAGCCGTATTCTTTGGCTTCGTTACCTAGCAGGCGGGCCACGCCGTCCAGCCTGCGCCGGTCTTCCGGCGGGCGCATGTAACGAACCGTCAGCGTGCCCCACTCCAGCGTCACGTGGCCCAGCCCGCGGCTCTTGCCAAAGCCGACCCCCACCCTACCCAACTTGAGATCGCGCAGGGCCAACGCCAGCAGGCCCAGTTGGGCGATGGTAAAGTTGCGAATGGCGATCCTGGTCTCGAACTCGCCCGCCGTGACTACCTCCATCTGGAACGGTCCCACGGCCACCGAGCCAAAGACGCGGTCAATGGCCACACCGTTGCGCTCCTCGGTGCGGACATCGTCCGGGTTGACCGGATAGGCATCTTTGGTGCGCACGCGCCCGGCCAGGACGGTGTTGCCGAACATCTGGCAGATAAAGCAGGAGCGCGAATGGACGTGTGTGCCGTCGTGTTCCTGCTTGAGGCTGTTTTGTCCCACGCACGATTCCTCTTTGACCACCGGGTTACAACTGCGCCCCTCGCTCACCGTGCGGGTGATGCGCTCGCAGTGGCTGCGGATGACCCCCTTGAGGCTGGGGCCGGGCAGGTAGACCATCCGCTCGCCGTTGTGCCAGGTGCGCACAAACTCCATATCGGGCCGGGTGGGGTCGGCACCGGTGTCGCCGGCTTTGATCAGGATCGGCCCTTCCGGCGCGATGGTGAAATCGAGTATCGCTTCGTTCAACAGTCGCTTATGCATGTTGCGCTCCTTTCCCGTTCAGTTTGGCGTGGAAGGCTTTTACCCAGGTCTTTGCTTTCTCATCGTCAACTTTTTCGCCGGCTTCCGCTCCGCCGATCAGATCTATCAGGGCTTGCGCGCCCTCGACAAGATGCACTTTGGGATCGTTCAGCCTGACCCAACCCAGGCCGCGACTGGTAAAGCCGCCCAGGGGGACGTCGCCGCGCTCTAGCACTCGCAATCCCAGCCACAACAGCCCGCGCTGCCAGTCTGTCAGGTTCTCGGCTGTGATGCGCAGTTCAAAGCGCGTGCCGGCCGGAACCACCTCGTAGTCGTAAGGCCCCTCGGCAACCGTGCCCTTGTCCCGGTCAATGGCCACGCCATCGCGCACGTCGAACTGTCCCATCCACTGTGTAGGATCAACCGGCAAATCTCGGACCAGCACATGAGAGGCCAACCAGGAAGAGCCAAATGTTTGGCAAACCAGGCAGGACTCGTTGGCTACAGCCTGCGCCAGACCGGCGTCGTCGCCTTTGTATGTCCCTTTGAGATCCCGCATCCGTGTAGCGTCGAGGCACAAGTCAGCCTCTTTGTCGCTGGTGGGATCGCAGGCGAAACCCCGCATATCAGCATTTTGCGGTGCTCGGCCGCGCACCAGGCTCTCCAGGTGGCTGCGCAATGCCCCCTTGAAACTGCTGCCAGGGATGAACGGGCGACCGCGAGCATCACGGATGACGGGTAGTTCAGTGCCGGTGACTGCGGAGATGCGGCCGGTACCGACGCGCAATGCACTATCCGCCACGAGGCAGCCCTCGACCGTCAGACGGCTTTGGAAAGTGTCGAACATTTTACGCCTCCTTTCCCGCCTGGCGCAGGTCGTCCCACTTTTTGGTCTCACGACCGTAGTAGAAAGCCCGGTTCAGGTAGCCCAGGTAGTGCCGCATCAGATCGTATCTTACATCATCGGTTTTCTCGGACGGAATTTCGCCCACCCGCTCCTGCACTGCCTCTGCCTGCCGGGTGATGACACCGTCGGGAGACTCGATCCGCTTGATGACGCGCAAACCAAAGCCATTGTGCCGCCAGGCGGGTCCGGTCTGGCTGCGCCCCAGTTGGTAGCGGATAAAGTTGGCTACCACGGCCAGGCTGTGGCTTTCCTCTGCCACATTGAGCACGTTACGGATCTGGTTCTTTTCCATTCCTGACCCTTCAAGCAAAGCAGCGTCGGCGTTGGCTGCACGCACGACGTCGTCCATACAACGCTGCATAGCAGCCTGCAGGGCCAACTCCAAGTGGGTAGTAGACTGGTTCATCGGCAACTCCTTCACGGTCACAAAGCGGTGGTTGTCTCATAAACGGCAAGACCGCAGCCCCAATCCCACAGGGGAAAAGGCTGCGGTCTTGCACCCAACGCGCATACACACTCTGGTCATTTTCTGCTCAACGATGTTTGACAGAGAATCTCGCATTGGCGCATCCAAGAGAAGTTGTATCCAAACCTTGCTTTCATCGGGCATATAATACAACAAAACCCGCTGGCGACATTGACGCCAGCGGGCAAGTGTGGTATACTCCCCGACCGCCAGGGTGCTCCTATCGCCTTGGCCACCGCCTCGGACTTAGAGTCACGAGGCATTTTTTATTGCTTCTCACGATAAGTATACTCAGGTTGTGATTTTATGCAAATTTGTGTTGGGGCGGGTTCGCAAAATGTGAAATAC
>Ga0209614_1002253_pt1 | contig 13000 bp, 9 predicted proteins | sample BlaSprsedimmetaG_FD_185484 | JGI IMG/M metagenome (GOLD analysis project Ga0209614, IMG submission 185484) | Hot spring sediment bacterial and archeal communities from California, USA to study Microbial Dark Matter (Phase II) - Blank Spring... ... | reverse complement strand
CAAAAAGAGCATACGGTTTTCGAAGCTATGATCTTTTGGAACTTGCACTATATCAGACCCTTGGCGATCTTCCAGAACCAAAAAGCACCCACAAATTCTGCTGAGGAACCGTAAAATATTTACATTTACATTCCGTTTTTCGTTCTTATATCATGATATGAGGCTCTTGCAAAACTGTTTGTCATCCCCGAATGCTTCTATCGGGAATATGGTTTTTCAAGCAGTTAGAACCAGATTCCCGCTCAGAATCGTTGCGGGAACGACAGAATGGGGGCTTTTGCAAAAGGCTCATATGTAAGTTTTTTAACTTTGCGTACTTCGCGCCCTCTGCGGTAAGGACTTAAAGGAGAGTTCGTGTCCACCGTCAAGCAACCCCATTTTAAGTCCAGCCTGGCCCGCCGGCTTACGCTTTACATCGTGGGTTCTGCCGTATTTATCGCTCTCGTCGTCGCCTCCTCACTCATTTACCTTCAGACGCAAACCCTTTATGATAATCAATGTCAATCTATGGCTGCCATTAACCAGCGAATAGCCGAGGTAGTCCGGGAAGTGTTCAGAGACAGTCAGTCCCTTCTCTACATGGCAGTACAGGATGACTGCTTCCAGGAGATGAATATACAGCGCATAAAAAACTATTTTACCCGTGCCATGCAACGCTTCCCGGACTTTGTCTGCTTTTGTCTCCTGGATAAAAACGGCCACGAAATCCTTCGCGCCGGGTCCTGCCCTCATTCCTACCCGTTGGGAGAAGGCCTGCTTGAGAAACAGGTCATTATTGCCCTACAAAACGGGGGCACCGAATCCTATATCGGTCCGGTCTTTGTTAAACAAAACCGGCCCATGACTAATATCGCAGCCACCATCCATAATGATAAGGGGCCGATAGGAATAATTTATACCACCCTGGACATAACCAAATATTCCACCCTCCTGTCCAGAGTAAGGATAGGCAATGGAGGCTATGCCTATATGGTGGATAACAAGGGCTATGTTATAGCCCACACAGACTTTAGGCATGTATTAAAAAGTGAGAAATGGTCTGACGTCACTCCCGTAAAACATATAATGTCCGGTATAGAACATGCTCACAACTTCGGATCAGACCGATACCGGGCCTGGAACGGTAGAGAAGTAATAGGTGTCCATGCCCAGATCCAACCTATGGGCTGGGGAGTAATAGTCGAACAGCCCCTGGCCAGCGTCTATGCCCCCATAAAGAGAACAATCATCAAGACAATATTATGGCTGCTGGCGGCTATCGGCGTACTGATAGCCCTCACACTCTATCTCTCCCGGCGCATAACCAGGCCTATCCTTACGCTCAAGGAAGGTACACAGAAATTCGCCAACGGCAACTGGGAGGTATTTTTTGACTTTAAGACCGGAGACGAGATCCAGGCCCTTGGTGAGGCATTTAACTCCATGGCCGCAAATCTGAAAAATCTCTATGGTAAACTGCATCAGGAGATAAAACGGGTCTCCCTCTCCAGAGAGGCCCTCTGTGCATCAGAGGAAAAATACCGCGGCATCTTTGAAAATGCGGCCGAGGGTATCTCCCGCAGCACACTGGATGGAACGTTTATTGTGGCCAATCCGGCCCTGGTAGCTATGCTGGATTACGAATCCGTGGAGGAACTTTTGGCGCTCAATATCCCGAAAGATATTTACGCATCAGCATCCGACAGAGATCGTTATTTGCAAAACTTGATTAAGGACGGGTCTGTAAAAAACTTTGAAACAACTTTTAAGAAGAAGGACGGGACTATAATATGGGTCAGCCTGAACGCCCACGCCCTAAAAAACGAAACCGGCCGAATAATCGGTGCGGAGGCTATCGTAAGCGATATCACCAAGCGCAAAAAGGCCGAAGAGGCACGATACGAGCTGGAAGAATTTAACACGCGGCTCGTGCACGCCATCCCCTCTTTTATATGCGTTATGGAACCGGACTTCAGACTCTCCTTTGTCAGCGATCACGCTGAGCAATTCTTCAATCGGCCTGTAGAGGAAATGCTTGGGAAATGGGGCCTTTGCCATTTTGGATGCATTTACCGGAAAGGCCAGGAATGTGGCGACAGGCCGGACTGCTGGCGTTGCCAGGCACACCCCGCATGTCGCAATTGCCCGCTCCGACTGGCATTAATTGCCCTCTTCACCCGTGGAGAAGAGACCGTACGTAAGGAAATGTCTTTAAAAAAGGAGGTAAATGGCGAGGAGGCAGAAAAAACTATTCTTTTTACCGTCTTATCCCTCCAGCGGGGAGAAAAAGAGATGGCCCTCCTTATTATGGACGACATAACCCGGTATAAGAAGTTAGAAACCCAGTTCTTTCAGGCCCAGAAGATGGAATCTATAGGCCTGCTCGCGGGAGGCGTAGCCCATGATTTTAATAACCTGCTCACCAGCATAACCGGATATGCATCTCTCCTCTTGAATAAACTGGATAAAGACAGGCCTGAATATACTTACGTCGCAAACATTGATCAGGCCGGAGGGCGGGCGGCTGAACTTATCCAGCAGCTCCTGACCTTTGGCCGCAAGGTGCCCACCAACCCGAAACCTTTTCAATTAAACTCGCTGATAGAGGAGACCCGAAACCTGCTTTTACGTACCATACCTAAAAATATAGCTATCGAGAGTTATCTTGATCCCGGCCTTTCCATCACAGAGGCCGACCCGGTGCAGATCCAGCAGGTGGTCATGAACATCTGTATCAATGCCCGTGATGCCATGCCCAATGGCGGCAAACTAATTATTGAAACCACCAATGCCATCCTGGATGAGACCTATTGCAACAAGTACCACGGTGTTCTCCCCGGACGCTATGTCTGTTTAGCTATCTCGGACACCGGCATCGGGATGTCCATGGAGGTCACAGGGCGCATCTTTGAGCCGTTCTTTACTACCAAAGGGCTGGGTAAGGGGACGGGCTTAGGGCTGTCGGTGGCTTACGCCATCGTTAAAAATCACCGGGGATTCATAAATGTCTATAGCGAAGTCGGCCGCGGCACCATGTTTAAGATATATCTGCCGGCCGGTGGAGAGACGAGGCAGGAAATGGAAGAAAAAATTAAAAACCTGCCTACCGGGGATGAAACCATCCTTGTCATTGACGACGAATCTTCGGTGCTCAGCGTAGCCCAAAACATCCTGGAAGACTTTGGCTACACAGTGATGCCTGTACCAGACCCACGGGAAGCCCTGACTATGTATCAGAAACAACAGCAAAAAATTGATCTGGTCATCCTCGACCTGATCATGCCCCAGATGGGCGGGATAGAATGCCTGGATGAATTATTGAAGATCAACCCCGGAGTCAAAGTAATATTGACCAGCGGCTACAGCGCAAACGGCCAGGGGAAAGAGGCTATGCGCCCTGAACTTAAGGGCTTTATCAGAAAACCGTTTCAGATATCTGATTTGCTCACCGCGGTGCGAAAAGCCCTCGATGCCTAAGAAGGCAATTTCTCACGCAAAGGCGCAAAGACCGCGAAGACAAGATATTTTTATCAAAGAAAAAACTTTGCGTCCTTGGCGGCTTTGCGTGATATTTTGAACTTTTTACGAAGCCGTCAAATTTGAGATTTGAGATTCTTTACATAGGTTGCACCTTTTTCCAGGCACTTAATATTTACCGGTAGTAGATCCCGATACTTTTTCTGTATAACCTCTGACAGCGCATCTGTGAGGCTCTGTAAGCGCACAACCCCGGTCTTTGTTATCAATGCCCCCAGGGCCGCCATGTTTCCCAGGCGATCATCCCCGGCCTCCCGGGCCAAGTCATTAGCCGGGACAAACAACAGGTTGATACCCTTATAGATAACCTCCGCAGGGTCAACAAGAGAAGAGTTGACCACCAGCAAACCGCCGCGCAGGAGGCGCGGGCCGAATTTATATAGAGAGGGCCTGTTCATGACGATGGCGGTATGCGGGTGATAAATGACCGGAGAACCGATTTCCTCATCTGCCACAACCACGGTGCAATTAGCCGCCCCTCCCCGCATCTCCGGCCCATAGGCAGGCATATAGGTCACATTTTTCCCTTCAAGCATAGCGGCATGGGCCAGAAGGTTGCCCATAAACAGTATGCCCTGCCCGCCGAATCCGGATATGATCACGTCAAAGTACATTATCTTCTCTATTTTGGACGCAGATGAACGTCCGCCTCAGGCGGATCTAGATTTTAAATATAGAAAATAATTTTCTGCGGGTATCAGCGAAAATCTGCGTCCTAATTTAATTCTTATAAGTCTCCTTTAAAAATCCCCAGAGGAAACTCCGGAATCAGCGCCTCACTTACATGGCGATTGGCCTCGCACGGGGTCATCTTCCAGTTGGTCGGACAGGCAGACAGGAATTCGACAAAGGCATAGCCCTTCCCTTCCACCTGTATGCGGAAAGCCTGTTGAACCGCCTTCTTGGCCTGGAAAATACTTTTGGAATTGTTAACGGCCACTCTGGCCACAAAGGCCGGAGGCTTCAGCGCCGCAATCATCTCGGCCATCTTAAGGGGGGCCCCTTCACCAATCACCCGGCGGCCTAAAGGCGTCGTCGTAGTCTTCTGGCCGGGCAAGGTGGTAGGGGCCATCTGTCCCCCGGTCATCCCATAGATAGTGTTATTGATAAAAAATACCGCCAACTGTTCTCCCCGGTTAGCGGCATGGATAGTCTCTGCCAGACCAATGGCGGCCAGGTCCCCATCGCCCTGGTAGGTAAAGACTATGCTTTCGGGCCGCGCCCTCTTTATACCGGTACCCACTGCCGGGGCCCGGCCATGGGGGGCCTCCAGCACATCAACGGCAAAATAATCATAAAGAAAGACCGAACAGCCGATAGAAGCCACGGCAACAACCCGTTCCTGAATGCCCAAAGCATCTATAGCCTCGGCGATCAGACGATGGGCTATGCCGTGATGGCACCCGGGGCAATAATGAAAAGGGACGTCATAAAGGCTTTTTGGTCTCTTAAATACCGGCTTCATCTTAAGGATTGCTGGCTAAATACCTTTTCTTAATTTCTCTGAAAAGCTCATTCGGGGTCGGGATATAACCCGGACATAGACAGGACTCCACAGTGGCGCCCGGCTTAACCGCCAGGCGCACGTCCTCAACCATCTGGCCGGTATTTAATTCACAAACCAGGAACCGGTTCACCCGGTTCGAGATAGCGGCGAGCGCCTGCGAAGGAAACGGGAAAAGGCTTATGGGACGAAACATCCCGACCCGCATCCCTTTCGTGCGGGCCATCTGTATGGAGGTCTTGAGAATTCTGGCTGCGCACCCAAAGGCCACGACTATGGCCTCGGCATCCTCTGTAAGGTACATTTCGTAACGAATTTCCTTCTCCATGCGTCTGTATTTCCTGAAAAGTTTCCAGTTGCGCGCCGTGAGTTCACCTTCGTTTAGATAAAGACTTTTCAGATACCGGGCCTTGCGTCCCTTTGCGCCGGTAAGCGCCCAGGGTTTCCTTATCTCCCGCCCCTTATAACCCCGGAGGTAAACAGGCTCTTTCATCTGTCCCAGGACTGCATCGCTTAAAACCAGAACCGGTGTCCGGTACCGGTCCGCAATATCAAAGGCCAGCATAGTCAGGTCATAACTCTCCTGCACAGAATGGGGCGCCAGGACAAAGGTGCGATAGTCGCCGTGGCCGCCGCCCCGGGTGGCCTGAAAATAGTCACCCTGGGAGGCGCTTATCCCGCCCAACCCCGGACCGCTACGACATACATTGACCACTACACACGGGATCTCTGACCCGGCCATATAGGAAATGGCCTCCTGCTTCAGAGATATGCCCGGGCTGGAAGAAGAGGTCATGGCCCTTGCCCCTGTGGCGGCAGCCCCCATCACCATACTGATAGCCGCTATCTCACTTTCCGCCTGAATGAACGTCCCGCCCACGGCAGGCATCCGGCCGGCCATGAATTCCGGGATTTCGTTCTGCGGGGTAATCGGGTAGCCGGCATAAAAACGACATCCGGCCGCAATAGCTCCCAGGGCAATGGCCTCATTCCCCTTAACCAGCTTCCGGTTATAAACCGCTTCTGTCTTCCGCATTTTTAACGCCAGACCTCTATCGCCATATCCGGACACATCTCCGCACACAGGCCGCAGCCATTGCATTTCCCGGGCGCGGCCAGAGAAATTACATAATATCCCTGTCTATTGATCTCCGTGCTGATCTCAAGGAGGTGTTTGGGGCAGGCCAGGGTGCAAAGGGCGCATCCTTTACACCGGTCTTTATACAGGACTAGTTTTGGCATCTTAAGGCGATCAGCTATCAGCTATGAGCTTTGAAGCTCCCCTCAGTCCGCCTTGGCGGACGGGGAATCTCCGTATGCAAGGTAAAATGCATCGTATTCGCTCGCTAATCCCGCTGCAAGCAGCGGGGAATGCGCTCGCTATGCATGTTCAATTGCCAGCCAGCCTTTCAGCAACAGCCAAAAGGCCTTCCAGATCGTCGGCCTGATAGATTTCGAAGCGATCATCCGCCGGCAAGGTCTTTTTCAATAAACCGGATAAAACCTTTTTAGGGCCGGTCTCAACGAAAATAGAGACACCCCCGGCCAGCATCTTTTGCATTATATCATACCAGAGTACGGGTGAACATATCTGCCGGGACATGATCTTACGGATCTCTCCCGGCTCTTCCGCAAAATCGGCGGTGACATTGAACAATACAGGGACAGAGGGATTATGGAACGTAATCACTTCCATAAATTCCCTGTAATCATTGACTGCATCTTTTAAAAGTGGACTATGCCAGGGCCCGCTGACCTTTAAGGGGATGGCCTTCCCGCCGGCGGCGCTCACCTTAGCCGACAATTTATTTAACGCCTCTTTCTGTCCCGTAAGCACGATCTGCTCATGTGTATTGTGGTTGGCAATAGAAACCACGCCCACGCCTGTTCCCCGGACATCTTCAACCAATCCTTTTATGACATCTATATCCAAGCCAATAGCCGCTATCATGCCCCCGGGATTCTTTTCCGCCTCCTGCTGCATTAGTCTGCCCCTCTCCGCTACCAGGCGAAAGGCATCCGCCAGACCTATAACCCCTGCGGCATAGAGCGCCGAATATTCTCCAAGGCTATGTCCGGCCACCAGATCCGGGGCCAGTCCATTTTCCTGTAACACAGCCAGGCAGGACAGATTAACGGCGGTAATGGCCGGCTGGACGTTGACCGTCTCCGTCAATCTTTCTAAGGGGCCGTCAAAACAGAGAGAGGCCAGATCAAGGCCGCTAATGGCAGAGGCTGTGTCAAAAATCTTCTTTACCTCTGACCTTTTCAGATAAAGATCCTTCCCCATGCCCACGTACTGAGACCCCTGGCCGGGGAATAAAAAAGCCACTCTTTTCACAAAATCAAATCCCTTTCCAATTCAGGTCTGCAAATAAAAATTTTCCTTCTCTAATCTGCTTCTGCTTCCTCTTCCTCTTCTTCCTCCTCCATCTCCTCCTGCTGCACATATTCCCTGTACTCGTCCGCACTCATAAGCTCATTATATTCCTTAAGGGAAGGGACCTTTATACGTATAAGCCAGCCTTCTTCATAAGGGTCATCATTGACTACCTCCGGGGAATCGATGCGCTCTTCATTAATTTCGATTACCTCTCCGCTCAAAGGAGCATACAAATCGGAAACAGATTCAGAAGATTCTATACTGCCGAACGGCTCATCGTTAATGACCTCTTCCCCTTCCTCCGGCAATTCAATATAAACAACATCACCAAATTTCTTCTGCGCATAATCAGTAATGCCTATGGTAATCTTTTTATTCCCATCATGTCTGGCCCATAGATGTTCTTCAGTATATTTGAGATCTTCCAGAATAAGCATACGCACCTCCCACCAGGCATAAAAATCAATAACAGCGGGCTTAAGTCCTCCGCCCCCAAAATTCGGGCCTAATAATAATGAAGTTTGCCCCTTTTGCAAGATTTTTTTTATTAAGTGCCCCCTTGCTTTGCGCCTTGTTTCCTCAGAAAATAAAAGAAACCCGCCAGCGCAGCAACAGCCGAAAGTAAGCTTATAAATTGACTGGTAGAGAGGAGATCTCCCCATACCGCCCCACGGGGGTCGCCACGGTAACTTTCGATAATAAATCGCGCCACAGCGTATAGAAAAAAGAATGTCCACATCATCTGGCCTTCAAACCGCTTCGCCCGGCGTGTAAGCATAAGAATGGCAAAAATAATAAGCGCCGCGCCGGCCTCATAAAGCTGGGTAGGATGGAGGGGAATATAAAGCGGCGCCAGTGAATCCGGATTGGTAAACGTAACCGCCCACGGGACATCGGCAGGCCGGCCATAGCAGCAACCGGCAGAAAAACATCCGAGGCGGCCAAAGGCCAGGCCAAGGGCCAGGGGCGGGGCCAGGATATCCATGGTTGTCCAGGGCGGCAGCCTGTTATGCCTTATATAAAAAATCGTGACTGCCATCGCCAGGATAACCCCGCCGTAAAAGACCAGGCCGCCTTTCCAGATCTTAAATATCTCGAGGGGAGACGTTATAAGGCCCGGGGCCTCTGCTATGACATAGAGAAGCCTCGAACCGATGATCGCCGAAATTATGATCCAGAAAAAAAGGTTGGAAATCTTCTCGGTATCCAGGGCCGCGCGCCTGGCCTCCCGGACGGCAAGGGCCATGCCTGCCATAAACCCCATGGCCACAAACAGACCATAGGTGTGGATAGTAAGCCCGCCTATGCGAAAGAGTATCGGATGCATATTACTCCTTGTGTCTATAAAGCGTAAGGGCCAGATACAGCACGCCGCAGCTTATGGCGGCATCAGCCACATTAAAAGCCGGCCAGTGGCAGCCGCCGATATAAAAATCGAAAAAGTCGATCACCTTGCCCAGGCGCACCCGGTCTGCCATATTTCCGATGGCGCCGCCCAGTATCATCCCCATAGCGATGGCCGCTCCCCGGCCCTTTGACCTGAAGTGTCCAAAGAGATAAAAAATAAACCCTACGGCTAACAGTGTTACCGAAAGAAAAAATAACCGTTTCCAGGTATCCGGCTCTCCGCTCATCAGCCCAAAAGCCACGCCGGAATTCGTTATATATGTCAGGTTAAAAAAACCCGGGATGACGGCCCGGCTCTCATACAGGCCAAAATGGTATTGTATATGTCCCTTGGTCAATTGATCCAGGGCGAAAACACCAAAAGCCACGCCCAGGAATAAATACCACAGTCTCCTCTGCGAGAGGTCGCTCGCCGGCTTTAAAGATTTTTTTTCTGTTTCTGATAGAGTATCCATACTACTTTTATTATCCTTTACTCCCACCTGCCGTAACCACCTCCCGGCATCGGGCACAAATAGTCAGGTGGTCTGTAAAAGTACCCACGCTCTCAGAGACCGTCCAGCAGCGTTCACACTTGGTTCCTTTAGCCGGAGATACAACAATGGAAAGCCCGCTTATCCCTTCAGCCAGGTAGGCATCGGCCGGTGCCACCCCTTCAGCAACCTCGAATTGCGATACGATCAGTATGGTGCGTAACTGCTCTGCATTTTCACTCAAGAACGGGTAATCCTCAGGGGCAGGATAAAACCTGACCGCCGCACTGAGGGTATGTCCGATCACCTTCTCTTTGCGGGCCACCTCCAGGGCCCTGGTCGCCCCGGCCCGGACGGTGAGCAGCCTCTCCCATTTGGCGGCGAGCGCCGCATCCTTAAACTCCGGCGGGAGGGATGAGAAGCCGGCCAGATGGACACTCTCTTCACGGCTGGCCGCTTCAGGCATATACTGCCATATCTCCTCAGCGGTAAACGAAAGAATAGGGGCCGTCAGACGCACCAGGGTATCCAGGATGTAAAACATGGCGGTCTGGGCCGAGCGCCGGTCATGCGACTCCTTACCGCTGGTGTAGAGTCTGTCTTTAAGGACATCCAGGTAAAAGGCACTCAAATCCACGGCGCAAAACTGGTAGAGGGTGTGATAAACGGTATGCAGTTCAAATTCCTCGTAGGCCAAACGTACCTTCTCTGTCATCTGCGCAAGTTGATGCAGCGCAAAACGGTCTATCTCCATCATCTCACTATAAGAAACTATGTCTTTCTCCGGTGAAAAGTCGTACAGGTTGCCCAGTATGTAGCGCGCCGTGTTTCTGATCTTCCGGTAGGCCTCGGTCAAACGCTGCAAAATCTCCGGAGAAATCTTGATATCATCACGATAATCTTCGGCCGATACCCAGAGGCGCAGGATCTCCGCCCCATGCTTCTTTATGACCTCCTCCGGGGCAATAACATTGCCCAGGGATTTGGACATCTTCTTTCCTTCGCCATCGACTACAAAGCCATGGGTCAGCACCGAGCGATAAGGGGCCTGTCCCCGGGTGCCCACCGCCGCCAGTAGCGAGCTGTGGAACCAGCCGCGGTGCTGGTCGCTCCCCTCCAGGTACAAATCAGCCGGGAAGGACAGTTCTTTCCGGCCTTCCAGGACGGCAGCAAAACTGATCCCGGAATCAAACCAGACATCCAGGATATCCATCTCTTTTATAAACTCCGTACCCTGGCATTTAGGACAAAAAGTTCCCTCCGGTATAAACCCCTCAGGCCCGAGTTCAAACCACGTATCCGCCCCGCCTTCGCGGAATTTATTAACCACTTTTTCCATGATCTCTGCATTCATCACCACTTCGCCGCAGCCGCGGCAATAAAAAATGGTCAGAGGCACGCCCCAGGAACGTTGCCGCGATATGCACCAATCCGACCGGCTGGCCAGCATGTTGTGTATCCGCTCCCGGCCCCACTTTGGCACCCAGGTTACCTTATCCACCCAGCCCAGCGCCTTTTCACGGAGACCGTTTTTCTCCATGGAGATAAACCACTGTTCGGTGGCCCGGAAAATGACCGGCTTTTTGCAGCGCCAGCAATGAGGATAACTATGCTCGATCTCCTCACTCCCTATCAGGCGCCCCTTCTCCTTAAGAAGATCGATAATGGCCCCATTGGCCTTGAAGATATCCTCTCCGGCAAAGTAGCCGACCTCATCCGTAAACTTACCCCTGGCATCCACCGGCGAATAGATGTCCAGCCCGTAGGCCGAACCACTTTCATAGTCCTCACGGCCATGGCCTGGAGCGGTATGTACACACCCGGTACCGGTGTCCAGGGTTACATAGGAGGCCATGATGACGGCAGAATCGCGCTCATAAAAAGGATGCCGGCACTTCAGACCATCCAGGCGCTGTGCCGGGAAACGCTCTAATATCTTATATCCCTCAATGCCCAGGGCTCCCAGCAGTGAAAGAAGCAGCCCTTCGGCCACGATCCATACCTCATCTTCTACCTGTACGGCCACATAATCAAATCCGGGGTTCAAGGCCACGGCCAGGTTGGCCGGGAGGGTCCAGGGAGTAGTGGTCCATATCAGCATGAATACATTCTTGCCGGCCAGGGACGGCAGGCGGGAGGTCAAATCCGAAGCCAGCGGGAATTTGACATAGATGGAAGGCGAACGGTGTGGATAATACTCAACCTCGGCCTCGGCCAGCGCCGTCTGGCACGAGGTGCACCAATAAACCGGCTTTTTGCTCTTATATACGCTGCCGTTCAGAAAAAGCCGGCCAAACTCGCGGGCAATCGTTGCCTCGTATTCATAACTCATGGTCAGATAAGGATTGTCCCAGTCCCCCAGGACGCCTAAACGTTTGAACTCGGCCCGCTGGATGTCAATGAACTTCCCGGCATACTTCCGGCAATGCCGCCGGAGTTCAAGTTTGGATAAGCCTTTCTTCCTGGCCCCCAGCTCCCTGTCCACCTGGTGTTCGATGGGCAGTCCGTGGCAGTCCCAGCCCGGCACGTAAGGACAGTCAGCCCCGGCCATCTGCCTGGACTTTAAGACTATGTCCTTCAGTATCTTATTAAAGGCCGTACCCATGTGGATGTGGCCGTTGGCATAAGGCGGTCCGTCATGGAGTATATACCGGGGCCTCCCGCCCGACGCCATGCGCATGCGTTCATAGAGTCTGGTCGCCTCCCATTTTTCTATCACGGCCGGCTCACGTTCGGTAAGATTGGCCTTCATGGGAAAATCAGTACGCGGCAGATTAAGCGTCTCCCGGTAGTCCATGTATTCCCTCCGCAAAAAGCACAACAATCAGATAGGGTTGTAAAGCTATCACAACAAGGTAGCTTGTCAAGCGAAAAACGCCCGGTGTCAGGCCAAGCTGGAAATGTCCCGATTTGATACAAACCCCTTGACAGAAAAGCCTTGTCGGTGTTAATTAGGAGGCGATTTAATATATTGTCCGATGCGGGGCTGTAGCTCAGTTGGGAGAGCGCTTGAATGGCATTCAAGAGGTCGTCGGTTCGATCCCGATCAGCTCCACCAAATTTTGGGTTCAGGGAAGGCTGCCAAACGGTTTTTCCTGCCATGATAAAAGCCTCTGCTGAAAGCTAAATGCCTTCTTCCAAGACAGCAGAGGCTTTATTACTTGCCCGGGTCCGAACATGAGTAAGGATCAAAAAGAAAAAAAATATGAGAAATTAACGGCAGACGATGAGATCATCCTCCGGGCCGCCAAGGAGATAGTCATAAAATTCATCGAGACCGGCCGTGTCTCACCCACCTCTTTTGAGGAAAACTTCCAGAAGATATATTCAAGCATCAGGGACACGGTACTGGGTAAATCCAGGTAGCGCCCGCCGCAAAAACACCCCAATCAATAACTTGCCTTTCGGGATACTACAAGAATTGGTGTCTGCGATTGAAGCTCCCCGCGGCAAGCTGCGGGGAATCTCCGTATGCAAGGTAAAATGCATCGTATTCGCTCGCTAACCCCGCTGCAAGCAGCGGGGAATGCGCTCGCTATGCATGTTCAAGAGGAAAATGGATGGGCCAAAAGCTACGCACGTTCAACACGAACGTTATATATTAGGCGATCAATAGGTTACACCTCAAACGGTGACACAGAAAAAAATAATTATTCAGATACCAAAAAAATTGTCCTCCTGCTAAGAAGAAAAAAGAATTTTCCCCAAAATTCAATA
>Ga0209614_1002252_pt1 | contig 13002 bp, 5 predicted proteins | sample BlaSprsedimmetaG_FD_185484 | JGI IMG/M metagenome (GOLD analysis project Ga0209614, IMG submission 185484) | Hot spring sediment bacterial and archeal communities from California, USA to study Microbial Dark Matter (Phase II) - Blank Spring... ... | reverse complement strand
GGCTACGGTGAGCAGATCGTCTACAGAGTGGCAGCGTGAGGTGAAGGCGGACTCGTAGCCCATGATGTGGGCATAGGCCGGATTGACGAGGAGCGGCTTGGTCTCTCGATGCACCAAAATGCCCTCGACAGAGCCTTCGATCACGCGGCGAAAGCGCTTCTCGCTCTCCCGCAGCGCCTGGTCCGCGATTTCGAGCTCGGTGACATCTTGCGTCACGCCAAACCAGCGCACGTCGCCATCATCCATGACCGTGGGTATAGACTGGAGCTGCAGCCAGCGGACCTCGCCGCCGATCACAAAGCGCCCCTTCCACGAGAATGGAGTTTGGCTGAGGTGCGCTTCCCGGTTTCGGTTCAGGAATGCGTCGCGCTCATCGGGGTGAACCAATCCATTGGCCACTGAAACGTCTGCCAGCACCGCCTCACGGGTGAGTTGGTGTATTTCGCACCAGCGGTCGCTGACGTATTCAAAGTCCATCGCGCCATCGGCCCGGATCCAGAAGACGTAGACGCCGACGGGAATGTGCGCCACCAGATCCTCGTAGCGCGCCATATTCTCCTGCAGCGCGATCTCGGTCCGCTTGCGCTCGGCGATCTCGGCCGCCAGGCTCTCTAGCGTGCGCTTCAACTTTTCCGCCATGTCGTCGAAGGAGCGAGCCAGCGCGTCGATTTCGCTGATCCACTCGTCGCCGATGGGTTGATCCCACGCGCCCCGAGCCAGGGCCTGGGTAGAGGCGTTCAGGCGGGAGATCGGCCCGGTGATCCACTGGGCGGTGACGACGCCTCCGATGACGGCGAGGATCAACGCAGCGCCAATGAGGAGCGCCGTGGTGCGATTGTTGGCGCTGATCTGTCCCATGAAATCGGATTCGGGGATCACGACGACGACGAGCCAGTCGATGCCGTGCTCGTCTGGCACCGACGTGACCTGCAAGAATTGGCGCTGACCGTCTAGCTCGAATTCCAACTGCTGCGCGCCGGTGATGGCGTGGTAGTCGCCGAATCGGGCGGTCAGGAATTCGGCCGCGCGGCGAACGGCCTGTATCGCGCTTTCGTGGGCGTGGAGCCGCTTCTGATCGCCGTTCCCATCCGGCGCAGTGAACGGCTGCTCGCCCGTCGAGGAGGCGACCAGCAGGCCGGATCGCTCCACGATGAATCCCACGCCCGTCTCGCCAATGGCGAGCGTTTTCATAAAGTCGCCGATGTGCGAGACGAAAATATCGCTCGAGACCACGCCCAACAGGTTCTGCTGCTCGTCGTACACGGGTCGGCTGGCCGCGACCGCCATGTCCTGCCCGGTGAACAGAATGTAGACGTCGCTCCAGGCGGCGTCCCCCATGGCGACGGCGTTGGCGTACCAGGCCCGCGTCCGGGCGTCGAAATCAGGGACGGTCGCCAGCAGCTCGGCTCGATTCCCGGCGCTGTCTGTGGCGTATTTTCTGAACGGCCCACGTTTGAACTCGTCGGTCACGATCACGTACAGCGCGCCGGACGCCCCCTCCCGGCCGGCGTCCACCAGCCCGCCCTCGGTGTTCCCGAAATAGATGCTGGTCACCGAGTCGAAAACCTGAATCTGTTCCCACAGGTACCGTTCCAGAACGTCGGGATCGTCGGCGTCGAGCACTCCCTGGCGCAGGGCCTGGGCGTTGATCTGGTTGATTTTGTGTGGCGTGTCCAGAATCGTGTGCAGATGTTCGGTAATGCGGGCACTGATCTCGCTGCGCAATTGCTGGGCCACATTGTTCACCGCCTGCTGCCCGTTGCGGAACGAGAGATAGCCCACCAAGCCCACAAAAAAAGTCACGTGAATCACAAAGAGTACGACGAGAACGAGTTGCAGTGGGATTTTTACAGACGCTTTGTTTCGAGATGCTGTTGACATAGCGAATCCCTTTCCTCGTTGAATGGAACCAGGTGCTGCTCATTCTACCCGTGTTTGGAATTTACTGCAAAAAGACGAGGTCAGGTGTTGATTCTGATGTGCTCATTCATTCCCAACTGGAAAAGAAAAACAACGTGGGGTGGGTGTTAACCCACCCCACGTTCGCTAGAGCCTTTTCGTCACGAGCAATGGCGCAGGGCGCGCGTCTCAAGAGTTGCGGGTGATCAGTGGCATAAAGATGCCATAGACCTCCACGTAGGGCGGCGCTGCGTCGGGCAAGGTGTACGGGCGGTAGCCGTCATGCACCTCTGCGGTATTGCTCAGCGTGGTTATGCCGAACCCCAGGTCAGCCATATCCACGACCTGGACCACGAATTGGAGCGTGGCGGTGCCGTTGCCCGCCACCGGGCCGCTCCAGGTCAGCCCGCCGCTGGCTGTCTCGTCCAGGTCCAGCGGGTCGTAGACGGTGTAATGGGCGCCGAGGACGTCGGTGACGAGGACATTCGCGGCCACACTGCTGGTGTTGCTCAGGGTGATGGTGTAGGTGATCAGGTCGCCGGGCATCACCTGCGCGCCGGGACTGGAGGAGGATTTGACCGAGTTGGAGAGATCTGGTTCCTGAGGCTGCGGCTCGCTCTCGATGGTAAAGACGGCGTCGTTGGAGAATCCGCTTCCGGCATTGGTAGAGGCGAACTCGACCCTGTTGGTGACGGTGTCCTCATAGTCCGCGGGCGGCGTCACGACGGCGGTGAAGGTGAAGGTGTAGCTCTCGCCGGCGGCCACCGGCCACGGACCCCAGGTGACGTCGTCGGTCGGATCGGGCAGTTGGGCCGAGCCTTGTTCGACCCACGCGCGGAAGTCTACCTCGGGCGGCAGGGTGTCGGTCAGCACCACGCCGGTCGCCTCGGCTGTGCCATCGTTGCGGACGACGATGGTGTAGGTGACGACGCCGCCATCCAGAGGCACATCGGCCGTGGGGGTGACCGTCTTGGCGACGGAGAGGGCGGGCTGTCCCGGTTCGATGGTAAAGACGGCGTCGTTGGAGAATCCGCTTCCGGCGTTGGCAGAGGCGAACTCGACCCTGTTGGTGACGGTGTCCTCATAGTCCGCGGGCGGCGTCACGACGGCGGTGAAGGTGAAGGTGTAGCTCTCGCCGGCGGCCACCGGCCACGGGCCCCAGGTGATGACGTCGTCGGTCGGATCGGGCAGCTGGGCCGAGCCCTGGTCGACCCACGCGCGGAAGTCCACCTCGGGCGGCAGGGTGTCGGTCAGCACCACGCCGGTCGCCTCGGCTGTGCCATCGTTGCGGACGACGACGGTGTAGGTGACGACGCCGCCATCCAGAGGCACATCGGTCGTGGGAGCTACGCGCTTGGTGACGGTCAGCCCGGTCTGGTTGACCAGGTCCAGTCCGACGAGCACCGGGTCGTGGTCAGATGAGCGGAAAGCATGCGGTGCGTAGAGGTCCTGAGGCTTGTACTCGGTGTTATAGTCGATGACCGACGGTTCGTCGGCGTTGATGTGCCACACCGTGGCCCCCGTGACCTGATCGTTCAAGCTCGGATTGGCGAGGGCGTGGTCGAGGTAGCCCGACATGCCGTCAAAGATGTAGGTGTAATGCGCCGCGCCGAGCAGGTCGGTGTAGCCCGCGTTCCGGGCGACGGCGATGGGATCCTCCATCGCGTATGCGTTCAGGTCGCCGAGGATGATAAAGTCGGGGTCGCCGCTGCCGGTGGGGTCGGTCGCCAGCCAGGCGAGCTCGACCGTCATCGCTCGGGTGCGGGTCAGGTTACAGTTGCCCTGCCCATCGCCGGTGTCCGGGTCGCCCACGGCGTCGCAGGAGGAGCCTTTCGATTTGAGGTGGTTGACGGCGGCGGTGAACTTTTCACCGCTCGCGTTCTCCGCAAAGGTCTGGGCCAGGGCTGGTCGGTTGTAGTCGTCGCGATAGGTAGGATCGAAAGTGTTGTCTAGAATCGCGGCTGCGCCAACCGGCGTCACACTGCCGGGCTTGTAGATCAGGCCGACGGCGATCTCGTCCGTACCAATCAGGGGTACGCCAGGGTCGACGAAGGCGTAGGTGCCGGCGCCGGCCACATCGTTCAGGCCGTTCACCAGATCTGCGATGGCGCTGTATTCGTCGTAGCCATCGTTCTCGATCTCCATCAGCCCGATGACGTCGGCATCCAGCGCCAGGACGGCGGTGATGATCTTGGTCCGCTGGCGGATGAACTCGGCCAGTGTGTCGGCCCCTCGGGAGGTGGGGAACCCGCCGCCCATCCCGTCGCCGTTGAAATAGTTCAGCACGTTAAAGCTGGCAACCCTCAGTCTGCCTCCGACGTCAGGAGGGGTATCGGTGCGCTCGTTGACACGGGTGATGTTGACCGCCTGAGTTGGGTGCAACCGGTAGTCCTTGGTCGTCGGCACGTTGGTGTTGATGGGACCTTGATCCAGCACGCCAGTCAGGCCGGTGGAGACCACGTCGCCCGCCCGCAGCGTGTCGTTGACGCCGATGTAGGGGATGGGGTCGGGGTTCTGAGCGCTGCTGCCGTCGTCCAGCACCAACAAGCGGCGGGCGTTCTCGTCCACCTGATCCCAGTAGGCGGCACTGCCCGGCTCGTGCAGGTGGGTCGGCTGGTACATCCGGTCGCCGGAGCCCAGCGTGACCTGCCCGAAGCGGCCCTGGAAATAGTTCTGCTGCACCGTCAGCGTGTGCGGGATGGTGACGAGCATGCCCTCGTACCGCTCCATCTCGTCGTTGACGTCCTCGGGCAGGGTGATCACCGTCGGCTCGATGGTGTTGCCGCTGCTGATGACGGTGAGGGCGGAGACGTTGCCGATCTGGGTCATTTCATTGTATTCCTGGACGACGCCGGTCACCTCGACCCAGTCGCCGGCGCTCACGACTCGAGTAGAGTAGACAAAGATGCCGTCGGAGGTCGTCGTGATGCCGTCTCCGACCGGGTCTTGCATGAAGAAACCCTTCATCTCGTCATCCGCCTGCAAGTCGGCGGTGACGACGCCCTCGACGGTGGCCTCCTGGCCCACGTAGGGGCTGACAAAGCCCTCGCCCTGGAGGTGATAGATGCGCAGCTCGCCGATGGCGGTGTTGACCGGGGCGCCAAAGGTCGGCGTGACGTAGTTTGCCGCCGAGACAGCGTAATCGTCGTTGACGATGACGGCGCTGACGTTGGCGGCCGTCACCACGAAGCGGACGCTGATCTCGTCCAGGTAATCCAGGGACGGGACGGTCCAACTGACCACGCCGTTCGCCTCCGCGCCGCCGTCCAGTGCGTAGGCGAAGGTGGTGTTGTCCGGCACGGTGTCGGTGATGACGAGATCGTTGAGCGTGAAACCCATCTGATTGGCGATGGTCAGGGTGTAGGTGAAGGTTCCCCCCAGATCAACGGTGGCGGGGGCTTCTTTTGCGATAACGACGATGCCCTTTTCCAGCGCGTCGTCAGCGTCGCGGGGCATGATCTTGTACTCGCTATAGTCATAGGCCAAGGGCCCACGCAGGACGGCGTATTCGTCTCCCACGCTCGGTTGCGCGCGATAGCCCCAATCATCCGCCTTGCCTTCTTCGCCAGTAGCGTCGGTAAAGGTCCAGATCCAGTAGTTGTTCGCCTCGGCTGTCACGGTGATGTCGCGCACCTCGACGAAGACGCTCTCGTACCCCTCGCTGACGTCGGGATCGTCGTACGGAATCTCGTCCACCGTCACGAGGCTGGGGCCGTAGAGCGGGTTGCCGCTGCTGAGGACCTCCACGTTGCTGGGGGAGCTAAACTCGGTGAAGCCGTAGTATTCGACGACGTTGCCGGTGACTTCTACCTCGTCGCCGACACTGACGTTGCCGCCCCTATAGACGTAGATGCCGTGCCAGGGGCCTTCATCCTCGGCGATGAAGTAGTTGCTGCCGTAGACGGCGTAGACGATGCCGCGCACCGTCACGCTTTCGCCCACGCAGGGCGAGGGATACGTGCCACTACCGGGATCGGTGGTGTACTGGATGCCGTAGATCGTGTTGCAGTCCCGGATCAGCGTCTCGACCGGATCGCCGAGCGTCGGCGTGGGCCAATCGGAGGAACGGACCACGTAGTCGGCGTTGCTGACCACGGTCATCTCCGTCGGCGCGGTGACGACGATGGTATAGCTCAACCTGTCGCCGTGAGCGATGCTGGCTGATTCGGTCCAGGTGATGGTGTGCGTCGCCTCGTCCCACGTCCCCGCCGGGTTCGAGCTGGCGTAGGTCAGGCTGAACGGCAGGGTGTCACTGATCCACAGATCGTTGATCGTCTGGGCGGTCTGGTTCTCGAAGGTGAGGGTGTAGGTGAAAACGTCGCCCGGCGGCACGAAGGACAGGGCCTGCTTGTCAAGCAGCAGCCCGGTTCCGGTGGCCCTGACGATGTCATTGTCATCGCGCGGCGCGATCTTGTAGTTGCTGTAGCTGTAGTTGAGCATCCCGCGCACCAGGTCAAGGGCGTCACCGTTCTTGGGCGTGTATGTGTAGTTGTTCCCCATACCGGGGTCATCGACGTAGACCTGTCCGCTGCCATCGTCAACGCCCCACTCACCAAATCCGAGGTTTTCATCAGAGACAATCACATCTCGCACCTCGACCAGGACGCCCTCGTAGGCCTCACCGTCGGCTGCTTCGGCCGTGCTGATGACGCTGGCGGCGTAAGGTGTGACGTCGGTGGCGAGCACGGTGTAGGTGACGCTCCTCAATTGTGTCAGGCCAAAGTATTCCGAAACGGTGCCGGTGATGAGGATGGAATCACCGATCTCTGGCATCGAAACGCTGCTGTCGTAGACGTAGACCCCGTGCCAGGGGCCAGTGTCTTCCGCTATCGCGAAGCTATTGCTGCCGTAGACGGCGTAGACGACGCCCTCGACAGCGACCGTCTCACCGCTGCACAGTGACGGGCCGCCAGGATATTGGATGTTGTAGATCGAATCACATTCGCCCATAACCATCGTCATCACCGGCGTGCCGGTCGTGGTGGTGATCCAGTCACCGCCGCCGTTGACGCCATAATCGTCATTCTCAATTTCTACACCGTGGCCGGCCGTCGCCGTGACCTGGAACGTGCGGGTGACGGTCTTGCCATCGGCCAGATCGCTGACGGTCCAAGAGACGACGCCGTCAGATTCAGTACCACCGTCGGAGGCGGCCACGTAGGCCGCGCCGGTGGGCACTACATCGGTGATGGTAGTCGTGGTGGGGGTGACGCCGGTGTTGTTCCGGACAATGAGGGTGTAGGTGAAGACTTGATTCGGTTTCACTTGGGCCGGCGCGGATTTGGAAATGGAGAAAGTGGCTCCGCAGGCATCCATGATGTGATAGCCCAGGTAGATGAACGTATTCTGTGGGTAGCCATCCCATTCGTCGGCCGGATCGAAGGCGTCGCTGCCATCGGTGTCGCCGGCCATGATGTGGCTCTTGCGAACGAGCGTATGATCCGTCGTGCTCGTATCTCCAGATCCCCACCCGCCGCTGCCTGGATCAACGCCGATCTGGCCGATGACGTCGATGAGGACGCCATTTTTGTACAGCGCGATGGCGTCGTTGCCGTTGAAGTTTATCACGCTGTTCGAGATTTGATCAGCTTCATTTAGGATATCCGCTTGTGCACTGCCGTGGGCGATGACGAAAACATCGCCCTGGGCAATTGAGCCACTCAGAGCGACGAATTGACTGACCGAGGCGCTGCCATTGGAGTATAAAGCTAGCGTGTATTGACCGGTAAAGGTGATATCGCTGCCGGTGCCGTTGTAGATTTCGATAGCCTTGTTGTAGCTGCTGCCCTCAATGTACTCGGAGAAAAAGAGATCGGTGGGGCAGGTATCCATGGTATCAGCAACCACGGGAGCACCGCCGACCACAAGCGCCCAGGCTACAATCAGTGTGACCGTACCTATGATCAGCGATCCGGCTATGTCGGTAAATCTCGTTCGATTCATGATGTTTACCCTCCTTTGGTAATTATCATCGCCATATTAGGCTTTTACCTTCTGAAAAACTGTATAGTTTGACAATGGCACATTAGCGTAAAACCACGCTTGTGGCGCAAACGCCCGGCGATAAAGTCACCGGGCTACGGAGCAGCGCCCGATGAATCGGGCTTAGGAGCCCCGTTCACGGGGCGAAAGCTCTGTAGCCGGGGCACTTTATGCCCCGGCGGGCCTTGCTAGGCCGCCAAAGGTAGAATGTGCCATTGTCAAGATAGTCACGTGCTAACATTGTGTTGAATACCACCTCCTCGTATAATATTTGTCGTGTTGGAGCATTCCAGGGATACTATCTCTTCTGTATTTACAATGGGGGATGTCATGTCTCCGACAGTTTGATAAACTTTCTGTGCTCAGTTGAACAAGGCAAGTACATTCATTATTTCGACAATGAGAAACGGGGATCGTACCACGAAACAGACAGGCCCCAACCGCGACGTCAACCTCCTGCGCTCGTTGGGGCCGGGTGAACCTCTATTGTCCTGCTCCTTGCTGACCGTGTCACACTGTCTCCTCTCACCAACAGATAGAGTCGGCACGGGGAATGGCATTATGATAGCACAGGATAGAGAAATTGCAAAATCACCCAGTTTCGGGCTGGCCCGCCGTTCAGTGGGGGGCAAAACATCCGCTCGACTGCCACCGCTGGGCGGATGTTTCACCGATCCGGCTCCGCAGATTTTAGAGGCCGCAGCAGCGACGACGACGGCCCTGATCGGCGTGATATGCCGATTTGACAATTCGTCTGGACTGTGATATATTTAATTAGACTAACTAAATTTTTGCCGAGGCCTGCGAGGTATCACGTGACGTGGTCGCATGGGTCAAAAGGATGGCCTGATGATGGAAACCGGTAGCGCCGAAATTCGATTGATGCAGTTGTTGCGTCGGCTGCGCGAGGTCGGGCCAGGCCAGCCGCCGGTCGAGGAGGTGGGGATTTCCTCGGCGCAGTTGTCGCTGTTGGAATGGGTCGCCGCGTCCCCGGGCTGCAGCCTCCAGGATTTGGCCGACGGCCTGGCGCTGACGCCTCCCACCGTCAGCGTGGGGGTGCGCAAGCTGGAAGAGGCCGGGCTGCTGACGCGCCGTCCTGACCCAGGCGACGGGCGGGCCTGGCAGCTCGATTTGACGGTGGCGGGGGCCGCGCTGTGGGAGCGCGTGCGGCGCTATCGCAGCGAAAAGGTGCGCCGTCTGCTCGCCGGGCTGACGGTGGAGGAGCAGCAGACGCTGCTGATGTTGTTGGAACGCGCTGTAGGGACGGCCGAGAACAGTGTGTAATCGTGACTACTCAGGCTACCCACGCTTGGGCACAGAGAACCCCGGAGGAGGCACAGAGATTCGCAGAGAATCGGTGAGAATCCTCTGTGCGTCTCTGTGAAGCTCTGTGTAACAAATGGGTTGAGCAGTTACGTGTAATCAATTTTGACAGGAGGCATATGATGAATATCGTCAACGCGTTGACCGCACCCGAGTCACCCAACCCGCACGGGATCAGCGCCCGCGAACTGCTCAGCACCGAGCACGCGCAGGTGGTGATGGTGACGCTGCAACCCGGCGAGGCGCTCAAACTGCACCTCACGCCGGTGGATGTCTTTTTCTACGTATTGGAAGGCGAGGGCGTCGTCGAAATCGGCGGCGAGCAGCAGACCGTCGCCCGCGACGTGCTCGTCGAAAGTCCGGCCCGCATCCCGCACCGCCTGCTGAACGAGAGCGAGGCCGTCTTTCGCTGCCTGGTGGTCAAGACGCCGCGCCCCACCGAGAGCACCAGGATTCTGTAGTGAGAGGTGACACGTGCCCAATCAGATGACGCTCAATCCGTTCATTCTACTCAAGTTCGCGCTGTGGATCGCGACGGTCGTGGTCGCCACGCTGCTCCTGCGCCGCCGCCAGGTGACGTCGAAGGTTCGCCTGGCGTTCCTCGTCGGTGGGGTGCTGGTTTTCGGACTGCTCTTTGGACTGCTCGTCCCCGCCGGGTTGAATCCGAACCCCGTCGCCTCGCTGCGCACACTGCTCACCGGGGCCCTGGTGCGCCGCCAGATCGCGCCGCCCGTCGCCGCGATGTTGGCGATCCTGCTGCTGATGGTCTGGGTCTCGAACAAGACGGTCTGCGGCTGGGCCTGCCAGTTGGGATTGCTGCAGGACCTGCTCCACCGCGTCAAGCTGCCCAAGTGGGAGCCGCCTTTTTGGCTCTCCAACACCGTGCGCATCGTCGCCTTCGTGGGGCTGGTCGGTGGGCTGCTCGCGGCAGGCCTGGATTGGATCGGCGTCATAGACCCGTTCCAACTCTTCTCCTTCAGTTTGACCTGGGCGATCGCGCTCTTCGCCGCTGCCCTCCTCGTCGCCAGCCTGTTCGTCTACCGGCCCTGGTGCCGCTTCCTCTGCCCGTTCGGTCTGGTCGGTTGGCTGGTGGAGCAGGTGAGCCTGCTGCGCCCGCGCATCAATCGGGACGCGTGCAGGGAATGCCAGTTGTGCGTCAAAGCCTGTCCGTCTGGCGCCATGGCCGATTTCTACGCCGATGCCCGGCTCCACGCCGATTGCTTCGCCTGCGGCGCCTGCATCGAGGCCTGCCCCCACGAGGATGCCTTGGGCTGGCGGGCAAAAGCGTAGAGTCACGATACGGCGGCCGGAGGAGGAGCGACGGCCCGATTTCGCTGACCCCGCTCGTGTGAACACGTCCATGTGACAAGAAACGCCAATCGGTGTACAATTCGTGTCACGGTGCAGACTTCCAAGTCCTCCAGACTTGGAAGTCTGTTGGAACTTGAGGAGGAAACATGGATACAGTGACCTTGATCGTGGACGCCGACGACACGTTGTGGGAGAACAATATCTACTACGACCAGTGCATCGCCAACTTTGTCGCGCTGATGGCCGGCCTGGGGTTCGACCGCGAGGAGGCGGATCACACCGTCCACGCGGTGGAGCGGGAGCGGGTGCCCGTGGTCGGCTATGCGCCGGAGGAATTCGTCAACAGCCTGGTCGTCGCCTACGAGCGGCTGTGTGAACGGCGCGGCCAGGCGCCGGAGGACGGAACCGTCGAGCGCGTGCGAGAGATCGGGCAGGCGGTGATCGGCTACCCCATCGTGCTGCTGGACGGCGTGGCGGGAACCCTGGCCCGGTTGAAAGAACGCTTTCGCCTGATTTTGCTGACCAAAGGCGACCCGGCGACCCAAGAGGACAAGCTGACCCGCTCTGGGTTGGCCCACTTTTTCGACGGCGTACACGTGGTGGCGGAGAAAGACGCGGCGGTGTTCCGGAATTTGATCGCCCAGTACGCGCTCTCGCCGGCGCAGACGTGGATGGTGGGCAACAGCCCCCGCTCGGACATCAACCCGGCAGTGGCGGCCGGCCTCGGCGCCGTCTACGTGCCACACTCCGAGACGTGGGGCTTTGAGCTCGGTACGCTGGTCGAGTCGGAACGGGTGACGGTGGTGGAGCGGTTCGCCGACCTGGTGCCGCTCTTCCTCGGCGGCGTGGACGGCGCGGGGGAGATGGCGCTCTGATGTGGATCGAACCCTCGCCTGTCCAGGTATCCGAATCGCTGCGGGAGGCGGTCGGCGGCCATCCGCTGGTAGCAGACACACTGGCGCGGCGCGGTCTGACCACCGTCGAGGCGGCGCGCGCGTTCCTCGACCCCGACCAGTACCGACCCGCCCCGCCCACTGACCTGCCGGGAGCGGTCGAAGCGGCGGAGCGGCTGGAACGGGCCATCCGGCGGGGAGAACTGATCTGCGTCTGGGGCGACTTTGACGTGGATGGACTGACCTCGACCGCGACTCTGCTCTCCACGCTGCAGGATCTGGGCGCGGCTGTGCGGTACCACATCCCGACCCGGCAGGAGGGCGGGCACGGCGTCCATCTCCCCGCGCTGCGGCGGCTGATCGGCGAGGGAGTGCAGTTGGTGCTGACCTGCGATACCGGCGTCACCGCCCACGAACCGGTCGCCTACGCCCAGGCCCAGGGCGTGGACGTGGTCATCACCGATCACCACGACCTGCCGCCCGATCTTCCGGCCGCCTATGCGGTGGTCAACCCCAAGATGCTGCCGGCCGATCATCCCCTGCGGGAGCTGCCGGGCGTGGGCGTGGCCTACAAACTGGCCGAACTGCTCTACGAGCGGGCCAGCCGCGCGGCCGAGGTGGAGCAGTACCTCGATCTGCTGGCGCTGGGCATCGTGGCCGACGTGGCGACCCTGGCCGGGGACGTGCGCTATCTGCTCCAGCGTGGTCTGGAAAGGCTGCGCCGCGCCGAGCGGCTGGGACTGCGGGTGATGATGGAGAGCGCCGACGTCCGGCCGGATTGGCTGACGGAGGAGCACATCGGCTTTGAGCTGGCTCCGCGTCTGAACGCCCTGGGCCGCCTGGCCGATGCCAACGTGGGGGTCGAATTCCTCTCCACTGCCGACCTGGCTCGCGCCCGCATGCTGGCCGCCGAGTTGGAGGGATTGAACGCGCAGCGCAAGCTGTTGTGTGACCAGGTCACGCAGGCGGCCGAATCGCAGCTCGAGCGGGATGCCACATTATTGGAACAGGCCGCCCTGGTCTTGAGCCATCCCAGTTGGCCGGCGGGGGTGGTCGGCATCGTGGCCGGCCGCTTGGCGGAGCGATATCACAAGCCGACCATCTTGATCGCCACGCCGGATGGCGAGTTGGGACGGGGATCGGCCCGCTCCGTCGAGGGGTGTGACATCCACGCTGCCATCGCCGCCCAGGGCGAGATGTTGGAGCGGTTTGGCGGCCATCCGATGGCGGCCGGACTGTCCATCCAGTCGGAGCGCATCCCCCAGTTCCGCCGCGCTCTGTCGCGGACCGTCCGGCAGATGTGCGCTGACTTGGGGCGCCGGCCCGCGCTCCATATTGACGGCTACTTGCCCCTTTCCGATCTGTCCCTCGATCTGGTGGCCCAGATCGAGCGACTGGCCCCCTTCGGGCCGGGCAATCCACCGCTGACGCTGGCCAGCCGAGGGGTGACGCTGACGAGCCACACCGCCGTGGGCCGCAGCGGGGAGCACTTGCGCTTGACCGTCGAGAACGCCGAGGGAACGTCCCAGACGGTGCTCTGGTGGCAGGGGGCGGGGCGGGGACTGCCGGAGGGGCGTTTCGACCTGGCCTATAT
>Ga0209614_1002245_pt1 | contig 13038 bp, 14 predicted proteins | sample BlaSprsedimmetaG_FD_185484 | JGI IMG/M metagenome (GOLD analysis project Ga0209614, IMG submission 185484) | Hot spring sediment bacterial and archeal communities from California, USA to study Microbial Dark Matter (Phase II) - Blank Spring... ... | reverse complement strand
ATGCAATATGGTCCGTAGTGCCAACACTTTTTTTATATGCTTTATTATGCCGAAATAATTAAATTATTTTTTAGCAACTGTAGAAGATGAGTTTAAAAAAGAATCTGACCTCCGGCGTGAAGGAGGGAAACATCGTTTTCTCCCGCCCCCGCTCCCCCCTGCTGGAAATCGCCTGCCGGCATTTTCCGGGTCTCTTTGCCGGCCGGCTGCCTTCCATACCGTTACTTCGTCTCCGCCTTCCGGGCGCAGGAAATGCACGTCGGCACGCTGGGATCAAAGCGCAGCCGCCCTTCGGCGATCTCTTCGTCGCAAACGACACAATAACCGTACTCTCCGGCATCCATACGCCTGAGCGCCGTCTCGATGCGCTGCAGTTCAAGATCGTTCAACCGGTCCGCGGCCCGGGCCATTTCCTGCTGCTGCATGGCGTCCATGCGCGACAGCCGGCCCAGACGCCCCTGGTCAAGTTCAACCGGATTTTCATCCTTTTTTGTTTCCTTCCCGGCCATGATCACCGCCCGCCGCTCCTCCAGGCGTTTTCTGAAATACTCGATATCCAGTTTGTCGCGCATGCTGTCCGTCTCCCATCTTTTTTCACAGGTAGTACCGCAGCCGCAGTTCAAGCCGCCAGTCGTTCTGCTTCTCGCCGTATTCGCTCAAACTGCCGCCATGCAGCCACGATCCCTTGAGACGCAGCTCCAGGTTGGTAACCGGAGTGTAGAGGATCTCGGGGGAAAAAGAAAAACTGTTGTCATCAAGATTGACGATCGCGGTTGCGGCCGGGGTGAAGTAGAGGATGTCAAAGGGCTCTTTCTGGCTGGCCCGGACATAGAGGTAATCCCGCATGGGGTTCATGCGGGCGTAGCCGCTCTCGGCCAGACCTCGCATCCGCCGCAGCAGGGCGTCGTCGCCGGTTGCCTGAAAGACATCGTAACTCCGGTTGACCAGGGTGAAGAAATCCTCCATTTCCTCCCGGCTGAAGCCGGCGCCGTTGTGATAATACTCGGCGATCCAGGTGGTTTCGGCCGCGGTCAGATACCGCAGCCCGAAAAGCCAGCTCTGGGCGTCCTCTTCCTTCTCTGAGATGAATCCGGCGGAGTCGATGCTCCGTTTGCGGAGGTCGCGCAGAAAAGCATACTCGCCATGGACCTCGAAATTGGACGTGACGTTGCGGGAAAAATCGATGCCGTAACGGTTGCTTCGGCTGCCGCCGGTCAGAAAGAGCAGATCGATGTCGGTATCGGCGAACAGAAGATATATCCTGCCGCCGAAATTGAGATGATCGGACTCGCCGAAGTCATCGTTGACATCCCCGTCCACCGGCAGCAGCACCGGGGCCAGGGAGACGGTCTGCAGTGGGCCGGCCAGGCTTCTGATCATCTCCGCCGTCGCCACGATATAGCCTTCCCGGTTCAGTTCCGGGTCATCCGGGTCCTTGGGTCGGTCGAGAAAGGCGACCGGATTCCAGGCATAGCCGGTACCCCAGCGCAGGGTCTTCTTGCCCGCTTCCAGCACCAGGGTCGGCGAGGGCTTGAGCAAAAGATAGCCGTCGTAGAAGACGGCCTCGATGGATTGGCCGAGATACGAGTCGCGATAGTCGGTGTTGAGGCGGACAAAGAACCGGCCGATTCCCTTTTCCAGGCTTGCCTCAAGCTGCAGCCGGCCGTTGTATTCGGCTGTGGTATCCCCCTCGTCACGGTCGAAAAAACGGAGCCGGTACAGGGCGGCATCGGTGTCGAGGCCGAACAGTACCGGCCGCAGTTCCGTGTAGCCGCCGATATGGTACGGTTTCTTTTCAAATTCCGCGATGTCGAAGCTGTATTCCTCTCCCAGGGCAGAGGACACCAGGGCCGGGAGCAGGAAAACAGTCAGAAACAGCCAGGCCCGCCGTTTTGCCATCTTTCTCATTCAACGGCCTTCCTGTTCCTGTCGTTCCACCGAATCCGACCCTTACTTCATCAGCGCAGTGATTCCAGATTGGGCATGAACGTCTGGGTGAACACCTCGTCCGCCAAAGTTCTCTCCCTGATGCCGGCAAAGATCATCACCGAACGGTACCCCTGGTAGAGGGGGCTGTCGGTCTCGATGATGGACGGCCGGACAATACCGCCCCCGAAATCCTTGACCTCCTTGAAATAAATGGTCTTGATCAGCATCTCCGCCTCGGTCAGGCACTCGATGCGGGTCGGCAGCAGGGCCTCCCGGTCGGCCCACAGTCTGACCCTATCGTAGGCGACGCCGCGGCTCTTCGCCTTCAGGTGCAGCAGGTAGCCGTCGCCGGTTTCCTCGACCTTCTCCACGTTGTACTCGGCTGCGTAGTCGAGCTGCAGGATATCGCTGTTGTTGAAAACCCCGCCGACCAACGACTGCAGGCTGGTGATGCGGATCGGCTTGCCCACTCCGGGCATGTACAGCCACATGTTGTCGCCTAATCGCAGGGTGGAGCGCCCCTTCTCGCTGGCCGGAGAGATGAACAGCGAGGCCACCTTGTCGATGCCCTTTTTCACCGTGAACAGGACGTATTCCCTTCTCCGGCCGTCCGGCTCGATGTTGACGAGCTTGCGGTACGATTCGTAGGTTTCGGGATTGAGGTTGCGGTCGATTTGCTGCAACAGCGCGTCACCGTCCGCGACCGCGCCGTCCTGGGCGTGGGCCGGAAAAGTAAGCAGAAGAGAGAAAACTGCCATCATAATAGTGCGCATATTTTTCCTCCTATTTTTCCAGTGCCTTTTTCACCGCCTCGGCGGCGCTGCCCCTGAATAACATGGACGACACCCCTTTTTCCCGCATGGCGTCGAGCATTTTGCTCCCGAACTCCCCGGCAATGACGATTCTCGCGTTCCTGGCGGCAAAAAAATCCGCCGCCTGCCTGCCGGCCCCGCCCGACGCGTTCAGAAAAGGATTTTCAATGGCTTCCACCAGGGTTCCCTGTTCGTCAAAGAAAAGGAAATAAGGGCTCCGGGCGGCCACCGCGCTTACCGAAGCGGAAAGATCCTTGCCGTCGGCGGAAACCGCGATCCATGACGTTTCGCCGGCAAATGCGTTGCCTGAGAAAAAAACAAAAAAGATCAGCAGCAATCCGATATATCTTGTCATGACAATCCTCCGGTTAAACGTGGCGAAGAGCCTTGATCGGCTCCATTCTTGAGGCCTTGAAGGCCGGCTGAAGACTGGCGACGACGGAAATGACGATGACGATCATTGACAGCATCAGCAGATCGGCCGGATCGACGGCCGCCTGGACCACCAGATCCTTCTGCCGGCCAAAGTCATAGGTGATATGGACAGCATTGAGGACCAGGATGATGACGGTGCCGACGATGTTGCCCAGCACCGCCCCGGCGACGCCTAAACTCAGCCCTTCGAGCAGGAACATGGCCAGGATGCGTCCGGGACGGGTGCCGATGGCGGCGATGGTGCCGATTTCCCGGATCCGCTCATAGACCGCCATGATCATCACGTTCATGATGCTCACCAGGACGATGGCGATCAGCATGAGCTTCATGAAAAAGGTCATGACGTCGATCATCCGGGCAATGTTGAAAAAGGGCGAGAGTTTTTCCCAGGTATGGACTTCAAAAATCGGCCTGCCCTGCTGGTTGACCTCGGCGGCAAGCAGTCCTTCCAGCCTGGCGCTCACGGCGGCGAGCCGGCTGAAATTCCTGAGCCTGACGGCAACCTCGCTGATTTCCCTTTCCTCCAGACGCAGCACCTCGGCCGCGTCCTCGATGTGGATGTAGCCGTCCCGGCCTCCCGGGCCGGTGGCGCTTTCCATGATGCCGGCGACATTGAACTGGCGGCCGTTGACCGAGCCGTCCTGGTTGGTGGCGACGATCACCACCATGTCGCCGACCTTGACCTTCATGCCCCTGACCAGCAGTTCAGGCACCCAGATTTCTCCGCGGGCAAGCGTTTTTTCGCCTTCCACCACCCGGCCGGCGAGCAGCGGCACGGCCTCGAGCTCCCGGTCGGGATCGATGCCGTTGAGACGGATACTGGTGGTCTCGACAAAGGTGCTGAACATGGCGCCGAACTTGATCCGCGGCGACCAGGCGGCGATTTCCGGTTCGGCGTCAAGGATTTTTTCCAGGCGGCCAATGGCGCCTCCCCGCAGATTCAGATTGAGGGGCAGGCTGTCGATGGAGGCCACATACCCTTTTCGATGCACCTGCAGATGGCCTAACATGGAGTCGGTGTTCTGGGCGATCATCATGGCCTTGAACGACCCGGTCACCGAGGCGAAGACCAGGACAAAGACGACCCCGAGGGTGATCAGGGAGGCGGTAAGCAGGGTCCGCCGCTTGTAGCGCAAAAGGTTGCGGACCGCGATTTTAACCAGCTTGCTCATGACCTGCCTCCTTTGCGTTTCTGGTGCCGGTCAACCGGCCGTCTTCCAGGGTGTGGACGACTTCGGCCTCGCCGACGATCTTGGGATCGTGGGTGGAAAAAATGAAGGTGGTCCCGAAGGTGTCGCGCATTCGCTTCATCAGCTCGATCACCTGGTAGGCCGTGTCATGATCGAGGTTGGCCGTGGGCTCATCGGCCAGCACCAGAGCCGGGCTGGTCACCAGCGCCCGGGCCACCGCCACCCGCTGCTTCTGGCCGCCTGAGATCTGGTCCGGTCGCTTGTTGCTCTGCTCCTCCATACCCACCTCCCGCAGCAGGGCCGAAACCCGCTCCGAACGCTCCGGGGCGGGAACATCCTGCACCATGAGCAGGGGATATTCGATGTTTTCGTAGACGGTCAGCACCGGGATAAGGTTGAAGTCCTGAAAGATAAAGCCGATATTTTTTCCCCTGAAGTCCGCCCCCTGTCGCCGGCCGAGACCGCCGACATCGGTGCCGGCCACGGTCATTCTTCCTTCACTCGGCCTGTCCAGGCAGCCGATGAGATTGAGCAGGGTGGTCTTGCCGCTCCCCGACGGGCCGACAATGGAGACGAACGCTCCCCCACCGATGGTCAGGCTCACTCCCTTGAGGGCGTGAATGACCGTCTCCCCGACCCGGTACCTCTTATGGACATTTTCCGCCTTAATAAGCCCCATGAACCTGCCTCCACTCCTGTTTCAATGTTGAGCATCGTCCTGCATCACAGGAAAGACGATCTCTTTTACCACTACGACTTCATTGACAGCAAGATGCAAAAAAAAATACCCCTGCCCTCAGCTTGATGAAATCGGTTTTTCAGGACACCTGTCTAAAATCTGATCACGAAAAGTCTAAAAAGTAGACACCTTTTTCTCCCTCCGGTTGCTGCACCCCTCGGCAACCTGCTCATACTTTCCAGCATGTGGTTGTAAACATGCTGAATTCAGCCTGGGCTGGCAACCCAGGTACAGTGCGAATGAGCTATCCTCCATGAGTGTTTTGTCGCCGATACCGACATTGACACCACGACCTCCAGAGACGGATCGTGCTTACCCCTGCCTCCTGTTCTGCCAGGCATGAGCGCTGACGGCCAATTGCAACCTTCCATCTCTCAAGAACCATGCCACCCTCCCCTGGAAGAACCCATTCGAAAGCATACCGCCATCTCTATTTCCCCCTGAAAGTACCCGGGATCAAAAAAATTCTCTGACTTCACGCCGGGGAATATTTACGGTATGATGTCCGTAATAATGGTTATCCCGCCATCTCCTTGCGGGTGCCGGCAGCGAGGAAAACGCGTGCGCATTGCAGTCATTTCAGACATCCATGCCAATCTGGCGGCCCTGGAGGCGGTACTGGAGGATATCGATGCCGAAAACATCGGGTCGATCATTTCCCTGGGAGACAATATCGGCTACGGCCCGGACCCGGAAGAGGTGATGCTCAGGCTGCGGGAGCGCGGGGTAACCTCCATCCAGGGCAACCACGAATTCGCCCTCCTCAACCGGACCTATTTCAACCGCATGAACCCCGATCCGAGGAAGTCCCTGGAACTGACCCTGCCGCTGCTCTCGCCGGAGAGCCTTGATTTAATCGTCAACCTCCAGCCGGTCATGATCCGGAACGGGGCCAGGTTTGTCCACGGCTGTCCTCCCGCATCGCCCACCAGCTATCTTTTCTATCCCAGTGTCATCGCCCTGGAAAAAATCTTCGGCGCCTTTCCGGAGCGGCTCTGTTTTTACGGCCATACCCACACCCTGAATTTCTTTGTGGCAGGCCTGCCGCCCGAACAGGGACTGGAGGTCGATCCGGGGCTCCACCGTCTGGAGCCGGACAAGCGGTACATCATCAACCCGGGCAGTGTGGGGCAGCCCAGGGACGGCATCAACAATCATGCCAAGTACCTGATCTGGGACGGCGGTCGCGACACCGTCACCTTCAAGGCGGTCCGGTACGAGGTGATGCGGACCGTGAACAAACTGCGCCGGCTGGGGTTTCCCGACTTCAACGCCCAGCGCCTGCTCTGGTGACCGGGAGGGGACAATGCGGGGGAAGAGGCGGCGACGCAGAATAGGACGCTACACCATAACCGGCATCCTCGGCCACGGCGGCATGGGCACGGTCTACCGGGCCGTCATGCCGACCACCAACAGGACCGTCGCCCTGAAATTGCTCAACCCGTCCGAACCGCTGGTGGCACTGCTCGGCATGCCCGCCCTGCGGGACATGTTCTCCGCCGAGGTGTTGACCATGGCCCGCCTGCGCCACCCGCACATAGCCGATATCCGGGACTTCGCTTATGACGGGAAAAACCCCTTTTATACCATGGAGTATTACTGCGCCAATCTCGGGATGATGATCGACGAAAAATTCACCCTGGAATCGCCCACCCGCCGCATCCCGCCCGACAAGGTTTTGGCCTGGGGCGCCCAGATTCTTGACGGGCTGGGCTGCATGCATTCGGCCGGGGTCGTGCACCGGGACATCAAGCCCCAGAACATGCTGGTGACGGATCAGAATACGATCAAGATCTGCGACTTCGGCATGTCCCTGGACATGGAAGAAGACACCGGCCCCTCCGCCCAGGGCATGCGGGTCGGCACCCCCTACTACGCGGCGCCGGAACAGACCGCCGACCCGGACCGCGCCGACGAGCGGTCCGACCTCTTTTCAACCGGGGTGCTGCTCTACCGGCTGCTGACCGGGGAATTGCCGGCCATGAAGGGCTTCATGCTCAGCCTGGTCAACCCGCTTTACGACCAGGGCTGGGACGATTTTTTCGCCCGGGCCCTCAGTTGGAAGCCGGAGCGGAGATTTCAGAACGCGGCGGAGATGGCTGCCGCCCTCACGACCCTGGAACTGCACCGGCAAAAAAGCACCAGGGAGACCTGCCGGGATATTGTCGCCGGTCACCGCCCCCCTCCCGCCACGGTCTCCGGGATGTTCCGCTCCGCGCCTCCGGCGCCCGGGCCGGCAATCTTTTCGGGGTCGACAGCCTGTGGCAGCCGCGGACATATATCCGCAACATATTTGCGCTGCCCGAGGAACATACGGTGCTGGACGAAGCCACCGGACTCATCTGGCAACGGGCCGGATCCGCCTGTCCGGTGGACAGGGAGGAAGCCGACAGGCTCATTGCCGCCTGGAACGGAACCCGTTTCGGCGGCATAACCGCCTGGCGCCTGCCCACCGTCAACGAACTGCTGTCGCTGATCCCTGAACCGACCCTGCCGGAAAGCGAATGCCGGCCGACCCCTTTTACCGGCGAACGGGAGTGGTTCTGGAGCTGTGATCGGCGCTCCCGGAAAACGTCCTGGTATGTCAACACCCGCCTTGGCTACGCCGGCTGGCAGGATAACGGCTGCCGGTATTTTGTCCGGGCCGTGGCCTTATCCCCTGCCTGAAGGATCGTCATCATGCGCCCCTTCTCCGGCCGCACCGGGGACCAGGGGCAGGCCGCGGACCCCATTTTTCTCTTGCTTTTTCCGGCCGGCGAATACATATTCGCGACACAACGATCATTGCTTACGGTCCGGAGTCCGGAGGTGGCGTTCCCATGCCGACATATAATCCCTGCATCGCCTGCGGGGCCTGCTGCGCCTATTTCCGGGCCTCCTTCTACTGGACCGAGTCGGACCTCGCCGTCCCCGGCGGGGTGCCGCACATCCTGACCGACCATCTCCAGACCCATTTCCTGGTCATGAAAGGGACCGACAGCCCCCATCCGCGGTGCATCGCCCTCAAAGGGGTGATCGGCGACAGCGTCTCCTGCGCGATCTATGCCCGCCGCGCCTCGGTCTGCCGTAACTTCATCCCCTCGTTCCAGAACGGCGAGGCCAATGAACGATGCGACAGGGCCCGGGCCAGGTGGGGTCTGCCTCCCCTTGACAGGGATTCCTGGACCCGGCCGCTGCCCGATAATTTTCCCAAGGCAGCCTGAAACGACGGCCGGCGGACAATCACCCTGGATCAACAGGCAGCTTCGGCCTCTCCTCTTTCCGGTCCGCATCCTGTACTTTCCCCCCGGATTTTTCCTCGATCAGCCTGCCGTTTTCCCATTTTCCCTCAATGATCTTCTCCTTTGACCAAAAGAGCTTTCCCTGACCATGGGGTACCCCATGTTTCCATTCACCCTCGTAAATCTTGTTATCCTCTGTGAAACCGGAACCGAAGCCGTTATCGCAATCCCCTTCCAGGCATTCATCCGCCGCCAGATTGCCGGGACCGGACAACCACAGAACCACCGCCGCTATCAATAAAGTGTTCTTCATCCCTCTCCTCCTGATTCTTTACCTTGCCGGCAGCCGTCTGCCGGCACGCATAACGGTGTCCCGCTGAACCTCCGGAACGTCATTCTTCGCCACCCCTTGCTTTGATTTCGACGAACCGCGGATCATCCGGCTTAACCACGGCTTTCCAATCCTGTTCCTCGTGATCGAAATCGGCTATCTTCTTCAACGGCAGCTTCAGGTATCTGCCCTGTGCTTCCGCGGCGACCGTGCCGTCCGGGAGAAGTAGTTCCCCGGTTCCCTCGAAAACTCTCCGGCTCTCTCTGGTGATCCGGCCGATGACCCGCAGTTCCCGGTCCAGTGGAACAGGGTGCTTGAATTTGACCGTTATCTCGACGGTTACTCCCCAGAGCTCGCCATGGCGGTTGATCATAACCGCCCGGCCAATGGTCTCATCCAGGATGGTGGAAACGATTCCGCCGTGCAGCCGGCCCGGATAGCTCTGGTGCTCTTCGCTGGGCCGGAAAACCGCCAGCAGCTCGCCGTTTTCCAGTTCGTAAAACGAGGCGTGCAGGCCGTGGTCGTTTTTCAGGCCGCAGACCAGACACATTCTGGAATTCGGTTGTTTGTTGACCACCCTGTATTGCCTTATTTCTTCCGGCATTGCCCGCACCTTTCCGGCATTCCTCCGCCGCATCCATTTTTGAGGGGAACCGGCGCCCGGTCCGTCACTTTCCGGCACCATCCCGACGTTACCTCCGAAAACCCAACAACCATACCGCGTTCCTGGAGGCGCTGCAACTCATTGCCCAGATCGGGAGCCCTGAATCCTGATCCCTGTTCCCCATCGGCAAGCCCGGATCGGGACGGCGGATTTTGATTTGCTTTCGCCGGGATTCACCCTTACTGTTCCTAACAGGAATCCTTAATGAAAAACTTTACCAAGGGAGGATGCCATGAACCGGACAATACCGATCCTCTTTCTGTTTCTGTTTATGATCTTCTGTTCAACGGCGTCGGCCGCCCTGCAGACCAGAGAAGTATCCTACTCTTCCGGCGGCACGGAGATGAAAGGCTATCTCGCCTATGATGACGCCGTCGACGCCAGACGTCCCGCCATCCTGGTGGTGCATGAATGGTGGGGAATCAACGACTATGCCCGCAAGCGGGCGGAGATGCTTGCCGGGCTGGGCTATACCGCCCTGGCCGTCGACATGTACGGTGAAGGGAGAACCGCGGCGCATCCTGAGGATGCCGGAAAGTTCGCGGCCGAGATCCGCGGCAACCTGCCCGTGGCCAAAGAGCGGTTCAGCGCCGCAATCGAAATCCTGAAGAATGAACCGACGGTCGACCCGGACAACATCGCGGCCATCGGCTACTGTTTCGGCGGCGGCGTGGTGCTGGAAATGGCCCGGCAAGGCATTGATCTGGACGGCGTGGTCAGCTTTCACGGCAGTCTTGCCACCTCCAGCCCGGCCGAAGCGGGACGGGTGAAAGCCGCGATCCTCGTTTTGAACGGCGAGGACGACCCCTTTGTCACGGCCGAGGAAATCGACGCCTTCAAAAAAGAAATGGAGGCCGCCGGCGCAACCTACCGGTTTGTCAATTATCCCGGCGCCAGACATTCGTTCACCAACCCGGACGCCGACCGATTCGGCAGTGAATTCGGCCTGCCCCTGGCCTATGACCGGGAGGCCGACACCAGGTCGTGGCGGGCCATGCAGGATTTCTTCACGGAGATCTTTGCCCGGCCCTGAGCGGAAGCCGGCTGAAAGAACCACCCTCCCGGCTCAAGCCGGTGATCCTTTTTGTTGTTGCTTTTTTGACGAAATTATCAATAATTAAGTGACCGGCCGCAACCGTTCCGGCTTGCGGCCGGTCCGTATGCGGAGGCAGCCCTGCCCGGTTCAGGCCTGCCCGATCCCGGGACTTTCCCCGCCTTCGCTCGCAATGCAGCGGCTGCCGGCCGGCGGCAGCCTGAAACAACAAGGAGAGAAACATGGTGGAGAAGAAAATTCCAAGCAAGCATTACCGGAAGTTGACCAAAAAATTCCCGACGGTCCTGGCCGCGGTTGAAAATCTGGGAACGACCCTTCGCGATGCCGGGCCCATTGACCGGAAAACCTCGGAACTCATCCAGTTGGCGGCCGCCGCGGCGCACTCGATCGGTGCCGTTCACTCCCACGCCCGGCGGGCTTTGGAGGCCGGAGCCACCAGAGAGGAGATCGAGCATACCCTCCTGCTGCTGATTTCCACCATCGGCTATCCCAAGGTGGCGGCTGCTTTGTCCTGGGTCGATGAAATGAAGGAAATGAAAAAATAGACCGCCGGGGGACGATCAGCCCCGGTTTATCGCTCCCCACGAACTTTCCGGGCACGGGCTGATCTTTTTTTTTCGGGGGAAGGTTCCGGCCGCCTCTTTTGATCTCCCGGCGCCCTGCCCGGTCAGCACCTGCTTCTGCTTTTCGCGGCCGGCAACGGATTGCTCCACGAAACAGGGTTCGCCGCTGAACGGGTCCCGCCCGGTCCGATACATAAGGGTCGAATAGGTGGAGGGGGTCGGGGTGAACACCTGGACCTGCCTGGGCAGGAGCCTGAGCGAATCCGAACAGAACCGCCTGAGCCGGACCATGTCTTCGCCGGTGCAGCCGGGATGGGCGGCGATCATGTAGTAGGTGAGATACTGCCGGCGCCCTTCCCGCTCGTTCAGTCGCTGAAAGAGCTCGCGGAAGGCGAGGAGGATGTCCGATCCGGGTTTGCCCATCAGGGTCAGTACCTTCTTTTCGCTGTGTTCCGGGGCGATCTTCATCTGGCCGGATACGTGATGGCGGATGAGCTCGCGCAGGTGGATGTCCGATCCGGGTTTGCCCATCAGGGTCAGTACCTTCTTTTCGCTGTGTTCCGGGGCGATCTTCATCTGGCCGGATACGTGATGGCGGATGAGCTCGCGCAGGTAATTGACGCCGTTGCTCCTGTCCGCCAGGATCATATCGTAGCGGATCCCCGAGGCAACCACGACCCTGCGGACTCCCTTGATCCTCCGCAGGTCGCGCAGCAGTTCAATCTGCGCCCCATGGTCAACCTCCATCTTCGGGCAGACTTTTGGAAACAGGCAGCGCCTGGAGGCGCAGCTTCCCTTCCGTTCCTTTCTGCCGCATTCAATGGAGTACATATTGGCGGTTGGTCCGCCCACGTCATGGATGATGCCCTTGAATTCGGGATGGGCGGCAATCCGCTCCGCCTCCCGGAGGATGGATTCCCTGCTCCGCCACCTGACGGTGCGGCCCTGATGGACGGCGATCGCACAGAAATTGCACTCACCATAACAGCCGCGGTGGGTGGCGATGGAAAAACGGATGGTCTCCAGGGCCCTGATTTCTCCCTGCCGCAGGTAATGGGGATGGGCGCTCCGTTCATAGTCGAGATCATGGACACGGTCCAGTTCGACCGTCGAAAGAAGAAGAGGGGGCGGGTTCTGTACCAGGTAGCGGTCGTCCTGCTTCTGGGCGAGGGTTCCGGCGGTCACCGGATCGGTGTGCCGGTAAAACAGGTGAAACATTTCGGTAAAGGCGGCTCCGTCCCCGGCCGCGGCCTCGAAAGGCGGCAGTTCCACGGCTCCCCGGGGCACTTCCCGGGAGGCGTAACAGAGCCCGCGGACGGCCCGGGGATCCTCGCCTGCGGCCAGCGCCCCGGCCAGCTCGAGCACCGATCCGTCAGCCATGCCGTAGAGCAGGTAATCCGCCTTGGCATCGAACAGGATCGACCGCCGTACCCGGTCGGACCAGAAATCGTAATGGGCAATGCGCCGCAGACTGGCCTCGATGCCTCCAAGGACAATGGGGCGGGTCTTTTTCCAGCGGCTTCGGATCAGGTTGGCGTACACCAGGACAGCCCGGTCAGGGCGCCGGTTGTTTATCCCTCCCGGGGTGTAATCATCGGTCCGGCGCCGCTTGCCGGCGGCGGTCCGATTGGCGACCATGGAATCAATGCTTCCCCCGGTCACGCCCCAGAACAGCAGGGGTTCGCCCAGCCTGGCGATATCGTCGCCGGTATCCGTTTCCGGTTGGGCAATGATCCCCACCCGGTACCCGGCATCGAGGAGCACCTTGCCGATAACGGCAACCCCGATGAACGGGGAGTCGATGTACGCGTCCCCGGTCACCAGAATGACGTCGAGCCGGTCCCAGCCGAGCCGGTCCATTTCCTCTTTTGTCGTGGGCAGAAACATTATGGCTTTCCCTTGCGTGGCTGCATTGCTCTACCAAAGTAATCACCCCGCGGTGCCGCCGCCAGGAAAAAGTACGGGCGGCCCGGCTGCGCCGGGAGTCGACAGTTGAGTCGACAGTCGGCAGCGCCCCACCCCGCCGATGGCGGGGACGAATGAGGAGACTACCATAAACCTCAAGCCGATTGATTGCAGGAGTAAATTTCCACCAATTTT